>OJJV01000221.1_pt1 | contig 53762 bp, 41 predicted proteins | sample 1596391 | NCBI WGS metagenome assembly OJJV01 (sample SAMEA4350164, study PRJEB24818) | metagenome | biome: human; feature: gut; material: faeces | place: Denmark | collected 2013-09
CAATCAAGGAGTGAACGCTGCTGACTATCAGCTGCTTCTGGTCAGGAAGGCTGTCGGTGAGCATCGTTTCCGGCTTGCGAACGGTTTCAACCACACAAAACTTTCAAATCGAATCGCTATGATGATGTCAGAAAAAACTAATGGATGGTTCAGGCTTTCGTATGTCGTCTGCATACCACTTCTTGTTTGCACATTGTGCTTCAGCAGTTTCACAAAACCGGATTCAACCGGATCGTTGTCCGATGAGACAATGATCTCGGAAACAGCGCCAGAGAACGTCTCGGTTACTGTCACCGGGGAAAGTCGCAACGATATTAACATAGATGTTACCACCGATGATGATGAACCTGTCCCATTCCAAATGGTGGAGACCAAACCGGTGTTCCAAGGCGGTGACGCGAACAATTTCGCCAAATGGGTCAATGAGCATTTGATCTACCCGGAGGATGCTCAGAAAGCTAAGAAACAAGGTCGCGTCGTTGTTCAGTTCACTATCACAAAGACAGGAAAAATGGAAAACGTCAAAGTCTTGAGAGGAACCTTCAAATCCTTGGATGAGGAAGCGTTGAGGATTGTCAAATCTTCTCCTGTATGGGAACCAGGTAAGATGCAGGGCAAGGCGGTCGATGTCACCTACACATTCCCTATCATATTCCGACTCAAATAATGAGATTAAGCTACAAATTATTGATTACGATCAGCTTGCTTGCGTCGCCACAGATTGTGGCGGCGCAAGTGGCCGATCCACAGTCAGACCGGAACGCGGCCTTGAGTGAGGCCAGGTACCTCAAGAGTATATTCAAAATTGACGAGGCGATCGAGAGATTGTCCGCTTTCGTCACTCCGGACCGTTTCGATGAGGAGATTCTGTCCGAGCTGGCGGACTGTCATTTCCAGAACGGGGACTACGAGTCCGCTGCTGGGACATATTTCCTGCTGACCTCCAAGTTCCCGCGGAACATCCTGTACAAAGTCAAGCAGATGCAGACTTTCTACAGGATGAAGGCTTTCGCCCAGAGCGCTGAGGCCGGGAAGGCGGTGCTGCAACTTGACACGATACCGGCAATCGCCGCGTTGGTGGGGGACTCGTTCAATCATGCGGATATGCTGGACTCCGCGCTGACATACTATCGGCTCACGCTGTCTCTTAAACCATTGAATGAAAGCGTAGTGAGTAAAGCCGCGCGGATTCTCCTCTCTCGCCGGGACTATGATGGTGCGATCCGTCTGACTGATGAATATCTCACCTTGGACCCTGATAATATGACAGTAGCACCGATCAAAGGTCTGGCACACTATTCCAAGAATGAATATGCCCCTGCGATCGATGTCTTTGAGCGTCAAGAGAAACTTGGTAACGATTCCTATCCGGTCCACTATTATCTCGGACAATGCTATTGGCACACGGAGGTCATGTATCGTGCGCGGGAAGAACTGCTTGCGGCTTGGCAGATTGATTCAAGCGATGTTAATCTGGCATATTCAATAGCGGCGGTCTATGCCGACAGCAACCGTTCTTTTGAGCAGGAGGTCAAACCGTGGCTTGACAAGGCGATGAACATGCTTCAGCCGGATCCGCTGATTATGTTCAGGCTTTATCAGCAATATGGTCTCGGAGAAGCGAAACTTTTCCATTGGGACGAGGCTATCGTTCATTATCAGAAGGCATACGGTTACAATCCGAAATTCATCTCCGCCCTTACCAACATCGCCTATTGCTATGAGCAGAAAAAAGACTACAAATCCGCCCTCGAATGGTACGAGAAGTACCTGAAAGTCGCCAAACCTGGTTCACGAGGCTACAATTTCGCCACCCAAAGCGTCAAGTACCTCAAAGGTGAGCTCTTTATGGAGGAGAAGTAAGGCGACATATTCATCATCATAAAAGGCTGCGGTTCCGGATAAATTGCGTATATTGCCGTCACTAAAACAGACGGTTGTGAGAAAGATTCTGGTTTTGTCGATGATGATGTTGGCTTTGTGCCCGGTTATGCACGGGCGGGAGGCCAGGGTTGCTGAATATCCGGATATTAACGGACATTATCTCAAGAGGGAGTGGAGGCGGTACGAGCGGCTTTCCAGGCGTGACAGGCCGGAGAAAGAGATCGCTCTGCTGACGTTCATCAAAGAACAGGCGCTGAAGAACCGGCTGGACAAGGACTACTATGACGCGGTGGTAAGTATCTGCACGACACAGGCGCGGAGGAACTGGAAGCTGCGGGACTCTTTGAGAAACGTATTGACGGAAGAGTTCATCAAGGCCGGAAAACCCATAATGGCATATTCATTAATTAATTCGGGTGATTTGGGACGGCAGGAATTTGACGCGCTGCGGCTCGCGGAGGATAATGCCGAGGTCTTGAAAAAAGGAAGGAATGATGATTTTTGGCGGCGCGGCTACTGGGGCGACGGCTATGTCTGCGACCACGAATTCATCCCTAATGACTATGAATATATTCTTTGGCACTGTCTGTCAGACGCTTCCGCGCACGACAAGGCTTTGGAGCTCTTGAAGGATGCGGTCGCCGGGAACTTTCCTCAATCTGCGTTGCTTGCCTATAGTGAGGCGCTTCGCAAGGATGGAGACAAGGAACTGGAACGCCTCGCCACGGACTGGAGCGGAAGCGTGGTGGCGTTGCTGCCGAGGAAGGTGCTGCTTAAAAGGGAATATGACAGGTTGGTCAAGGAGGACGGAACATCGCGGCAGTTTGCCGAGCTTGACTCCAAATGTCAGGCTTTCGAGAAAGAGCGGGAGTCGTATATTCCAAAATATGTAAGTTCGGATCTTCTCTTTGTTTCCTCTAATGATGTGAATAAGATAATCGCTGAGGAATGTGGAGGTGTGATTTCGTCATTGATTGATAGGCTGGAGGATAAGGATGTTTCCGTGTTGGTCCGTGATGACACCGTGCTGGTCCGGTTCAGGAATATCAAGTCGGCCAATCTGTCGGTTGAGAGCCAGGGTAAGAGTGTGTTCCGTAAAAGGCTTGATAATCAGGTACGGAGTTTTTATGTTTGGGACACGGTGAAGGTGGCTCTGCCGGAATTGGAGGATGGTGATTATAGGATCAAGGTTTCTGGCTCCGGGAAAGAGGCCGAGATCTCGTACATTCACAAGACAGTGTCCGTGGCTGTCAGGAAGCAGGGTGACGGATTCGCGGTTTTCCCTGCTGATTACATCACCGGAGAGCCTTTCAAGGAGGTCGATGTCAAGATGACGAGAGGGGAGCGGGTGCTCTCGGCGCATCTGAGCATTGATGGATTCACGTTATTGCCTTCCGAGATGCAGGAACTGGCGGCTAAGAAGTCCGGACTTGAGTGCAAGGTTGTCTGCTCGGTGACGGATGGGAAAGCTGTTCGGTTCAGCAAGGAGGTTGTCATTGTCAAGGCGTCGTATCTTGACCGTCCGGTCACTTCGACAAGCTCAGTGACCAGTAGGGCTTTGGTCGCTGAGCCTGTCGAAGCGACCGTAGGGAATCATTCTGAAACAGAAACCTACGGCCGAATATTCAACGACCGTGGAGCCTACAAGCCCGGCGACACAGTCCGGTTCAAAGCCGTGATGTTCCGTGGAGATATTCATAAACAATTGGAAGTCATCGGAAAAGAAAAGGCATTCAAGGCCGCATTATACGATTCTCAGATGAATATGATCGAGGAGAAGTCGTTCCGCACCAACGATTTCGGGTCCTTCGCCGGAGAGTTCGTCATTCCGAAAGGGCGGCGCAACGGGCTGTTCAAGATTGCTGTTGCCAATGGCGACAAGGAGATTACGTCCAGAATGTTCAGGGTAGAGGATTTTGTACTGCCGACGTTCGATTTGACTTTTGATGAGCAGGAATCACTTTATTTCGCCGGAGATTCCGTGACCGTCTCCGGAAAGGTCGAGAGCCTCTCGGGGCATAGCCTCGCTTCCGCCCGGATGACGTTAAAGGTGTCGTGTGACGGGAAGACAGTGGATGAAAAAGAGATAAAGTCCTCATCGGACGGACGTTTCAGTTATAGATTCAAGGCGAAGGATCAAGGACGATATTCAATCAATGTGGCCGTGAAGGACGAGACAGGGGAGACCAGGGAGTTTAGCACATTGGTCAATGTCAATAATGTGATCAAACTTGATTTCCATTTGGCTAACGGCACCGACGGGGATTTGCTGCTTACTGATCTGAACAAATCGGGAGAGGCCACGCAGGGAATCGTGACCGGGGACAAGGCAGTTTTTGTGCTGGAAGTCCGTGACAGATTCAGTAAAAAAGTGAAGTCTGAGATCTGCTATGACTTCTTGGACATTTCCGGAACAGTCTTGCAGACAGGTAAATGCGCTTCCGGCGATGAGATTGACTTGCCGACAACGGCTGACGGACTTTATGTTCTCCGGGCATATTCAGAGAAAACGGACAGTCTTGGCAAGGTGGTCAAGGCGGATAAAGAATATAACCTTGTGAAGGTGAGCCGTGAGGCGAAGTCGCTTGTGGCTCCTGCTGTCTGTCTTCTGTTGCCGGGTAAGACCGAAGTCGCTCTTGGCGAGGACATCGTTATGACGCTCGGAGCTTCTGTGGCACCATTATGGGCGGTCGCGACAATGCTTGACTGTGGCGGGAATATCCTTGAATCCAGAATGGTTACGATGGACGGCTCGTCTGCCGGTTCGCTGCGAGAATTGCGTTTTCGCTACCCAGCTGGAGCTGATGGCCCTGTCAGCATCCAGTTGCTCTTCTTTAAATATGGCCGCTTCTTTAAGTACGAGCATACTTACAACAGACTGTCGGACGAACTTGATATGCCTCTGGATTTCAGCGCCTTCACCGATGTCACCAATCCTGGCACTGAATATACCGTCAAGGTCCGCGTCCCGGATGGCATCGAAGGTCTCGCGGCGATTTATGACAAGAGTCTTGACGCGGTCAGAAAGGAGATCTGGAATCCGGTAAGGCTTGAACCTAAGGCCGTTTCGGATGTCCAGATGGATATAGCCTGCGGATATATCACGAACAAGTCTTTAGGTAACATCTGTAGTGGATTTTCTTCCGGAATAAACGGCATCGTGACGGATGCGAACGGGGATCCGCTGATCGGAGCGTCAGTCATCGTGGACGGTACCTCCTATGGCACATCAGCTAACCTTGACGGGTATTTCTCACTTGACGCAAGTCCTGGGACGCTGATAACAATCAGTTACATAGGCTACCGGAGTGTGACATTGCGAGGAACTTCGGGAATGAATATCGTCCTTGAGGAAGACGAGTCACTGCTTGATGAGGTGATGGTGATTGGTTACGGAGTCGCCTCCAAATCGGCACGGCGTCGTAAGAACCGTTCCAATGATTCGGGACGCAATTATGAGAAATCTGAGTCAAGTGCTTCTGCCGCCGCTGATTATGATTTCACATCCGTGGCTGTCAGAAAGATATTCTCAGAATCTTTGGCCTTTGAGCCGTTCCTCTATCCGGAAAACAACGAGGTCAAATTTACGTTTAAGACATCTGACAAACTCTCGACCTATCACGTTTTGTTCTTCGCTCACGACAAGGCGATGCGCAACGGCACATTGACAAGGGATTTCACCGTGACCGTGCCTGTAAAAGTCTCCGTCAACGCTCCGAGGTATCTTTACTCTGGAGACGAATGGACATTGACGGCGACCACCGTCGGCAATTCAGACGCGGTGATAGAGGGCGAGATGAAAATCCTTGAATATTCAAGAAGCGGCGAAGCCATTGACTCGCTGAAAGTACCAGTGACGGTGAACGGCCGTGAACAATCGGTCGTGTCTTTCCCGGTTGATGTGCCTCACGACATCGACTCACTGACTTTCAAGGTCATATTCGCCTCAAAATCATTCAGTGACGCTGTCCAGTTCGGTGTTCCGGTTCACGATGCGAGTCAGGTCATCACCGAGTCCCATTCGGCCATAGCCTTGCCAGGAACTGACAAGGATAAGTTGCTGGAATCGCTCAGAAGCCGTTTCGTGAACGTATCCTCCGCCGGTGCCGTCTGCGAAGAGATCTCGATCGGCAAGATGATCGAAGAGGCCGCGACACAGAAGTCCAAGCCGTCATCCAATGATGTACTGTCACTTACAGAGGCATATTGCTTCAAATCCTTCAAGTCAGAGCGCGACACTTCGCTGCTGGGCAGAATCCTTGCGTGCAGGAACTCCGACGGCGGTTTCGGCTGGTTCGAAGGTATGCGTTCCTCACAGTCAGTTACCGCCACGGTGCTGGATCGGATGGCTTTGGTGAGAAGTCTTGGCGGGAATATTCCTGATCTGACATCTTCTGTCGAGTATCTGGATTCCACTCAGTTCCTGGGCTTCCCGCGCTGGTTCGGCGGCCTGTCGAACGACACTTATATGCTCGTCCGCTCGAACTTCCCATCGGTCTGGTTCAAGGTGCGGATGGACAAGTCGCAGCGCAAGGAGTACCGCTCCCGACTCTCCTCTTTCCGGAAATATGCCCGCATCTACCTTTCACCTTCCAACAGCTTCGATTTCATTGATGGTCAGCCAGGTGCGAAGGCAAGACGTGTCCGTACCCTCAGCAATCTGATCGGCTCCGAAGAAGGAGTATCCTTGGCTCGCGCTTGGGGCGAGCGTTTCAATGTCGATGCCGCGCTCCGCAGATCAATGGACGAAGACATCCTCTCCATCCTTGAATATGCCGTCAGGCACGATGGTGGCGGCTTCTACTACCCGAACGCTGTGATGCCGTTCAGAGGACTGCTGGAAAACGAAGCCTATGCCCACTCGCTCATCTCCGATGTGCTTTCTGAATATGCTTCCTCACATTCTGATCAAGTCAACGGTCAGAAAGCCGCCGAGATCGCCGATGGAGTCCGCCTGTGGCTGATATTGCAGAAAGAGACCCAGAACTGGGACACGGATCCTGCCTTTGTTAACGCCCTGTGTTCAGTCGGAAAGGGTAGCACCGACTTGCTGAACACCAGTGTCGTGACCCTGACCCAGCGTGTGCTGAAGCCTCTTGCTGATGTGAAGGCCTCCGGCAACGGCTTCTCTATCGAAAAGAGTTATTTCATTGGAGACAAGGAGCTTCATCCTGGTGACACCGTCCGTCGGGGAGACCGCATCCGTGCCGTCTATACCGTCCAGAACTCCGAGAACCGAAGTTTCATCCGTCTGACCGCACCCCGTGAGGCGTCTCTGATTCCAGTTGACCAGTTGTCTGGGATCTACAATCTGTCTTTCACCCCGCTGACTGTTGACGGCTGGTACCGTGTCTCCCCGTGTGGTTACCGTGACGTGAAACCCGACCGTACCGTCTTCTATTTCGACACCTACCCCGAAGGCCACACCACCGTCACCGAAGACTTCTTTGTGACCCAGACCGGCACCTTCCAGGCCCCCGTCCCCGAAATCGAATCCCTCTACGCCACGCATTACCGCGCCAACGCCGCTGCCGTCCCGCGCAACCTGGAGGTCAAGTGACTTGTATTTGCCGGGACTATTCATTATTTTTGTGTAGATATGATTAAGTAACATGAAAAAAATAAGTTGCCTCAGATTAAGAGAATATTTTCGAGGATAGATCTATTTTCGAAGAAGGAGTGTGCCGGTGGCACATGACTGATGAGAAAATAGATATAGACCGAAAAGATTCCTTAAGATGATGCAGGTTATTTTTTGAAGGTTACTAAGTTGTTGAAAGAAAGATAGATGATGAAGAATGTTTTAGTGCGGAACAGCACGGCTGAATTTCTCACCTTCATAGCGGAAGGGAAGGAGGAAGGTATTCAGGTGCTATATAAGAATGAAAGTATATGGGCGACTCAGAAAGCAATGTCGATGCTATTTGACTGCTCGTCTGATAATATTGGCTTGCACCTGAAGAATATCTTTAAATCTGGTGAACTTGAAGAAGGTTCAGTTACCGAGAAAATCTCGGCAACTGCGGCGGATGGTAAAATGTATATGACGAAATTTTACAATCTTGATGCGATTATTTCGGTAGGCTACCGTGTCAATTCTATCCGAGCCACACAGTTTCGTCAGTGGTGCACAAGTGTTTTGCGACAGTTCACAATTCGAGGCTATGTTATGGATAAAAAGCGGATGGAAAATGGAACCTTCATCGGAGAAGACTACTTTGAACATCTGCTTGCAGAGATTCGTGAGATTCGGTTGAGTAAGAGAAGATTCTACCAGAAACTGACCGACATTTACGCCACAGCTGTTGACTATAACCGTGACGCGCCCACAACAAGATTGTTCTACAAAAAGGTACAGAATAAAATTCACTTTGCCGTTCACGGCCACACCGCCGCAGAACTGATTGTGGAAAGAGCTGATGCAGGTAAGGAACATATGGGTTTGACGACCTGGGAGAATGCTCCGGATGGAAAGATTGTGAAATCAGATGTCAGTATAGCGAAGAATTACCTGAATGGTGTGGAATTGGAAGATATGGGAAAATTGGTCAACTCCGTTTTGGATATGGCCGAGAGAATGGCAGACAGGCATATTCCGATGACTATGGAAGACTGGGCTAAACGCATAGACATAATCCTTGAAGCTGGTGGTGATGCTATATTGAACGATGCCGGAAAGATTACTGCGGAATTTGCCAAAAGTTTTGCTGAATCCGAATTTGAAAAGTACCGAATCATTCAAGATCGCTTGTTTAAATCAGATTTCGATCGCCTGAACGATTGTGATCTGCTGAATACCATAGAATAATACCTGGTAGCAGAGCTTGTCGAAGCGACCAGAAAATGCCCTTACAAAACACTTTCAGCCCTATATGCCACAGAACGTCCCCAGTTGTGCTTGATGCTGAAAAAGTAAACCTCCAAGTCGTTCGCAATTCATCCCAATACGCCACCTGATGCCTTGAAAAGGCCTATCGCCTGAAAGCTTTTTGTAAAAAATTCCGAGGAGATAGTTTTTTCCATCCTTTATGCAATTGAGTTATGTTTGTCCGGAGAAAGCCGCATTCCCCGGACAAACCAGTGATATAGTGCGGCTTGTCCGGGGAAATGGCCATTTTGGCGGACGAACGTGTGGTTTTGACTCTGCCGAACGAGTGTTTTTGTTTAACCTTTTGGATTTGCAAGGCTAAATCTGTATGTTTGCGGTCAAGAACATTAACAATGGCGGAGGAGTGGAGCATATTCGCGGATTGGAATCCGTGGCACGGGTGCACTAAGGTGAGTCCGGGCTGCAGGTTCTGCTATGTCTATCGGCAGGACGAGATGTACGGGAGCGAGATCGCAAGCAACCTCGCGCGCAAGACGGCGGCGTTCAACCTGCCGGTAAAAAGGAAGCGGGACAATACTTTCAAGATTCCTTCCGGCAAGATTGTCTTCACGTGCTTCACTTCGGATTTTCTGCTGGAGGACGCGGATCCGTGGAGGCCGGAATGCTGGGAAATGATGCGCTTTCGGAGCGACTGTATGTTCTATTTCTTTACAAAACGGATTGACCGTCTGGAACGGTGTCTGCCTCCGGACTGGGGCGACGGGTACGAGAATGTCATCATCGGCTGCACGGTGGAGAACCAGGCTATGGCCGAGCGTCGGCTTCCCATATTCAAGGAACTTCCGATAAGGCATAAGTCGATCATTGTGGCGCCGATGCTTGAGCGGATGGACATCTCACGATGGCTGGATGACACGATCGAGGAGGTAAGTGTGAGCGGAGAGTCCGGAGTGGGGGCGAGGCCTTGTGATTTCGATTGGATTCTGAATCTGCGTTCGCAATGCGTCGCCAAAGAGGTTCCGTTCCGTTTCCACCAGACGGGTGCTTACTTCATCAAAGACGGAAGGACGTACCGCATCCACCGCCGTCACCAGTTGAGCCAGGCCCACAAAGCCAACATCGACTACGGCATCAAAGAGTACTATGTTCCTGAAAAGCCTTGGAATCTCTGGGCGGAATCGGATTACAGGTAGATTGCGGTTAGGATTCTTTTCGCTAATTTTGAGACCAAAATATGATGAAAGATGAAAGATAAGGTCAAGGTGATAATCTTCGATGCGGACGACACACTGTGGGACAACCAGACGTACTTTGACAGGGCGGAGGACGTGTTCACGGAGGAGTTGAAGGAATATGGGACGGCGGAGGAACTGTCTGAGGAGCTATACAAGACTGAATCGGCGAATATGCCGATTCTGGGCTATGGTGCGAAGGCGGTCTGCATCTCGATGATGGAGACGGCTTTGAGGGTGTCTGACAGCAAGGTGCCGGGCGAGAATCTTTCACGAATATTATTGAGCGCGAAATCGCTGCTCAGCCTTCCTGCGACACCGCTTCCGGGGGTGGCGCGGACGCTTGACGCTCTGGACAAGACCGGTCGTTACCGCTTGATACTGATGACAAAAGGGGATATGCTGGATCAGCAGAACAAAATCAAACGCTCTGGGCTTGACAAATACTTCTACCGGGTTATCGTCGTCACCAAAAAGGAAATCAAGGAATATCTTGACATCTGCAATGTGGAGCAGGTCGCACCGTCACAGATCGCTGTGGTCGGTAACTCCTTCAAGTCCGACATCCAGCCGATAATCGAGATCGGGGGCTACGGCATACATATTCCTTTCCACACTATGTGGAGGCACGAGGTGACGGAGGAGTTTGAGCATCCGAACATCACCCGCCTTGACTCTTTTGAGGAACTTACTAAGATGTTCATTGACAATGAATAAGAATCAACCGGACAGAATTTTGGTGCGTGGCGCGAGGGTGCACAACCTGAAGAATGTGGATGTGGACATTCCGCTGGGGAAGATCGTAGGGATCGCCGGGGTGTCCGGGTCCGGGAAGTCCTCGCTGGCGCTTGGGGTGCTATATTCAGAAGGATCAAGACGTTACCTTGAGTCTCTTTCGACTTACACAAGAAGGAGGATGACACAGGCGGCGAAGGCTGACGTGGACGAGGTGCTATATGTCCCTGCGGCTCTCGCGCTTCATCAAAGACCGGGGATTCCGGGCATACGCAGTACTTTCGGTACCGGTACGGAACTTCTTAACAGCCTTAGGCTTATGTTCTCAAGACTGGCGAGTCACAGATGTCCGAACGGTCACTATGTCGAGCCGTCTTTGCTGGTGGCGGCTGGAAAGGAGCTTGTCTGCCCTGCGTGCGGAGAGCATTTCTACGCTCCGTCAGCCGAGGAACTGTCGTTCAACAGCCAAGGAGCGTGCCGTAAATGCGACGGAACCGGAACAGTACGAACTGTGGATGAATCCACGCTTGTCCCGGACGAGAGCCTCACGATTGACGAAGGGGCTGTGGCTCCTTGGAACACGCTGATGTGGTCTCTGATGAAAGATGTCTGCCGAGCGATGGGGGTGCGCACAGATGTCCCGTTCAAGGATCTGACTGACAAGGAAAAAGACATCGTCCTTCACGGTCCGGCGGAGAAAAAACACATTCTCTACAAGGCGAAGAACTCCAATGACGCCGCCGAACTGGATTTCACATTCTATAACGCGACCTACACGGTGGAGAACGCACTTGCCAAGGTCAAGGACGAGAAGGGAATGAAGCGTGTGGAGAAGTTCCTGAGGCTTGACGTTTGCCCGGACTGCGGAGGCACAAGGCTTTCCGATGCGGCAAGGGCACCGAAGCTTAGAGGAATATCATTGGCTGAGGCCTGCACGATGACCCTAACCGAGATTGTGGAATGGGTCAAAGGCGTTCCGGCTTCGCTTCCGTGGGAGATGCGACCAATGGCAGAAAGCATCTGCGAATCGTTCTTGGACACGGCCAAACGACTGATGGACTTGGGAATAGGCTATCTTTCACTGGACCGCTCAGCGGCTACTCTATCGACCGGAGAACGTCAGAGAATGCAGCTGGCTAGAGCCGTAAGAAATCGAACGACTGGAGTCCTGTATGTTCTCGATGAACCTTCAATCGGTCTGCATCCATCGAATATAATTGGCCTCTGCGGCGTGATGGAGGACTTGATAGCGGATGGAAACTCCGTCATTCTGGTTGACCACGACACGCAGATTCTCACGAAATCCGACTGGATGATCGAGATGGGGCCCGGTGCCGGCTCAAGCGGCGGTACAGTGATAGCTCAAGGCACGATCGGCGACATCGAGGCCAATGAATATTCAAAGATAGGTCCTTTCCTTTCTGGCAAGAATCCTCTTAAGGTAAGACAACAGATAAAAGACTCTGACATATTCATTGATGGCAAGATAACGATGACAACTGATGCTATCCACACGGTCAAGCCGCTGAAGGTGGAGATCCCGAAAGGGAGGCTGACGGTTGTCACAGGTGTATCTGGCTCCGGCAAGACCACGATGGTGCTTGAAAGTCTGATCCCTGCGCTTCAATCTAAGGTTTCAGGTCGTGAGCTGCCACGGCACGTGAAGTCTATAGACGCTGAAGGAATACGTCAGGTGAAACTCATAGATGCTTCACCGATAGGCATTAACGTTCGCTCTACGGTGGCGACTTATGCCAACGTACACGATGAGTTAAGGAAAGTCTTCGCCAAGACTCCGGACGCGAAAAAGCACGGCTACAAGGACGGGGATTTCTCCTACAACACCGGCAAGCTCCGTTGCCCGACTTGTGACGGCACGGGTGTGATAAGCCTTGACGTGCAGTTCCTTCCGGATGTGGACATTCCGTGCCCCGACTGCCGTGGGTCAAGATATTCAAAAGCGGCGGGAAGCATCCGGAGGGAGAATGCGGCAGGAGAGTTCCATTCGCTTCCAGAGCTGATGGATATGGACATCAATTCCGCCCTTGACGCTTGCGCTGATTTGAAACTCATCAGTCAGCGTCTCAGAGTCCTGCGTGATCTCGGCCTTGGCTATCTGACATTGGGAGAAGAGACCCCGAGCCTGTCCGGAGGTGAGGCCCAGCGACTTAAACTGGCCAGCGAGATGGGCAGGGGACAGAGCGACTCTGTCTTTGTGTTCGATGAACCGACCATAGGCCTTCACCCGTCCGATGTCCTGACGCTACTGAAAGTGTTCCAGAGCCTTATCGATCACGGAGCCACCGTCATAGTCATCGAGCACGATCTGGATGTCATCCGCAACGCCGACTACATCATCGACATGGGTCCAGGAGGTGGTGCCGAAGGTGGCCGTATTGTCGCGACCGGTAGCCCGGATCAAATCCGTGAGGCAAAGGACAGCGCCACCGGCAGATTCATTTAAAAGATCAAACCGGAAATAATGCTGGCCACGATTGTGGACACTGCTACACTGACCAGTCCCGGCATCATAAAGCTGTGGTTCAGAAGATATTTCCCGATCACGGTCGTTCCGCTGCGGTCGAAGTTGACCGTAGCGATGTCCGAAGGATAGTTCGGTATGAAGAAATAGCCATAGACGCTTGGCAGTACACCCAAAAGCACAGGTCCCGGGATGCCCAATGAATATGCCAGCGGCAGCATCGCCACGACCACCGCACCTTGTGAATTGATCAGAACCGAGACGGCTACAGCCTTTTTCGGTGAAGCCTTGCTGACTATGACCATCAGCGCGGCGGCTGTAAGCATCACAATCTGAATGACTATATTCATTTTCAACCGGCTGCCGTCCTCGTAGGAAGGGAGCAACCTTTGGCATGACGCGAACAGCACGATGACGGCGATTGAGGCAAGGAATATATAGACCGCGCGTTTCGCTGACGCGGAGATTTCCTTTCCGAGGGATGTCGCTGTGCTACCGTACATATATTCATACATCTCCGGGTCTTTCAGCCTTGCCTGGAACGCAGGGTCCTTGCCAAGGTCCAAGCCTCTTTTATAGGAGCATGCGCTTGCGGCGAGGCCTGTTCCGGAAATCGCTCCCAATGCCAGGCTTCCGTACCGTGAGCCGACATAAAGTGCCAGAAGCACTATCATCAACTGTATCAAAAACATAATAGTGAATTTTTCTCAATGCTTGGATTTTGCAAAACTACGGCAATATTTTGAATATTTATGCTGAGGTTTTACTTATTTTTCATATATTGCGAATAATTTTAATGACACATAATTAGAACCGATTCTACCTGCTGATGATTGAAAAGCACACTCATTATGCATTAACGCTCGCCGGTGTTATATTGATGCATGTTGTTCCCGCCATTTGCGGGGACGGTGTCACGCATCCGGCATGTTTGTCTGAATGCCTTGAAACAAAGGATATTAAAGTGACTTTGGTCCAGAAAAGACAGAATTATTGTTCTGACCATAAGACGCGTGACACAGACATCCGCTCTCCGAAATCGGTGACCATCCATCCTGATGGCTCTAAGTTCTACGTCAATTCTCTGGAGGGCATGAGGACTGTTGTCTTTGAGGTTCCTACCGGAAAGAAAATCAAAACTGTCCATCATCGGTTTGATGGTTCGGACAAGGAGTTGTGGGCTGATGAAAGCGGCTATTACACATTCAAGGACAAGCGCAGGAATCCTCGGACATTCTCGGGGAAACCAGTCGAATCGGCTTTCTCCCACAAAGGTAAATATTTGTGGATATCCTATTACCGAAGAAGTTACGACATCAATGCGCAAGAACCTTCCGCTGTCGCCGTCTTGGACACGGAAAGGGACACGATTATCCGGATGTTCGAGACTGGGCCGCTCCCTAAGATGATCGCCGTGTCTGATGACGGAACGAGATTGGCGGTCACTCATTGGGGAGACAACACGGTCGGTGTCATGGACATCTCAAGTGACAGGCCTGAGGATTGGCATTACATCTCCAACTATGTGATCGGTAGTAAATTATCCCTTGATTATAGCAGGACAGAGCCGGTCAACAGGGACAATGGCAGCGGGCACTGCCTGAGGGGAACCCTGTTCACACCTGACAACAGGTATCTTCTGGTCGGTTGTATGGGCGGTGCCGGTGGAATCGCCGTGATAGATCTTGAGGCCTCTTCGTATCTGGGGAGGATTGTAGGCTTGAAGCCGAACGTCAGGCATTTAATTTGCAAGAATGGCTACCTTTATGCAAGCATCAACACCGCAGGCTATGTCCAAAGGGCAGAAATGACAAGTGTCTATTCGGCCATAGCTGAACTTGATGGGAAAAGGGAAACCGCCAGAATCAACGGTTGGGAAAGCTGCAAGGTATTTCCGGGCGCGAGAACGATAGTAGCTTCGCCAGACGGACGGTTCATCTTCGCGGCATGCAATTTTTCCAGCAGAATCGCTGTCGTGGAGACAAAGACCATGTCCATGATCGGATCCGTCCGCGCGGATTCGTATCCTGTCGGGTTGGCGATAACGCGGGACGGGCACTATCTTTTCTCGACCTCCCAGGGCAACAGCAGTGGCGGTGGCAATGCTGTGGACATATACAGAATTGAATATAAATGAGAAACGCAATAAGAACAGTGCTTGTGGCGATCGCCGTGATGATCTCGGTCGCGGCCAATGCCCATAACGTCATGTCCGAGGTCGAGGATTCGATCACGGTGTCAACTGAAAAACTGGCGGACATCCTCGTGGAGGAAGGAATGAAGATGATTGGCACACCATACCGCTATGGCGGCAGCGGACCGAGGGCCTTCGATTGTACTGGATTCACAAAGTATTTGTACAAGAAGTTCGGCTATGACCTGGAGCGTTCTTCCGTAGGCCAATCAAAGCAAGGAAGGGAAGTGAGCGGCTCGTGGTCCAACTTTCAAAAAGGAGATCTGGTAGTGTTCGCGGCGCGACGCAACGCCAGAAGGGTCGGCCACATCGGGATATTCATAGAGCTTGACAGTTCGGGCAGGGATTTCACTTTCATCCATGCGGCGGTGAAAGGTGGGATTCAGATCTCGCACATCACTGAGAAATATTACTCATCCAGGTTCCTTGGAGCGAGAAGAATCCTTCCTGATTTTGTAAGCCATAAAGATGAGAAGGTGGTGGAAGCCTTGCCTGAAAACACGGTCATTGATGTCAGGGACACCTTGCGGCTGCAGGAAGGTGACATGCGTGTCCTGCTTATGGCGGACGGGCGTTGGATGGTCATCGGGGACGATGGATCTCTGAACGTCCCTAAGGACACAGCCAGCATTGTCCTCTCTCCGTCCGGCACTTGGTCAGCGATCAAGCATGTGTCGCATCGCATTCCGTCCAGGACGGATCCTCCTCGGCAGGCATTGGTGGAGAATGACACACCTGCTCCGGAGGCGAAATACCACACAATTAAGTCCGGCGACACTCTTTCGTCAATCGCGTTAAGGTACAAGACCTCGGTCTCTGCGTTATGCAGGCTCAACGGGATGTCAGTGAAAACCACACTTCGCATTGGGAAGAGGATACGGGTTAAATAACAATTGAAAGATGAGAAGATTTCTCTCCTTGCTTCTGTTTGTGACGTTTTCTGTCAGCCTCATAGCCCAGAACGGAAAGAACGTCACGGTGAAATGGCTTAAAGACAATTACACAAAAAGAGAGGTGATGATCCCGATGCGGGATGGGGTCAGACTCTACACCGCTGTCTATGAACCTGTCTCGGCGGTCGATGCCAAACCAGTGATGCTTGTCCGCACTCCCTATTCGCTCAAACCTTACGGATTTGAGGCGGGGGAGGAACCTCTGCCAGGCAAACAGACATATTCATCCGGCATCTGGGATGACTTGCTCAACTACGCCGCGGATGGCTATGTTATTGTCTTGCAGAACGTCCGTGGCACCTTCCTGAGTGAAGGAGATTTCGAGAACATCCGTCCGCATCTTGGCGGCATGGCTGGAGGTACGGCGAAAGGGTGCATTGTTGACGAAGCCACGGACACTTACGACACGGTAGAATGGCTCCTTGCCAACACTGACAACAACGGAAACATCGGTGTGAAAGGAACCTCGTATCCTGGCTTTTACGCCACGATGGCTGCCCTTTCCCGCCATCCCGCGATCAAGGCTGTCTCGCCGCAAGCCCCTGTGACAGACTGGTTCATGGGGGATGACGCCCACCACAATGGCGCGCTCTGCCTTGCGGACTGCTACCGTTTCGGCTCGTCGATGTACAGAACGCGGAAAGCACCTTCGACTAAAGGCCTGTCTAAATTGGTGAATATCGACACCGATCTCTATGAATATTTCCTTGGCAGGCCGATGGCCGACCTTTCGGCGTACTTCGGCGACACCTTGGCGTTCTGGAACAGCATGGTCTCACATCCGGATTACGACAGATTCTGGAAAGACCGGAATCCCGGCCGGCATCTGAAGGACATCAAGCCTGCGGTTCTTGTCACCGGTGGTTTCTACGATGCCGAGGACTGCTACGGCGCGTTCGAGACCTACAACGAGATCCGCGGATTGTCTCCGGAATGCAACCTTTATCTGGCCGTGGGGCCGTGGTACCACGGGGGATGGAAGAACCGCAAGGCGAATCACCTTTCCGGAGCGTGGTTCGGAGAGGCGTCCGGGGAATATTACTTGGATGATATTGAGTACCCTTTCTTTACATATTACCTTGAAGGAAAAGGGAATATGCCTGCGAGGGTGAATATTCTACCATCCGGTGAGACTCTGAAATCAAAAATGGAAGGTGTACCATCTTCGACACTTTGGAAGACATATTCCTCATGGCCTCCGTCAGATGCGGAGCCTATCAGAATATTCTTTTCAGGTGCTGATTCCTTGAATATGTCAGGATTGCCTGACGTGCTGGCTTTCAGGACATTCACGTCAGATCCAACGAACCCTGTCCCGTATATGGATGTAAAATCCAATGGACGTGACCGCGCCTACATGACGGCCGATCAGAGTTTCGCGTCAGCACGGGAGGATGTCATTACATATTCAGGAAATGTACTTTCAGACACGTTGCATCTTGCAGGTCCGGTAAAGGCGCACATGGAATTGAGGCTCGACCTGCCGGACGGGGCATATTCAAAGAATATGGATGCGGACATTGTCGTCAAGTTGATTGATGTCCGCCCCGATGGTTATCAGATGCTTGTCAGAGGTGATGTGATGCCGCTCCGTTACCGTGACGGATTCAGCAAGGCAAAGGCTGTTAAGGCAGGAAAAGTCGTCAGCGTGGACTTCACGATGTGCGATATAGATCATTACTTCCTTCCAGGCCATTCTTTGATGATACAGATTCAGGGAAGCTGGTTTCCGCTCATCGCGATGAACCCTCAAACCTTTGTGCGGAACCCGTTCACGGCCACCGCGAAAGACTACAGGCCCATTAATGTCTCTATTTCCTCTCATTCTTTTCTAGAGTGCGGTAAAGTCAATGCTTGCAGTCAATAAAACAAATATGTTTATTCGTATAACAAAAATGTTTACCACTTGATATGCTGCCTGATTCCACATTTGACCTATTGGAAAGCATCGCGAAGAAGCATGGCGATGGCGATTTCAGTTCCACAACAGAATCCGAGCGGAAAGTACTCGAACAAATCAACGCGGCCATTGCGGACGGCGACATCGAACTGTACCCTATGAAGGCTCTGCTGGCCGCCAGCAACGACTGGAGCACCGGCCTCATAACCCGCATGGGCCTGTACAAGAATATTCTTCTGGAAGGAATAGGCAAAGGCGCCCTCGCTCCCGAAAATGAATATGCCTGGGAATGGATCGCTGCCGCCGCCACGAACAACGACCCCGAAGAGTTTATCGATGACAAAACCCTCTATTACGATCTCCTCTCCTCGGCGGCAGAGTCCGGAATCACCGTCGCTCTGGACATTATGGACCGTATCTGGGAGCCAGAGAACATCATCGAGGAGGATTGACGCTGTTCCTTTCTCGAACCATCATAAATATTTTTCACACTCGCTGATAGATTAACCTCGTCTCGTCCGTCAATATAAGCGACGATCCGAAGGATTGGACGTGGATGAACCGCTGACACAAGAACGGAAACTTTCCGCGGCTGAGTCGCGACAAGGGACAGAACTTGTCCGCCTGCGAGACCGGTCTCGGTCATGCGACTCCGGAAGGAATCTATGGCCTCCAAAGGGCGTTCAGGAAAGCTGGTGTCCGCTACCTTCTTGTCAACGTCGGTGAGGCCAGCGACGTAGCTTCCTCGCTTTTTATGGCTGAGTTCTACAAGGCTGTAGTACGCAACGGCTGCGACATCCATGATGCATTCCGTAAAGCCCGCCAAACCGTACGGCAGCGTTATCCGGATCCTTACTACTGGTCAGGATTCCTGCTTTTGGACTGATAATCTGTCGTGTTTGCAGTCGAATCCGCGCATTAAATGCCAGGGACTACGCTCCGTTGAAGATATTCATAAACTCTTCACCGGTGATGGTCTCTTTTTCGAGGAGGTACCGCGCGCTTTTGTGCTTGTCGATGTTGGCGGTGATGATGTCGGTGGCTTTTTTCTTGGCGGCGGCGATCATCTCGCGGACTTCGGTGTCGATGTCAGCGGCAGTCTCGTCCGAGCAGGCCAACTGAGATGATCCGCCAAGGTAGGAGTTGCCTTTGGTCTCAAGGGCCATCATTCCGTACTTGTCGCTCATTCCGTAGGTCGTGATCATAGCCCTGGCCATCTGTGTGGCCTTTTCGATGTCGTTCGACGCTCCGGTCGTGCAGGTGTGGCAGATGATCTCCTCCGCGACACGTCCACCAGTCAGGGTGGCGAGACGGTTAAGAAGATATTCCTTGCTGTAGAGGAACTTCTCGCCCTCGTCCACCTGCATCGTGTAGCCGAGCGCTCCGGAAGTTCTCGGAATGATCGTGATTTTCTGAACCGGGGCGGAATTGCTCTGCGCGGCGGCCACCATAGCGTGTCCGATCTCGTGGTAGGCGATGATCTTTTTCTCCTCGGCTGAGATAACGGCGTTCTTTCTCTGCTCGCCGGCCATAACGACCTCGACACTTTCCTCAAGATCTTCGGTCGTGGCGGCTTTCTTGCCGAGACGCACAGCTCTCAAAGCGGCCTCGTTGACGATGTTCGCCAGTTCCGCTCCCGAAGAGCCTGCAGTCGCGCGTCCGATGAGATCCAGATCTATGTCTTCGTGCTTGATATTCTTCAGATGAACCTGAAGGATTGCCTTTCTGCCTTGCAGGTCAGGAAGTTCCATCTGGACACGCCTGTCGAAGCGTCCCGGACGGAGAAGAGCCTTGTCCAGACTGTCCGGCCTGTTGGTCGCGGCAAGGATGATCACACCCTTGTCCCCGTCAAAGCCGTCCATCTCCGTAAGCAATTGGTTGAGAGTCTGCTCACGCTCATCGTTGCCGCCTCCGATGTTGTTCTCACGGCTCTTTCCGATAGCGTCGATCTCATCGATAAAGACGATGCACGGAGCCTTTGCCTGTGCCTGGCTGAACAGGTCACGAACCTTCGCGGCGCCCATTCCCACGAACATCTGGACGAACTCTGATCCGGACATCGAGAAGAACGGGACACCGGCTTCTCCGGCCACGGCCCTTGCGATCAATGTCTTGCCGGTTCCCGGAGGCCCGACCAGAAGGACCCCTTTAGGCAAGTGGGCACCGACCTCGTTATATTTTGCGGGATTGTGCAAGAAATCCACGACTTCCATAAGCCCGTCCTTGGCCTCGTCCTGCCCGGCGACATCCGAGAAACGTGTCTTTATGTCATTCTCGGCATAGACTTTAGCGCCACTTTGTCCGAACTGCATAAAATTACCCATTCCGCCACCTTTGGCCATATTGCTGCCGACACGCCTCATAGCCGAGCTCAGAAGCCAGTACATCAGCATACCCGGAAGCACCCACCAAAGGATGAAATCCAGAAGAGGGGAGCGTTCGCGGTTGAGTTTCTTCACAAAACGGATCTTGCCGTCCTTGTTGGGACTCGGGGCCGTTGACAGGCGGCTCACGAAATCCGGATCCGTGACCGCGCCGGTGACATAGGTCGTGTCTCTCCGCCCTTTGAGTTTTTCCTGATATGTGAGCGGAGCACTCTTTGAATATAACACCTTATCTCCATCAATCACAACGTCATAGACCAAACCTTTATCCACGTCGGAGATGAACGTCCCATAGTCAGTCTCGACCACGCTGCTGCCCCTGCTTCCCGGAAACAGGAATGTGTTGATCAATGCCAGAAAGGCGAACATCAGCACCATAGTCCAGAATATGTTCCCGTTTGGAAACCATCCTCCACGGGTCTGCCCTTCCGTCTCCTTTGGAGAGTCAGTCTTCTTATCTTCAGGATATTCCACGAATTTCATAATATAATATTCATTAAAAGTCACGGCGCTAATAATTCAAAAATCAGGCTACTTCCGAAAGGCTGACATATTGACGGAAAGAAAATTTCATGAATATATTGATACGGCATATTCGTTTTATTGTGTAAATTTGTGGCAACTATTGAAAGTCACTAATAACTGGGATTATGTTTTCTTTTTTGATCAGTCTCGCGGCCCTTGTGGTCGGATATATTCTTTATGGTAAGTTCGTGGAGCGGAGGTTCGGGGCGGATCCGACCCGTAAGACACCAGCCATCACCAAGGCGGACGGGGTGGATTATATTCCAATGCCGGCGTGGAAGGTCTATATGATCCAGTTTCTGAATATCGCGGGAACGGGACCTATCTTCGGTGCCATTATGGGAGCCAAGTTCGGACCGTCAGCCTACCTGTGGATTGTTCTGGGCTGCATTTTCGCCGGAGCGGTGCACGACTATATGACCGGAATGCTCTCCATAAGGAACGGGGGAGCGGGACTGCCTGACCTGGTCGGGGAATATCTCGGGAAAGGCACAAAGACTTTCATTCTGGCGTTCTCCATCATTGTGCTGATGCTTGTGGGAACGGTGTTCGTGTTCAGCCCTGCGTTGATTCTCGGAGACATCGCGGGGGATGGAGGCCGCATATCGATTATGATATGGGTCGGGGTGATATTCCTTTATTATCTTCTTGCCACGCTGATGCCGATCGACAAGATCATCGGACGGATATATCCGGTTTTCGCTTTCGCGCTGATTTTTATGGCTTTGGCTCTGATGGTCTGCCTGTTTGTCAAATGGCCTTCGCTTCCGGAGCTTTGGGACGGGCTTGGCAATCTAGGTGAGTCGAAGGGGCTTCTGAGCGGCCAGCCGATATTCCCGTGCCTTTTCATCACCATCGCTTGTGGCGCGGTGAGCGGTTTCCACGCCACGCAGAGTCCGATGATGGCCAGGTGCCTGACTGACGAGCGACTTGGCAGGCCGGTATTTTACGGCGCGATGATCACTGAGGGCATTGTGGCGTTGATCTGGGCGACCGTTTCATCGTGGTTCTTCTTTGATGGTGGTGCCGCTGAGGTCGGTGCGACTGTTTCCGCCGCGGCTCCGGATGTGGTTGTCAAGGTTTCCAAAGGTTGGCTTGGCGTTTTAGGTGGCATTCTGGCCATCCTTGGTGTGGTCGCCGCTCCTATCACGAGCGGGGACACAGCGTTCAGAAGCGCACGCCTGATCGTGGCGGATTTCCTGCATCTGAATCAGAAACCGGTCGCCAACCGGCTTATGATCAGCATTCCGCTGTTTTTGATCGCCGGGGTGTTGCTTTGGTACAACATCGCCGATGAGAACGGGTTCAATGTCATCTGGAGGTATTTCGGATGGGCGAACCAGACTCTTGCCGTGTTTATGTTGTGGACCGCGACTGCTTATCTGGTGAAGTTCAAGAAGGGGCTGACTTATCTGATCACGATGATTCCGGCGGCGTTTATGACGGCTGTCTGCACGACCTACATCTGCGTGGCAAAGATCGGGCTCGGGCTGCCTGACTCTTGGAACCGCGCCATCGGACTTGCTACGTTTGTTGTGTCTCTGGTTGTGTTCTATATCCTTTATTTCAGACGCAGGAAGTAGGTTGTCTGATTTCGGATGTCCACCTTGCCCATACTGATTTAATTAATATTCAAAGTATTATCAACTACCATTGCCCACATATTCATAGATAAGGAATAACTTTTCCGCCGTATCTTTGCGTCTGGAAAGTTCAAATTGCATCAATGAATATGAAAAAGTCATTTTTGTTACTTTGCGGCTGTCTGGCCATCGCGTGAGCCTGCTGCAACCAACCGGCCAAGACCGCCGGAATCAATTACGCCTGCATGGACACCACTGCGCGTCCAGGAGACGACTTCGCCAAATACGCGACCGGTCATTGGGCCGACTTGAACCCCCAGCCGCTTGAGTACCCTATGTGGGGAACCGTGACAAAAGTCAGCGACGAGAATGTTAAGGCTCTCGCTGGACTGATCAAAGACATCGCCGATCACGGTGGTTTGAATGTCGCCTACGACGCCTTTGGCATCCAGCCGACCGACTCCCTCTACGTCAAACCAGAGGACAGGGTCCGCATCTGGTAATATTCCCCTCTGAATATTCATTTTACTTGTTGTCGCCATTGATCAAGTTTACAACAACCTTTACCATCGTATCCATTTCATCTGTCTTGCTTTCAGCGATCATCAAAGTCAATGCTACCAAGGCATTGTCAGCGATACGTTTGTGTCCATCCGGAGCATAAAGGATCCTGTTGTTTTCCATAAACCAGAGGAACAGTGTGGCGGCAATGCGTTTGTTGCCATCGGAGAATGAATGATTCTTGACAACAAGATACAACAGCATAGCCGCTTTCTCCTCCACTGACGGGTATAGGTCAACTCCATCCCAAGTCTGGTATATCCGACCGATTGAACTGTGGAAGGATTCGTCCTTTTCGTGTCCGAAAAGCTCGCTTCCTCCGAACTTGACTTTCAGGTCGTTGATGACCGCCATCGCATTCTCGTAAGAGGCGTGAAAGCACTCCTTTGTGGTTGATTTTACTCCCAACGTCTGATAGTCGTAGCTATCAAGCGTGTCCAAAGCATAAGTGTAGTCCTTCACTACATCGAATATGCTCTTGATCTGCTCTTCGTCCGTGGAGTCAAGATACCCCATAGTGCGGCCCATCACATCCACAAGAGCCTTCAGATCATCGTATTTCTGCTGTGCAAGGTCATTGCGGACGGCGTAGCCTTTGATAAGGTAGTCTTTTAGGACGGAGTTCGCCCAGATCCTGAATTGAGTGCCACGTTGCGATTTTACACGATAGCCTACGGATATGATGACATCAAGGTTGTAGAAAACAACTTCGTGTGTTTGCCATTTGCCAGGTATAGCTCCGTGCGGAGTGGTAGTTGCAATTTTTGCACATACCACATTGGGATCAAGTTCACCTTCTTTGAAAATATTACTGATATGTCTGGAAATCACAGACCTATCTCTTTCAAAAAGAATCACAAGTTGATCCTGCGTCAACCAAACCGTCTCATTTTCAAGTTTGACATCGATCTTTGTCCTGCCATCGGCAGTCTGATAGAGGATGATTTCTCCTCTTTGCGGAGCATTCAATAGCTCCTTTGTTGTTTGTGTGTCCATAATTGTAACAATTTTGATTACAAAAAAAGGCCATACAGCATTTGCCGTATGACCATATCATATTCCCAAGTTATATAAGTTCAGTAAAACGTTAGTCAGAGAACATATTCAGGATGAGAACCCCATCCAAGTTCTCTATCTATACTTTGGTGGATATTTTTGAAAAAACAAAAAAGCGACATCAGTACGACTATACCAATATCGCGTTGTGGAACTCCAAACGATCCACGGCATTCAGACTTTCCTTGCAAAGATGACTATATTTTTTGAATATAGCAATATCTTTTTAGTAGTTATTCCCGAATTATGAATGTCTCTATATCAAACGAATGGCGAATATAAACGCTATTGGTTGCCATCCAGATAGTCGGTGTAGAGGATTCCGTTGAGGTGGTCGCATTCGTGCTGGAAGATCACGGCGGTGAAGCCTTTGATGCTTTCGGTCGTGTCGCGCAAGGTTTTGAGCGAGGTGTAGTTGATGTCGATGTCCTGATAGCGCTCAACATTGCCGCGCTTCCCAGGAATGCTGAGACATCCTTCAGGTCCAAGAGCCTTTTCACCTCTGTGACAAGTGATTTGGATGTTCGGATAGACCTCGAACGGCTCACCGTCCTTATCGAACCTCTGCACCGCCACGACACGGCGTGATATTCCCACCTGCGGCCCGGCGATGCCGACTCCATCCTGTTCCGGAGAGGTCACTGTGGCCACCATCTTCTCAGCCAGGATCTTATATTCATCACTCGTCAGTTCCTTCGTGCTGATTCCGGAGCACTCCGTCCGCAGCACCAGCGAGTCCGCCTTGTCATAAATCGTCAGCACGCGCATAGCTTCGCCATCACCCTTTATGAGACTCTTCTCGGCATTGGTCCAGCTTTCATCATTCCGGCACGCCACAACAGACAGCATAAGTACAGCGGTGAGAATATTCCTTCGTGTTTTCATATTCCTCATATCAATTATTGTTTGTTTTTATCGCCTTGCATAGGTGTTCGCCAGTATCGTGACAACGATAGCTATAATTATCATAGAAATCATTGATGACCAAAATATTATGTCGGACATCTCGGCCAAAGGAAGCAGGCCGGTCGGTAAGCATGTGAGCAGCAAACCGTAGCCGCTGACTTTTCTCAGCCTTCCGATGTCATATTTCGCCCTTTCTTCTTTGCTCGCTGTGTTGTAGCCGGCGATAAGATCGTCCCCTTTGCCGATGAGGATAAAGATGGAGAATGTGATGAGCATAAGAATCACAATTCCGACTATGATGAAGTTTGCCAACAGCATATTTGGGACTATCTGTTTTGATCTTGACAAAGATAAGTTTTCTGATCAGAAATCCAATATATTTTTCTGATATCTGTATATTCAGATTGCCGTGCATATCTTCGCAATCGGTTAAAGATCAATTTATTCAGGATATAATCAGACGTACGGCATTGGATCTCCAATATTTCCCCTGCTTTGTAAATATGGCGGCATATATGCCCTGTACAGAATATTGTGAGAGGCTTGTTAATATGCCGCCTATGCTTTTAGGGAACATAGGCGGCATATCAGCACACAATACGCAGGCGTGGAATTATGATTCTGTGACGGTATTTTTATACCTTGCGGAGTGCCCTTGGGAGCATTGTACTATTATTGAACTAAAAACATTATCTTTACCTGAAAAATTAATGAATATGACAAAAGAGGAAAAATATCTTGCGCTATTGCCTCGGATTCAGGCTCTTCTTGCCGGGGAGACTGACGATGTGGCGAGGATGTCGAATATAGTTGCGATGCTTAATAGTGAGTTCGGCTTCTGGTGGACAGGTTTTTACCGTGTGGCGTCATCCGAGGAACTTGTGCTCGGGCCGTTCCAAGGACCTGTGGCATGCATGCGCATCGCAAAGGGCAGGGGAGTGTGCGGCACATCATGGAACGAGGAGCGCACTGTCATTGTCCCCGATGTCGAGCTGTTCCCCGGTCACATAGCCTGCTCAAGCGAGAGCCGCAGCGAGATTGTTGTACCTTGCTGGAAACGTGGCCGGATAGCCGCCGTCCTTGACATCGACAGCAAGGATCTGAACACGTTCGATGAAGTTGACAGAAAGTATCTTGAGGAGGTTACCTCCTTGCTCTACGGCAAGGAAAGAGACATCTGGTTCGCCGCCGGCTGCTTCTGGGGAGCACAGAAGTTTTTCAAACTCGTGGACGGAGTGGTCTTCACGGAAGTCGGCTTCGCGAACGGTTGGGAAATCGACCCGACCTACAAACAAGTCTATACCGACGAGACCGGTCACGCCGAATGCGTCCACGTCCGCTACGATCCCGAGAAAGTGTCTTTGGAGCGTCTTGTCAATCTATTCCTGAATATGATCGACCCGTTCAGCCTGAACAAACAAGGTGAGGACGAAGGCACAAGGTACCGCACCGGCGTCTATTACGATAACGGTGAGGATAGGGAAGTGATCGAAACTGTACTCGGCTCCTTTGAGAACAAAGCCGGCAGGAAATCCGCCGTCGAGCTACAGCCCCTCCGCTGTTTCTACAAAGCCGAGGAGTACCACCAAAACTACCTCGACAAGAATCCCGGCGGCTACTGCCACCTTTCCCCGGCAATCTTTGAACTCGCCCAGAAGACGCCTAAGGAGCAATAGGATTCCGTACCTCAGAAGCCAGTTTCCTGTACCAAAGACAAGTCTGTGTGCGCTTGGTACACCAAAGCCCATATTTAAGTACAAAATTCGAAGCACAGAGCTACCCGATAAGATGAGTTGCGATGAAATGGTCGAATCAGTTGGTTCCACTTTGCCTGTATGTGCAAGTTTTTCGGCAATGTCTTTCAGGGCATAAAACACATAATATCCCTGTTATCTTGCAGTCATATACAAATTTTTCTATTTTTATACGGAATTATACTCTTCACAGCTATGGCTCAACTTGGTTCAAGTCTCGAAGGACGATTAAGAAATACTGATTTACCAGTAACAAAGTGTTTGTTCCCAGTATTTGAAGCTGTTGTCAATTCTATTTATGCAATTGACGATCGATTGAAATCGGATAATTCGTTCTCTATTACAGAGGGGAAAATCCGAGTCATATTGGAACGGGCTAATACGTCCGATTTGTTTGGAGGAAAAGCAGAATTGCTTGGTATTACTGTTGAGGACAATGGAATCGGTTTCACCAAGGATAATTATAAATCATTTTGCGAACTAGATTCGCTATATAGGGAATCTCTTGGATGCAAGGGAATAGGACGATTACTTTGGCTTAAAGCATTTGATTCTGCAGAAATCGAGAGTAATTATATTGATGGTTCAGAGGTAAAACGGAGACATTTTATTTTTACATCAAGAGGAATCGATGATCTTGACGCATCAGAGTTAAATCAAGAAAGTTTAGGCACAATAATCCATCTAAGGGGTATTAAGCCGTTATTCAAAGAATCGCTAAATAAGCTTTCACAGGAAGGCATCGCAAAGGCGATATTTGAACATTGTCTTTGGTTCTTTATCAGAGAAGGAGGGTGCCCGGACATAAGAGTTATTGATGGCACAAATCCGGCAACCAATCTATCCGAAATTTATGATTCGTATATGGGCAGCGATAATTCTAAGACTGCCACATTCTCACTCGGAGATGAAACATTTAATGTTCTTCACATAAAACTGCAGAGGTCCGACAAAAACAATAATGTGATTTCATATTGTGCAGGTAATAGAATTGTAAACGACGAGAAAATTAAAGACGTTGTAGGGTTGTATGACTCAGCGATTCAGACTAACTCCGGGACTTTTTTCTATAAATGTTTTGTTACGGCTCCTTATCTTGATAAACACGTAGCACCAGATAGATTTTCATTCCTCATCCCTGATAAACGAGCGAATGAGAATGGTGATGAGCTATACTCAGAAATTTACTTTTCAGATATTCGCTCAAAAGTATTAGAAGCCATCAGACAATACCTATCTCCATTTTTAAAAGACACCATAGAAGCTGGCAAGGAAAAGATTCAAGCATTTGTAGATAAGCAAGCTCCTTATTACAAACCGATTCTGGCATCTTTGTCAGAAGAAGAAAAATCGATCAACCCTAATGCTTCGGATAAGGCGATGGATCTTCTTCTACATCAAAAGATGATGGAAAAAGAACATAATCTGTTAGCTGAAGGGCACGATGTCTTGGAAGTAAAAAGTGGGGAATCTGACGAAGAGTATCAGAGGAGGACACAAGCATACTTTGATAATATTCAAAGTTTAAAACAAAGTGACCTTACAAGATATGTTATCCACAGGAAGATTATACTTGAGCTGCTTAAAGATGCTCTTTCCAGAAATGACGATGGACACTATTCGAAAGAGGATAAAATCCACCAAATCATTATGCCGATGAGAACCACAAGCGATGGCGGTGAATTCAAAGACAACAACCTTTGGATTATAGACGAGCGGCTCGTTTTCCATCATTTCTTAGCGTCTGACAAATCCTTCAGCTCTATGCCTGTGACAGATTGCGACTCGATAAAACGCCCTGACATACTCGTTGAAAATGTCTATGACAATCCTATGGTCGTTACAGAGAAAGACAACCCGCCTTTCGCATCCCTGCGCATTGTCGAATTCAAAAGGCCAATGAGAGATGATATGAGCGCAAATAATGACCCGATTAACCAATGTATTGATTATGTCAAAAATATTAGACAAGGGAACGCTGTGACAAAATCGGGGCGACCACTTGACATATCAGAAACAACACCTGCCTATTGCTATATCATATGTGATTTAACGAAATCAATGCGGGACATTTGTCAAAACCATGATCTCAAAGACACCTATGACAGGTTAGGGTATTTTGGTTATCACAGTGGCTTCAGAATATACTTTGAGGTTATCTCGTTTGACCAGCTTCTTAATTCGGCAAGTGAACGTAATGCTTCGTTCTTTGATAAATTAGGAATATCGCACAATTAGAGGGCTCACTATAAGAATTCGCTTTGTTGTGCTTTATTGACAGACAGATACATCTGATTTATGGTGTTCACATAGCAACCGTGAACTTTGGTGGTGTAGTTTTGGACTTCGTTTAAGACATCAATAAGCCGTAGTGAATCCATCATAACTTGGCTTTCATCTATTTCTACGCACCGTGAGTCGTATAAGGCGAAAGCATCAATATGAGTCTCAATACTTCGTTCTTCTTTCCACCAATTGAAAGAGGCTGAAATATTCTCCAGTTCATTGGTTATTCGCGTGTATTCCGCTCGTAAAAATGGAGGCAGTGTTCCTTGGATGGATTCGATTTTCTTCCATTTCGAGTTTGCCTTGCCTTTGCCAAAACCGTACAGTTTCTTAAAGCCTTCATTTAGGATAACCTGAAGCTTCCCTCTCAAGAATTTCTTTTCATAGTCTTCTTTGGCCAAGATGAAAAGTTTGCTAGCTATCAGGCAATCAATGAATGTCATTGTAGCAAACATATCCAAATCATCTATTGACATAACAAGGTTGGAATAGGCAAGGCTTGGATTGCTTTTATTACTTGTGTATTCTCCTTTGAGAAGTTCCAACCCCTCAGAAAATTGTTTAATGAGTGAATCCACATAATCGGCATAGTTCTGCCGTCCTTCGTCAGACAGGACTTTGCCGTTTGGCTTATAATTGTCAGATGGGCGCAACATAGCGATTTCTTTTATGTGGTTTACAAATCCGTTGTTCCAAGGTCCTTGGTCGGCAGTTGGAGTAACATTTTCCTGACGTCAGGAAAATGTTACAGAAGTGCACCAGAGGGCGATTTTTACAACTTTGGCAACTTTTCTGCCGACTTTTCAAGCTTCTTCTCTTCAGCGGCAACTCGGCGTTCAAGCTTCTTGATGTCTTCCGCTGCCGGAAGCTCCTCCGGCTTGATTCCTCTTTTCCCTAGCATTTCTCGGACGCTTCTATTGTTTTGTATGTGTTCACGGGTTATTGAGTTTTCTCCATATAAGTCCGCTTTCTCTACATTGTAGTTGGTCATCTCAGTGGCAAGGTTCTTTGCGGCAATGGTAAGTGTCGGCAGGAAGTCTGCGAGAGGTCTTGTGCCTTTTATACCCAAACGCTGTTTCATATCCTCTGTCGTATGTCCCCCGAAAAGAGCCGTATCTCCTTTGGAGCGGATTCGCCCGAAGCCCTTTTCATCAACACCTCGTTCATAGATGTTCTGCGACAGCTGCTTTTCTGAAGCTCGCAGTCTTTCTCTCGTCTCTAATCTTGAAATATGGTTCAGACGCTCTTCTATCAGTTCGGCTTTTCGTGTCTGCACGGCAAAGTAGCTCTGAGCAAAGGCAATCTGCTCTTTTCGCGGATCGCCATTTTGGGCTATAAGATAACAGGCATATCTTGTCAGCATATAATCCTCGACATCACGAGTGGCACCATTTCCCAATTCTATTGTACGTCTTACTGACCTGAAATAATCCTCGGCATCAATTCCTTGCGTCCGACAAGAGTCGATAGCACGCCCTATGGCCGTTTGGAAATTTTCCCACTTGGAATACCCAAGTTGGGACATAAGGTCTCTGGCAAACCAGACTTCTACTTTTTCCTTGCCGTCTTCGCCCTCAATATAAGAAGCTATCGCATCAAACGAGGTTTTGTATTGGATGATACTTTGTTTGTCCATATCGTATGTGTTTTCTTGGCAAATCTAATTATAATATCGTCATCTGCAATGAAACTGGCTATAATATTTTGAATTAATTTCGGTTTTTATTGTCAGAAAAATCACTATCTTTGCGTATATAGCAAATTCAGAACAGAAATGAGCGAAGATTTGAACAGAATCAAGGTTGTCTTGGTAGAGAAGAAGCGGACCAGCAAGTGGTTGGCCGAAAAGATGGGCAAAGACCCGGCAACAGTGTCGAAATGGTGTACAAACAAAACCCAACCAAATGTGGCCACTCTCGTGGAAATCGCAAGATGCCTTGAAGTGGACACAAGGGATTTACTGAGATCAATAAATGAGATAGACGAGATTGAGAGGTAGTACTATTTTAGATAGTATCTCAGTTAGCTTTTCTCATCTATAAAAATATATAAAAAAGAATAAATAATAAGAATAAAATAATAATCATGGTTTTTAGGCTAGGCGAGTTGTTTTGTGGCCCTGGAGGGCTTGCATGTGGGGCAATGAACTCAAATATTAATAGAGACAATTTCCGTATTATCCATCAATGGGCAACTGATTATGATGTGAGCACGTGCAAAACATATATCAGAAATATCTGTCCAGAGAATCCTGACTCTGTAATATGTCATGACATCAGAACTTTGGATTATAAAGAACTTCATAATAAAGGAGCTATTGATGGTTTAGCATTTGGTTTTCCATGTAATGATTTTAGTGTTGTAGGTGAACAAAAGGGGGTAAATGGAAAATTTGGGCCATTATACACCTATGGAATACGCGCGCTAAAAGAGTTCAAGCCGCTATGGTTTCTTGCCGAAAATGTTGGAGGATTAAAAAGCGCCAACGGAGGAAACGCCATTGAGACTATCTTCGCCGCAATGAGAAATGCTGGATATAAAATTTATCCACATCTTTATAAATTTGAAGACTATGGTATTCCTCAAGCTCGACATAGAATAATTATTGTTGGCATTAGAGCCGATTTACCATACGAATTCAATATCCCAAGTCCATATAACTATAGTCATAAATCTTGCAAAGAGGCTATTGAAAACCCACCCATTCCAATTGATGCTGCGAATAATGAACAAACTAGGCAGACTCCCATTGTAATAGAGAGACTGAAGCATATAAAGCCTGGTGAGAATGCATTTACCGCCAATCTTCCAGAAGGTTTACAACTAAAAATTAAAGGCGCAAAAATCAGTCAAATCTACAAAAGATTAAATCCGAATAAGCCAGCTTATACTGTTACTGGCTCTGGAGGTGGCGGAACTCATATTTACCATTGGGATGAGCCTAGAGCTCTAACCAATAGGGAGCGCGCAAGACTACAAACATTTCCTGACAATTTTATATTTGAAGGAACAAAAGAATCAGTTAGAAAGCAAATTGGCATGGCCGTTCCTTGTAGAGGTGCGCAAATTATTTTCGAAGCAATATTAAATACTTTTGCAAAAATAAAATACGATAGTATTATCCCAAATCTTGATGAGTAACAATGAAAAGCATTAATATACATTTACTCGACAAAACAGGAGATGTCCAATATGGTCTAAATTGGGGACATAGAGACAATCGAGATAAGAACCAATCTTACCTTCAACTACCTTCAAATGTTTACAAAAGCGACTTTTTCCCAAAAAAAGGCACTTATTTTCTCGTGTACACTGACGATGGACATTCATTCGCAATGAATAGAGCCCAAAAAACAGATGATGGAACTGCAATTCAAACACCTGAAGATAATTCTATTCTTGGTAAATATTTAAGAAAGCGCTTGGGCTTAACTGACGGAAAAGAAATTCTAGTAAATGACATTCTTTCATATGGAAGGACTGATATTTCCATAACAAAATTTGACAATAGGCATTATTATCTGGACTTTAAAAAAGATTGGGTATCTGATAATATTTCCTATATCTATGATACTTTCTTATACCTTGAGTACTACAACAATGGCGAAAAGTTGCCAGTAGATAAAATTAAAGAAGATCTCTCATACCATTCTCTGAAGGATGCAGTAACCTATAAAAATGGTATTTTTACTCTGAACAATTCAAATAATTCAATATCACAATCACTTGTGGATTTTGCTAAATCAGACTTTCTAAAGAAGCATTATATGAATGAGATAATACTCCAGAAAATCTTCTACGGTGCACCTGGGACAGGTAAATCGCACACCGTAGATACAGAGTATGTGAAAGGCAACAAGTGTTTCAGAATCACTTTCCATCCAGATACAGACTATGCGAGTTTTGTGGGCTGTTACAAACCCAAGATGGGTGGGCCAACAGGAGAGGACATCACATATTCTTTTGTCCCTCAGGTATTCTTGAATGCGTACATATATGCGTGGAATCATCCCGACGAACCTACCTATCTCGTTATAGAGGAACTTAATCGTGGTAACTGTGCCCAGATATTCGGAGACATCTTCCAATTGCTTGACAGGCAGAAGACGGTACATCCTGGATATTCGAAATATACCATCAATGCGGACTCTGACATCGCGACATATCTTAGTGGCAAGTTGGAGAACAAAGAGCGTTACGAGAAGGCCATTTGTGAGATTTACGGCCTCAAAGAGTTTGATTTCAGCATACTGGCACTGCCGTCAAACCTCAATATTTTAGCGACGATGAACACATCCGACCAAAGCCTCTTCCCCATCGATAGTGCGTTCAAGAGAAGATGGGAGATGGGGTATGTGGCTGTGAATTATGCCGATGCCGAGCAGTTTTCCGTGAAGATTGACGATGCGCATAAGTATTCCTGGGCCGATGTATTAAGAGGGCTGAACAGATACATTAAGCAGGAGAAGCATTCCACGAACAAGATTCTTGGCAATAGGTTCGTTCAGGCAGACGAGAATAATGTAATTTCTTCGGTAGCGTTCAGAGATAAGGTATTGTTTTTCCTTTTCAATGACGTGTTCAAGGATGAGGATGAGTTCAGAACCAGTTTCTTCGGTGGAAACGATACTCTGTATTTTGAAGACTTATGCGAAGGTGATGATTGGACAACTTACGTCATTAACTTCGTTGAGAAGACTTGTGGAGCTTCAAATAAATCGAATGCGACACAACCAGATGGAGTTACACCTCAACAAGCCGAAAAAGAATCTACCACCGATACTGAATAATGATACTGTTTTTTGAAGGGAAGGACTATAAGCGTTCGCTGCTTGATTCTGTCTTTGGGAATGAGCACGCAAGAGTAATCTCGCGCGGAAATCTTAAAGATGACAAGGCGGTACTTGATTGTGTCGGATATTATTACGATCCGACGCAGTCACACGTGTTCATTCTTCCGAAAGTCTTCAATATCGGTGGCAAGGGATTCGGCTGCATTGACTTGACTGACGATTCTCCTGTCAAGGTTGCGGATTCCGATGCGAAGACATTGAAAGACAACGGGTGGAGGCCGGAACTGCTGACGGAACTTCCAATTTATCTTTACCTGGCCATTGAAAAGTACCGGAAGCGTGAGATTGACAACATCTCGACAGAAAAGGACTCGGTGCAGAGCGTTATGAGTTCCAAGAAGGGCAAGAATGAGACTTCCCTTATGGACGTGATTTTGTCCTTACGTGATTTCTACAATGAGAATCAGAACTTGTTTGTACTGATTTACAAGCAGGCTCATTCCGGATACAACAAGGTGAGTTGGAACAAGACTATTCGGACGCAGCAACCAGTGATAAAGGACAGGAAAGTCATCTATCCGTTTATCGTGAACCGGAGAAAGGAAATCAACTATGATGAGGAGTTGCTTGTTCTGTTTTTTAATGCGTTGAGGTACATCAATAACGAGTATCATTTCAATTTCTGCATTGACCAGCCTTATGGCCTGCTTTCGGACAGTGAGTTCAAGAGAAGGCTTGAGCGAGGGGCTGTCAGCAGGAAGCTCAAGAGCATCAGAAACAATTATTTCAATGAGAAACTGGTGCTTTTGTGGGAGCTTTTGTTCGCTTTCGCATCAAAGGTTGAGAATGTTAGAGATGCTAAAGAGAAGGAGGAGTATCTTCTTGTCCGGGACTTCAACAATGTGTTTGAGGATATGATAGATGTTCTTCTCGGTGATTCGGATGCGCCTCGTAGCCTTGTCAAGCAGCAGGACGGAAAGATTGTAGATCATCTATTTAAGGGATTGTCTTTGACGACGGCTAGGCGGCAGGTGTATTATGTTGGTGACAGCAAGTATTATAAGGAGAATGCGGCACCGAAGGGCGATTCGTTGTTTAAGCAGTACACATACGCAAAGAATATAATTCAGACGCAGCTTGACTGGTACCACAAGGACAAGCCGCATCTGAAATACCGGGATGAACTGACTGAGGGATACAATATTACTCCTAACTTTTTTATCAGCGGAAGAGTTGAAAAGGATTATGGGTTCACTTCTGCCGAGTTACATCTGCAAGACATCGAGTTTGATAAGAATTATCAGTTCAAGAACAGGGTATTTGATAGGGACACTCTGTTCTTAAGGATGTATGATGTCAATTTCTTGTTTGCTTTGTATGCTTATGTGAACAGGTCTCAGAGTATTCGCAACAAGTTCAAGACTGAGGCTAAAGATGTGTTCCGGAGAGATTTTATCAAGTATATTGATGCAGAATATGATTTCTATTTGCTACTGCAGCGTGCTGATGGAGATATTCGAGACTTGGTGAACAAGCATTTCAGGGAACTGAATGGCAAGGTGTTCTGTCCTTATGACATTGACGAGGAGCATTATGGGCTTCTTATGTTGGGGGTGGAGAGAGGTGATTATTTCGCAAACGCGAAGCTTCTGTCTGTGTTAAGCAATGACTTCGTAATTAAGGAGTATCATCTCGGGACTGAGCCTTATGTGTATTTTAATGGGCTGCTTTTCGGAGAAGAGGTCTCCCGGACTATGGTGCTTAGGGATGCTCTGACAGATGGTTATGGGAATTACAGGAGGGAAACGGTTCTTGTGGGATGTTATCGTTCACAGGAACAACGCGATTGGATTCTGAGGTATAAGCTCTATAATGTGAGGTTCAATAAGGGACGTGCTGGAGCTGTGTTTAAGAATACTCAGCAGGTGTTTACTGCAAGTTTCCTGATTTTGTATGACTACAGCAATAAGCCCGCGGATGCTGAATGCTATGTACTTACTGGCGGGAATATGATTGTCTATGCTTCAGGGATGCAAGAGCGTGACTATCCGAAGACGGACTGGTTCGGTGATGAGGAGTATCTCGTGTATGGCATCGGGGAGAGGGTTGCCGGCAATGTTTGCGTGAAGGATGTTCTTGACAAGCATCCGGAGGTTGAGGACGGGAGACCATTATATCTGTATTTTGTTGAAGTCGAAAGTTTTATCCACGAATGATATGGAGGATCCGTTGACTTCGCAGCTACGCCACAAGTGCATGCTGCACATCCAGCCGAAGAACACAAAGCCGGAGATTTGGCTGCACAGGGAATTGTTCAGATTGGGTTACCGGTATCGCATAAATGTGAAGAAACTGCCGGACACATCAGATATTGTGCTATCGAAATACAGGACGTGCATTTCCGTAAACGGATGCTTATGACACAGATACAAGGGCCGTCCGAAGTTCGTGCTGCCGGTGACTAATACGGAGTTTTGGAGTTCAAAGATTACGAATAGCAGGGAGAGGGACCTGCGGGATTATGCTTTCCTTGAGTCGCTCGATTGGAGGTGGATTGTAGTGTGGGAGTGCGAGCTGGCGGCGGCCGCACTGCCTAATACTGTGGGAAGGGTCTGCAAAGGACTGATTGAGAACAGGAAGAGTTGGCAGGAGGAGATGGCGAACAGAAGACGTAGAAGAGAGCAATGGCGATTTGAGAAAAATGTCCCCCAAAGATTACCATGATTAACTTGTGCGTACTCTTGGGCATAAGAGGACTCAGGATAAATATTATTTGGAGCTTGATGATTAGATTGGTATGACGGTGGATAGTCTTGACATAATCACAAGGATAACTGTTGAGTTATTTAAAGAGGGTGTCCCTAAACAAAAGTTAGGGACGGGTGTTATATATTCCAACAAATTGTTGTCGGGCCAAGTGTATATCTTGACTGCCAAACATTGTCTTTCTGGAATTTGTGAAGGAGAAAAGATTTCATTGCGGTTCTTTAGAACAAAGAATGGAGCATATGAATACGTCACGCCATCCAATCAAACTATAATTCGTCATCCTTCTGAGGATGCGGGTATTATCATTTTTAATCAGCGTGAGTTTGCAGAAACGAGCAATAATTTACCTTCGGTTTTTGTAATCGATAAGATAGTTGAGTTCGGTGATGCTGTTACGAAGGGATTCCCAGTAGCTAGTCTTGACCAAACAAGCGAGAATGGGGAGTCTTCACTAACTTCTATCAATACACGTTATCTTCAAGAAAGTCCAACTGCTAAAGAATTCCAACTTTCCACGACGGATGATTATAGTGCAGATTCCATCAAAGGAATGTCAGGAGCAGGAATATTCATAGAGGCAAGTGAAGAAGTTTACATAAACGGCATCTTTACACGTTATTCTGATGAGGAGAGAGGTAAGGTCATATATGCACAGAGGCTATCTACTTTCAATGAGTTGCTTGCTATAGAATTCAAGACCACGCTGCCTTTGACTTTCCTAGGTCATCAAGGATTAGGGCATAAAACTTTCAAGAATAAAGTAGACCAATCCATAAAAAATCTTGGTCCAAGGTATTGCCAGAAAGTTAACGTTAAGACTGGTACTGCATTATATTTTGATTGCGTTGCTAAAACACCCTATTATTATGAAATCATGAATAAAAAAATTGATTTTTGGCTCACAGAAAACAGCTATAGAGTGCGGCCTGATTCAACCAGAATCGGACATCTTGAAGCATCACTCAAATCAATCAGGAATGATTTCGCGGCTGCTTTGGTTGGAATGGATAGAAATGTAGAGGCAACAATTGATTTTTCCGACATTATAGGTCGCATCAATGACTTCAAAATAGAGGTTGAAGATACACGACATAAACTTTACTCAGAAGTCACGCCATCTAATCAACAAGATAAGTCAAAAAGGGAGTTTGAAGAAGATGAGTACAGGTTGTCAGAAATATCTCGTGATTTATATTCATTCTTAGAGGATTATGATGATTTGAAGATAAGTTTGGCGAATGCCCCGTATCTGATTATCAAAGGCGAGGCAGGTTGCGGAAAGTCACATATGATGGGAGATGTCGCTAAAAACAGGATTGAGACGGGCCTTCCAACATTGTTGTTCCTCGGAACGGATTTCAATGGTGCCAATTATGAGTCAGCAATCATATCCCAAACAGGATTCAATGGCACTTTCCCGGAGTTTCTATCAGGCTTCAATCAGATAGGCACACAAGTGGGATCAAGAGCGCTACTTATGATAGATGCCTTAAATGAGGGAAGTAATCCTGAGATGTGGAAAGAAAGACTTTCCGGACTCATTGAATCCATTAATCACTATCCGGCTATTGGTTTGGTCGTAACAGTGCGGGATACATATTTTGACGATGTGATTCCATCCGATATTGAAGAAAAGTCAAAAGCTACGATAATTCCTCATAATGGCTTCAAAGGGTTGGAATATGAAGCCGTCAGGCAATTCTGTTTTGCTTATAGCTTGAATTTGCCAAATGTACCTATTCTCACCCCGGAATTTTGTAACCCGTTGTTTCTTAAAATTATATGTGACACTCTTGAATCTTCAGACAGGAGAGATTTTCCAAATGGCTTCAATGGCATCTCAGAAATATTCCGAAAATATTTCACACATCTGGATGAAAAGTTCGCTGAAAGTAAGCAAGAATATAAATATCGTAATGTTGTCAGCACATCAGTTGATTTGTTGGCGATGCCAATTTTTAAGGCTGAATTCAATCTCCTGAAGATGCAAGATGCTGATTCAATACTTGCTGATAAGTTCCCTGGGTGTAGCTGCCTACTCGCAGATTTGATAGACAATAATGTCTTACTTAAAACGAAATACACGCACGACGATAAAAATGTTGATTGTGTTGTCTTCAATTATCAAAGAGTAGGAGATTATGTAATCGCTGGAGAACTAGTTAAGAAGTATTCCGATTGGGATTTATTCACGAATAACATTAAAACTGACGTAGACCTTCGTTCTATTTTCATTGATTCTTGTTGGGTGCATAGAGGCGTTCTTGAGGCTCTTGCGGTTCTGATACCAGAGACATATACTCATGAAGTGTCAGAGATCATTGACTACATTCCCAAGGCAGAACAGAAACGGTTTATGTTTTCCGGGCTTGATTCTATTTCTGAGATACTTGTCAATAGCTTGAATTGGCGTTCAATTGAATCCATTGACACAAGGAAAATCAGAAGTTTTCTGAAGTCCAAGTATAATAGACTAAGACCTGAAGACTGGTATTATAAATTAGCGGAACTATCCGTGATTCCTTCTCATCCATATAATGCTGACTATTTTCACGCTATGATGATGCGTGTAACGATGAAAGAACGTGACGGGGAGTTTCAATTCTTTTTCAATGGTTGTGCCGGATACGACGACAACAAATGTGCAAACCCTTTGCGCAGGTTGATTGACTGGGCATGGTTTGAAAACATATCGGTATATGCAGATGACGAGTCTGCGAGGCTCGCGGCTCTAATGCTCTGCTGGATGCTGTCCTCAACATATATCAAATACCGTGATGAAGCGACTAAAGCATTGGTCAATCTCCTGAGCGAAAAGATTGAGGTGCTGCTTAAAACAATGCGAACATTTGAAGGCGTTGATGACATGTATATTTCCGAAAGAATTTACGCAGTTGCATATGGTGTTGCACTACGGACATCATCAACGGAGGGCCTTTCAAAGCTTGCCTTGTATATATACGACACAATTTTCAAGAGAGGAGTGCCTCCTAATAATATTTTACTTCGTGATTATGCAAGGAATGTCATAGAGTATGCCGCCTACAAAATTGACGGTTTTCATGTAAATATGAAAAAAGTTCGTCCTCCATATAACGGTATGCTCCCTCAGTGGCCAACAGACGAAGAGATCGATACTCTTCATGTTAAATATGATGACCCGGATTATTTGCAAAAATCCGGTCCGGAGCAAAACCTGATATGGGATTCTATTAAAGGAGGCCTTGCCGACTTCTGGAACAAACTGGCATTGCCAGTTATAGAAGATTTTTATCCTATTCCCTTGGCAGATGAGAAGGAATATGATAGAGCGGAGAGGATGTTTAATGGAAATATGAAGAAATGCGCTCGTCTGTATGCTGAAGCAAAAGCTCGTGACATATTGAATGACGAAAGTCCTACTAAACGTAATTTATATAAGGATAAATTTCTAGAAAGTACCGAGAAATTGATGACGAAGGATCAATTGTTAGCAGTTAATCAAATAATGATTCCTTTTAAGGTCAGAGAACTTAAATTGAGAAAGAACCTCTTCATTAAATTCCCTGCAGAAGGAATACGCAATTGGTTGGTGAAAAGGGCATATGAACTTGGGTTTGATGCTAAATTACATGGCTATTATGACATATTCGCAAAAAAATGGACTTGGAATCATACTGAAGATAGGATTGATCGTATTGGCAAAAAATATCAATGGATAGCGTTCTATGAGGTAATGGGAGTCCTGACTGATAATTACAAATTTGAAAGTGATTATGCGCGAGCCGGACAAGGGGGCTATGAACTGTATCATGGTACGTGGCAATCTTTCCTTAGGAACATTAATCCATCAATGATAACTCGGAAAGCACAAAACGAAGCTCAGTTTGAAGATTCTAATAATAAAGTTCAGCGTGGGTGGTGGTCAGAAGGAGCGAATTTTAGCAATTGGGATGATACTAGTAGTTATGAAGAATGGACATCCCTTGTTAAGGACTTGCCTGCCCCCTCATCCATTATCCAAAAGATTGATGAAAAGGGAAAACAATGGCTGACGTTGCATTGCATAAATAGTTGGGATGAACCGAAGATTATCGGAGAGGAGAAGTATGCACACAAACTTACCAAGCGCGATGTGTTCTTGTCTGCATATGCCATTCTTGTAAAAAAAGATGACCTTACCAAAGCAGTTAAGGATTTAAGTGGTAGAAATTTATGGGAGGGAATAGAACTTCGTGAGGACAGTTGGCAATATCTATTTAATAGGGAAAAATATTGGTCTCCTGCTTACAAAGATGTTTATCGCCATGATATTGACCATTATGATTCAATAAAAGGACTAAGTGTCCCTTTCATGTACTCAAGTGAAAAGGCATGTGGTCATATTGAAAGAGACAAGTCTGGGACCATCGAGAAATATAGCATACCGTGTCGGTTCTTGTTCGAAGAGTTGGGTATGTGCTATGATTCCATAGATGGGAGGTATGTTGATTCAGAGGGGAATCTTATTGCATTGACCTTCGGAACGGAAGAGATTATGATTAAGAAAGAGCCTCTTATCCAATGTGTAAAGCGAAATAACATGGAACTTCTTTGGATAGTCCGAGGCGAAAAACGAATATATATGAGTAGCGGTATGGGGTGTCTTAGCGAATACAATCCCTGTGGCGTCTATTATCTTGATGAATACGATAATCCTACTGGTGAACTTAAAACATATAAGAGGGTGTAATATGAAGTTAATCAGTTATAAGGCTAAATGTGGCGATGCTTTTCACATACAATATGTAGGCAGAAGCGGTTGTCGTAGAAATATACTGCTGGATATGGGTTATAGCAAGACGTATACCGATGTGCTGAAAAGAATCATTTCGGATATTGCCGATTCCGGTGAAAAAATAGATACTCTATTCCTGTCCCATATTCATAACGACCACATAGGTGGAGCCAGTAAATTTATACGGGATATTGAATCCGGCACCGTACCTTGTAATATTGTTGCGCACTGGATTTACAACGCTCCAAGAGAGTATAAAACAGTTCCACCAAGCGAGAATAAAAACGGGACATTATGTAGCATTGTTTCTGGAGATAGCATATATGAACATATTTTGAGAACTTGCCCATTGGAGATTGATGAATATATAGCAGGAAGATCTTTTGATCTAGATGGGATGAGAATTTCACTGCTTTCACCAAACACTCATGAACTTAAGCAGTTGAGAGATAAATATGCGAACAATAGGCCATATTGTATATATGAGACAGATGAAGCCAGCATAGAAGCCGGTGCTGTTTATGATGACTATTTAACTCCTTTAGCCGATTTCAAGACGGATATTTTCCAGGAAGATACAAGCATTGAAAATGCCAGCAGCATCGCAGCTGTTTTTGAGTTTGAAGGCAAAAGAATTCTTTGGCTTGCTGATTCAGTACCATCAGTAGTAATCAGATCTCTTTCCGAAATGGGATTCAGCGATTCTAATAAGTTACATTGTGACATCGTAATACTTTCACATCATGGAAGCTCTGCCAATAACAGTTTGGATTTGTTTCGGATGATATCTGCTGAAAAATTCGTTATCAGTGCGGATGGAATTAACAGGCATTGTTTGCCGAACAAGGAAACGATAGCCAGAATTATCTCAGCATCATCAATATTGCCAGTTAATCTGCATTTCAACTATGATGATGGTAGGATAAAGCACATCTTCGATATAGATGAAGTTGGCAGTTTGAATTCATTGGTTACTGCTCATTATTTGAGGGATATGGAAGCAATTGAAATATAAAAAGTATATGAACAAAATATCAATACGTTTCTTTGATGACCGAGAGGTTAGGGCTATTTGGGATGAAGAGAATTCCAAGTGGTGGTACAGTGTGCTTGACATTGTCGGTGTGCTTAATGCGCAGGATGACTATGCCAAGAACAGGAACTATTGGAAGTATCTGAAGAGCAAGTTGAAGAAGGATGGGGTTGAACTGGTTAGTGACACTAACCAGTTCAAACTGCGAGCGCCAGACGGGAAGATGAGATTGACAGATGTCCTTGATGCATCCGGAGTTATCAAGTTGGCGAAGAATATGCCGAACAACAAGGCATCGCGATTCATTGAGTGGTTTACTTACGGTGAAGATACCATTGACGGAAAGAGCAAAGCAAAGGCTTATTCTTTATTCGAGAGTTCATTGCTCGATAGCATTGAGGTGGGAACGGTAAAAGGACTTCAGCAGATTCACGCTTATCTGTTTGGAGGATTGTACGACTTTGCAGGACAGATACGTTCAGTGAATATTTCCAAAGGCGGATTCACCTTCGCTCCTGTAGCGTTTCTTTCACAGACGTTGCATAACATTGAACAGATGTCGGAAGAGACTTTTGATGAGATTGCTGACAAGTATGTGGAGATGAATGTGGCGCATCCATTCCGTGAAGGCAATGGGCGAACAACGAGGATTTGGCTAGACCTGATTCTGAAGAAGCGACTTGGACAGTGCATTGATTGGAGCCAAATTGACAAATATGCTTATCTTGCGGCAATGGAAAAGAGCGTGGCGGATAGCACGGAAATCAAGGGGCTTCTGAAAGATGCACTGACGGATAAGGTGAATGACAGGGAGATGTTCATGAAAGGAATAGATTATTCGTATTATTATGAAGAACGGTAAAAGAGAATATGAAGAAAAGGTACGCGGCGCGTACCCAATTGACTTAGATGTACATTCGGTCAAGATGTGAAAGAACTGCTATTGACACTCCGGTAGAGAAGAATCTGTACGACTACATCACGTCAGCGAATGTTTAACTTTAAATGACATTGAAAATGAAAACGATAAACGTAGTTGCAGCCGTGATATTCAAAGATGGGAAAATCTTCGCCACGCAGCGTGGCTACGGTGCATTCAAGGATGGTTGGGAGTTTCCCGGCGGCAAGGTCGAGGCGGGGGAGAGTCCTGAGGATGCACTTAGAAGGGAGATCCGCGAGGAGCTGGAAACCGAGATCCGAGTCGGCGAACTGATTGACACCATTGAATATGACTACCCGGACTTCCACCTTTCGATGAAGTGCTACGCCTGCACCTTCCTTTCCGGTGACCTTCATCTGGTCGAGCACGAGGCCGCCCGTTGGCTGACCGCCGAACAGCTCGGTTCAGTCGAATGGCTGCCTGCTGACATCACCTTGATCCCCAAGATCGCACGGTTACTGTAAAAGCAAGAGTTGGAGCGACACGGGAATTCCCAATCAAGCTATTTGTTTATCCGGAAGAGGACATCCAACATCTTTCGCTGATGCGTCTGTATGTCCTCTGCATTCCATTCCATACCAATCACTCTATCCAAGCTGCCATTAAGAATATCCTTATGATTGTCTTGGCATATCTGCATCATAATCTTAAATTTTAGAGAGGCCACGCTTACTTGATCTGACTTTCCGTCGCCATAATGATCGAGTTTCGGCCCTGTAGCTATGCTGATGGACGAATTGGACCTTATACCGATAGCAGTCCATCCACCAGATTCGAGTCCTGTCCCACAGGATGAATAACGGAACTGTCCCACTTGTTCCTACCGTCCCTTGGCTCTTTGAGCCGGGACACGGGACAAAGACTATCGCAGGAATGGAAGAAGTATCAGATCGGCAGGCAACCAGTTCACAGACTCCAACTCATCAGGAGCAAGCCACTTTGCGGCTTCGTGTTCTTTGAGTTCCAGATTGCCCGACAAGATGCTGCACCAGTAGCAGTGCATGGTAAGGTGGAAAGCAGGATAGTCATAATCCACAGTGGTGATGAAACTGTCCACGCTGATTTCGGTGTCAAGTTCCTCCCTGATCTCGCGCTTGAGAGCCTGCTCAAGGGTTTCACCCGGTTCAGCCTTGCCCCCTGGCACCTCCCACCAGTCCTTATATTCGCCGTACCCGCGCTGGGTGACGAATATCTCTCCTCTGGAATTGCGGATGACCGCTGCTACTACTGTGATAGTTTTCATAATGGCCGCAAAGATAAGCAATCCAACTGAACAAGAAAAGAATACAACAATATGAATACTCAGATATCAAAAATTACCACCCTGTTCCTCAATTACCCAAAGATGCTCCGCGTCTGGAATGCAACCGAGTTCGTCTTTCTTTCTGACGAATGTGTAGGATTTAAAGTCAGCACGCCTATATACAAGGGTAGCGTCATCATCACCTGGCAGGACAACGCCTTCTACTCGGTCAACTTCCGGGATATAGAGCTCAAGATTCTGGGAATCTCCGATGCTGAGAAGGTTCTGGATGCAGTGAAAGACTATATTGAGATGGGAGAGGTGTGGGTGTAGGGAATTGCAGTTAAGCTGGTACCTATCAGAATAGCAACCATCCTTGTCCCAAGTGTCTTCTGTCATAAAAACGAAACACAGAACACTATTGAAATAAATGACTAGTTCGTTTCTATGACACGATATGTAACTTTAATTCATTTAAGTTTCGCAAGTAGGTAAAAAACGAAAAAAGCCAAGGTTGAAATCTCTGAGAAATATTGCATATCTCATTGATTATCACTATATTAGTGTCGCCAAACAAACAAATATAGTAAACCTTAGCATGAACAAAGATAGGCATATTATCTCAGAACTCAACAGCTTTTTTGCTGAAAGTAACAATACGAAGGCGATTCAGGGAATCATGAACGGAATGTCTCATATCACGCTTAACCACAGGCAGATGGACTTTGCCAAGGCTGCGAACTGCAAGTTCACGGCCAGCCATGTGCTTGAGTTGATGGTCCTGTTCCCGTTCTTTGCCATCAAAAACAGTCTCAACTTCGCCGGTAGCGTTCTCGGTCAGATGTTCGCCTGTAAGAAGGATATGTTCTACAGGTTCCTCTCCAACTAGGACATCAACTGGCGGCAAATAGTGTACAGCTTCAGCCGCAGACTCCTGAGGCGTATTGCGATGCGCGGCGACTCCGTCAATAGCAAGGATCCCCGCTGCTTGATTGCGGATGACACCGACTTTCCGAAGACCGGCCGCAAGGGTGAGCTCCTTGGCCGTATCTTCTCCCATGTTAAACATGCGAGTATCCTTGGTTACAAGCGGTTGTTCCTCCTGTTCACGGATGGAAAGACGCAGACCTTCGTGGACTTCACACTCCAGGGAGAGATGGGTAAGAAGCCTGCCAAACCTCAGGGCCTGTCGCAGAAGCAGTTTGATGCCAGATACAGCAAGGAGCGCGATACGGACAGCCGTGCCGCAAAGCGATCTGAAGAATACTTCCAGAGCAAGATGGACAATCTCATCCGTATGGTCAAACGCGCCATCCTTGAAGGAATAAGGTTCGACTACCTGTTGGTTGATAGCTGGTTCACCTGCAAGGAACTGGTAAAGTTTATTCGCTCCAGGCACATAGGATGCCATCTGCTGGATATGATCAAAATGTCCAAGACCAAGTATGACACGACCGATGGAGCCATGACGGCGAATGCCATCATAGCCAAGGAATCCAAACGGAAAGGTCATGTCAAGTACTCCAAACATTATCGTTTCTATTACTGTGAGGTTGCGGCCACCTTTGCCGGAACCCCCGTTAAACTCTTTTTCTATCGCAACGGCAAGAAGGGCGATTGGAATGCGCTGCTTTCCACTAACACCGCCCTGAATGCCTATGAAGCGTACAAAATATACTCTATGCGCTGGGCCATCGAAGTCTCATTTGCGGAGGCCAAAAGGCTTCTCAATCTTGGGAAATGCCAATGCCGTGACTTCGCGTCCCAGATTGCATCCATCTCGCTCTGCATGCTGCAGTACAACATCCTCGGATACGTCAAGCGATATGAGTCATACGAAACCATCGGTGGCGTGTTCCGTGATGTGACGCAGGCCTCTGTTGAACTGACAGTTACCGAGAAAATCTGGGGCATCCTAATAGATGTTCTCCAGACCATTGCGGAAGCCTTCCACTTCGACCAAGACGAGATGATGCGTGCCATCATTAACAACAATAACAAAGAACTCAATGCCGTCCGAAGGGCCTTCGGGGCCCTACAACAGGCGGCCTAAATCACTTGCGAAACTTAAGTAATTCATTACTTATGATACGACATAAAATGTTAACTTTGCAATTTGTAGATAAGCAAGTGATCACAAATAAAGAATGCATGACAAAAGACATAAATAGCAGCCCTTTTGACGAAGGAACCAAAATCAAACTAGACATTTTTCGGAGATGCTTTAGAGAGTGGTATCCAGTTTTTGTCCACGATCTCTACACTACACACCTATTTGTGTTTGATATGTTCGCCGGTAGCGGTATGGATCCAGAAGGTCATCCAGGCTCTCCTCTTATTTTATTGGATGAAGCAAAGGGAGCAATGTGCCAACACTGCAAATCATTAAAGTCGAACAGTAATGGCAAAAAAGTCTTCTTTGTTTTCAACGAGTATCTAAAGCCAAAATACGAGGCCCTTAAAAACAATGTATCTGACTTTCAGGATCAATGTATGGTGTCGAATAACTGTAGTGAGTGTCCAATAAAAAAAGGGATCCGCGTACGCAACGAAGACTTCAAGGACTTGCTTGCTGATGATAAGATTGATAAGGTTCTCAAAAACAATGAATATGGAAAATTCGTTCTGATTGACCAATATGGCATAAAACAAGTAACAGAAGAGGTGTTTTCAAAGTTGATCAGCTTCCCGAAAACTGATTTCATTTTCTTCATTTCATCATCTACTATCAATAGATTTAAAGAGTTCCCGGCTATCCAGCAGTACTTTGACGTCAAAAAGATAAATTTTGACGATGCACAGCCAAAGGAATGTCATCGCCTGATTAAAGAGTATTTTGAAGATTTGATTCCTTGCGGCAAAGACTATTATTTGCATAGTTTTACGATAAAAAAAGGGTCAAACTATTATGGTTTGATCTTTGGCACAAGTCATTCCCTCGGGATGGAGAAATTTTTGAAGGTATGCTGGGAGGAAGATAGATTATCTGGAGATTCAAACTGCAATATAGATAATGACTACGAGGAAGGATCTTTATTTTATAATGAATCAGAAACTCAGAAAAAGGTTACCATAAAGCAAGAAATGACAGATAGTATTCTTAATGGTAACATTAAGGACAATATTTCGGGATTGAAATATGCTCTTCGTCGCGGATGTCAGCCGTCTCTTTTTGTAGAAGTGATAAGTAGCCTTAAAAAGAGAGGCAAGATAGATATAATAGGCACGTTTAACAGCAAAGCAACATGCATTCATAAAATAAAACCCGATGGTAAAGACTACTATAGAATCAGAATAATATGAGAACAACAAAAATAGAATGGACAGAACGCACCTGGAATCCGGTTACAGGTTGCGAAAAAATATCGGAGGGTTGTACACACTGTTATGCCGAGAACATGGCCCGAAGGCTTTGTGCAATGCATAACATAAAATATGCAAATGGATTCAAGGTAACCATACATGAGGATAGTTTAAAGGAACCATTTACTTGGTATAAGCCATCGACAATATTCGTATGCTCAATGGGTGACTTATTCCACCCAAATGTACCCTTTGAGTTCATTGACAAGGTAATTGATGTTATAAGGAGAACACCTAAACACAAGTATCAGATTCTGACAAAACGTGCGGAAAGAATGGCAGAATACTTCACCACCCGTACTATTCCAAATAATGCATGGCTTGGTGTGACTGTCGAAGTCGAACGTACAAAATTTAGGATTGATTATCTGCGAAATTTGAGCGCAAAAGTTAAATTTTTATCTTGCGAGCCACTTCTTTCCGACCTGGGCACGATAAATCTTACCGGAATTAATTGGATAATTGTCGGCGGAGAGAGCGGCACATCAGCAAGACCTATGAAAGAAGACTGGGTACTGAATATAAAGAGACAAGCAGACCAAGCAAATATTCCATTTTTCTTCAAGCAATGGGGCACTTGGAGTCAAGATGGAGTTAAACGAAACAAGAAGGCTAACGGTAAACTACTTCAGGGTAAAATAGTACAAAACATGCCAAAGTAGCAGTCAGGGGATGTTTTTTACATCCCCTGACCCTTTTGTTCGTCCAGCACGAACATACTCTAAAGGGTGCAAGTCCCTAAACCGCCCTGATAGTGGGAAGGTTACAGCCAAAGGCAAGGGTGTCCGCCGTGAGACGGAATCTGAAGGAAGCCGACGGCAAACATCTGGTCTGACGGACAGAAACCCGATATGAGGCCTGTGAGTGAGGATAAGATTGCAAAAGAAATCAAAGTCCAATAACTATCCGAAATCGCTCAAGGTAAATCGGGCAGACATAAGATGGAAAGAGTATGTCCATAACTGGAGAGGTCTCGCAGGCGAGCGAAAGTGAGCAGTAACAACGAACTGCGAGAAGTCAGCAGAGGCCATAGTACCTGCCTAATATCGACACGCAGGGAAGGGCCGTAAGCATTCGATAAAGTACGACTGTCAGTTTGATTAAGTGGTATATAACTTTGCACCACTAATACTAACCGACATGCTTACACGCGAACAAATCGAAGAGATCCAGGCGAGGCCCGGGAGAAAGGGACAGCAATCAAGGCCCTGTTGAAAGAGAAAGGCATTCCAGAGCACCAGTACTTCTGGTGGAAGCGGAAGTACGCCAGGGCAGAGGTTCCGGATGGGTTCCTGCCCATAGCTGGCGGCGGCCTGTGGACACCATTCAGGGAATAATCGATGATCCAAGACACCGGCTGCAACGTCGCCTGCTACTATGTTCAAGTGGACGAAAGCACATTGCCGGTAATAGACAATGAAAAGCACCGCGCGGTGAAGGGCTATGTATGGAGTGTGGTGAACGTGATGACGGGAGACAGGTTCTTCTTCTATGAACATGGCTCCAGGAGCGCCCGCGTGGCCATGGGTCTGCTGAAGGACTTCACCGGAGCCATCCAGAGCGACGGTTACATCGTGTACGAACACTTCGAGGGGATGGAAGGGAAGAAGCTCCTGGGCTGCTGGGCCCACGCAAGGCGCAAGAACTATCTGTTCTGCGGTGACGACGACGCCGCACTGAGGGCAGCCGTGGTCTACTCCCTGCTTGCCACCTGCAAGGCACAAGGCGTTAATGAACGGGCGTGGCTTGAGGATGTCCTGCGCCGGATCCCGGAATACGAACAGGCAGGGAAAGACTACGCAGACCTTCTTCCCGGAAACTGGCGCGCCTTGTCCGCAAAGTAACTCGAACCAATATCACACTCCCATAAAAAGACTGCAACCGGCATCACACAGATGCAAGTTGCAGCCAAACTTTATCGACGCACGTACTTCCTCGAATGCTTACAAATCAATTATTTAGCAAATATGGTCACTCGGCTTGATTGCTGTAGTGCTACTTTTGCACTGAACTAAAGTTAATTAGTCCGGCCACATTTCGGCGAATGCATAATAACGCCAATTATAGGCCGAATGGCAATTCTGGATCTTTCCACTTTGTCGGATCAGGTTCTCCAGTGTTCCATATCTCCATAAGAAGGGTATCCGGATTCTCGATAACCGGGTAGGGATACTCGATGCCAAGGTCAGAGAAGTATAACATCTTGATTCCATGCGCTTCACACAAGTCACGCTTGGCCTTATCCCTGGCTTGATTATCAATAAACACTTCTTCTCCTCCAAAGAATTCACTTGGTACAAAGTGCTGTTCACCTTGACACTCAATCGCGATACCTTGTTCTGGGAGGAAGAAATCAAGATGCATTTTCCCTCTGAAAGTCATCCACTCAAATGCTTTCTGCGTTTCAAACTTGATTTTCTGCGATTTGAGCACTCTCATTACGTAGTTTTCGAGGTGGCTCTGGTTGCAGATCGGGCAGCCATTACCCCATAGATGAGATGAGGCGACTTGTTCGAAGATGCCATGTCGCGGGCAGATGATTTTCACTTTCTCAGTTGCACCTTTGTAGTCAACCAGTGAATAGTCATATTTCCCGTTATGCACCTCTGTGCTGCGCTCAATGAACAACTTGGTGTCCATATAACGACCAGCACAAATAGGGCACCCTTGTCCAAGCATATGGCCACTTGGCGTTTGCCAGAATTCACCATGCTCCGGACAGATTATGCAAAGTTTGGTGTTACTACCTTTATACTCTGCTTTACTGTAGTCGCATTTATCACCGTGGACCTTCCGTGCTCTCTCGATAAAGAATTCGAGGTCATTATATTTGCCCGCACATTTTGGACATCCAGCTCCAAGTAGATGGTTGTTTGGAACTTGCCAAAAGTCTCCGTGTTCAGGGCAGATAATAGTACTTCTCGCGCGCAGTGCAACCGGGGTGGTTGACCCGAGTCGTGGTTTTGGAAAAGTGGAAGAAAACTTATAAATCCTTTTGAAAAAATGGAAATTTGTCCGTAAATTGCGTTGGAAAAATGGAGGCAATATGCTTAATAGAAAGATTGACAGTTATTTAAGAGATTATTACAAAAAAACGAATAACGCACTGCTTATTACTGGTGCACGTCAGGTTGGAAAGACATATTCCATCCGGGAATTCGGCAAGTCCTTCAAAAGTTTCATCGAGATAAACTTCATTGAGAATCCCGATGCTGTTGGGCTTTTTAAGAATGCAAGTGGTAGTGCTGACATATTGATGCGCTTATCCACAATTACGAATGCTCCCATGATCAAAGGAAATACCCTGATCTTCTTTGACGAAGTACAGGAGTGCCCAGACATTGTCACCGCCATCAAGTTCTTGGTTGATGATGGATCGTACCGCTATATCCTAAGTGGATCGCTGCTCGGCGTAGAGTTGAAGGACATTCGTTCGGTCCCCGTCGGTTATATGGGCGTAAAGGAAATGTTCCCGCTGGATTTCGAAGAGTTTATATCTTGTGTCGGAATCAATGAGAATGTAATAGCCTCCTTGAAGGAGTCCTGGACAAAGAGGCAACCCGTCGACGACTTCATCCACAATAAAATGATGGAGCTGTTCCGGCTATACCTTATCATAGGAGGTATGCCGGCAGCTGTCAGCAAGTATCTGGAGAGTAATAACCTGCAAGATGTCTTGGCCGTACAGCAGGAGATCATTCAACTCTATAAGAAAGACATCGCTAAGTATGATCCGGATAACAAATTGTATATCGAGGAGATTTTCAACTTGATCCCGCCAGAACTCAATGCCAAAAACAAGCGCTTCATCCTGAAACGCCTGAACGAAAACGCAAAGTATGAGCGTTACGAGAACAGCTTCCTTTGGCTGAAGAGTGCAGGTGTGGCCCTGCCTGTATATAATGTGGAAGAGCCCAAAGTGCCTCTACTGCTGGCTCGCTCACGCAATCTGCTCAAGCTCTTCTTGAACGATATCGGCTTGCTGGCCGCCCAGTATGCCGACGGGATTCAGATGCGAATCATCAAGGGCGACAAGGACATTAACTTCGGATCCATCTATGAGAATGCCGTGGCCCAGGAACTCGTTGCACACGGGTTGTGGCCATATTACTACAACAGCAAGAAAAGGGGAGAGATAGACTTCGTTATTGAGAAGAACGGCAAGGTTCTCCCGATAGAGGTAAAGTCCGGAAAAGATTACATATATCACCGTGCCCTCTCCAACATTATGGATTGCGATGAATATGATATCCCGGAAGCACTGGTATTGAACAACGACAATCTATCAGTTGATGGCCGAATTACATATGTGCCGGTCTATATGGTGATGTGTCTGGAGAAAGAAATGTTAACAGCTCAGACCTACAGTATCGATCTGGATGGTTTGAAGTAGTAAGCGTCTTGTAGATTTGCGTAAGATATTAGCAATGAACTAATTACAAAATAGACAAAAATGATATTAGTAGATAAATGCCTGTTCATTAATAGGTCTCCTTTTAAGGATAATCTTGAGATTTCATTCAAAGAAGGAGTAAACGTTTTATGTGGTATTAATGGCAGGGGGAAAACGACCATCCTCTCATATATTGTTGATGCTTTTTATGAGATGGCTAAGCCCAATTACCGAGGATCATTTGAAGGTTAGGAGTACAAGTATTATAGGCTCTCATCTTCATTTCATACTATTGATCCAGGTAAACCGTCCATTGTATATATACGTTTCAAGATTGAAGAAAGGACAATTGATTACATTGATGTTCGTGGGCAGCTTACTGAAGCTGAGTACAATGACTTGGTGAAATACGAGACAAAGGTAGAGTACGGAAAGATCAAGAATGGTTTACAATCAAGCCATACAGTCAAATTGTTCTCTTGCGATGATACAGACAAAGCTATTAAAGATGCTTTCGCTAAGAATTTGCTAACCTACTTCCCTTCATACAGATATGAACTCCCCGGATACCTTAATAACCCTTATAAAGAGGATGTCGAAATAAGCAATTCTATAAAGTATTCCGGAGAGCTGCCGAATCCAATCGAGGTTTGTACAGGTTTGGCCGAATTCTCCAGTTGGATTCTTGACGTTGTACTAGTATATTGTAACATCTAAATATTGCATAAAACTAAAAATAATTGTATCTTTGTTGTATCACATACAGCACGATACGATTATGCCTATTCAGAAGTACGAGGTGAGCTTGTCTGCAGAGGAGCGCAAACAGCTGACCAAGATTGTGAAGTCCGGCAATATGCCGGCGCGAACCATCCTGAGAGCCAACATCCTTCTCGCGGTAGACAGGAATGGGAAACAGCCTATGACTGTGCAAGAGGCTGCCATAGCCTTCAACACGTCTGCCACTACAGTCCAGAACGTCAGGACTCGTTATGGGGAGAAGGGACTCGACGCAACCATTCAGCGAAAGAAACGGGAGACGCCGCCAGTAGAGGCCAAGGTTACCGGAGACGTCGAGGCTCATATCATAGCTCTCGCCTGCGGAGATCCTCCCAAGGGATATGCCAAGTGGACGCTCCGTCTTCTTGCCGACAGGTCGGTCAAACTGGGGTATATAGAATCTATATCTCATACGCAGGTCGGCCGCA
>OJJV01000222.1_pt1 | contig 53347 bp, 55 predicted proteins | sample 1596391 | NCBI WGS metagenome assembly OJJV01 (sample SAMEA4350164, study PRJEB24818) | metagenome | biome: human; feature: gut; material: faeces | place: Denmark | collected 2013-09
CCTCTGAAGTAAATAAGATGTACAAGAAAAATGAAAATATTTTTAAAAAAATTATGAATGGAGATTATGATTTACTACAAAATATTTCATTTATGGTAGTTAATCTAGCTTTTAGTTTATACTATAACAGAAAACCATATTTATCTGATATGAATCAAAAGTTACAATTATATGTGTTAAAAGGAGGAGTATTAGGCTTAAGAATGGGGAATTATAATTTTGCTGCTGATTGTTTAGAACATTCATTAGAACAAAATCCAAAAGATATTCATATCACAGAGGGTAAAACAATACAGGATATACAAGAAGATGTTGGATTTAAAGAAGAAATAAATAGTATCATAGAAGAAAATAAAAATAAAAAATCATTTGAAATTAGCAAGGTAGTCACATTTGCTAATGGGGATTTAATGTTAGCTTTACATGATGTTACCTTGCAAGTAAAGGGAGAAAAACAAAAAGGAAATAAATGGAAATTAGAGATTGAAATATTAGATTTATATGATTTTACAGATTTAAAAGAATTAGAAGAATATGTAAATGGAGATAATTTTTTTAAGGGATTTGTTACATCAACAGCAAATAATTTAGCAATGATTGCAACTAGTTGTAAAATAGTAAGTACATATAATATTGAAATAAAATTTACTATTGAAAACTGGGAGGTGTAATTATGTCTAAAAAAAGTAAAAATAAGATTCTGATAATTTTTATATACTTTATTTCTTTTTTTATTTTCGAATTAATAATAGGCGTAGGAGGCATTGAAAAAACATTACAATATTGTGCTGAAACGGGAAATGTTACTCCATTAATTATATATGTGCCGATAGTAGAAGCAGGTGTATATCATTTTATATTTGTATCAATCATAGCAATAGCTTGTGTATTTTATAAAAAATTAGATAGAAGTTATAAAACAATAATATATTTTTTTCCAATGTTTACATTTTTTTTGTCATATCCTATGTGGATATTAACTACAATGTTTTGTAAAGTATTTGGATTATATGGACTTGAAATGTAAATACATATAGTTAATAGTAAAAAACTAGAAGTTAGTAAAAACTAATTTCTAGTTTTATTTTTAATATTTTTTTAGAATTTTAGAAAAATTTCCGTTTTTTGATATCATGCTGATATATACACTATAGAGGAATAAATTTTTTTTCTTTCTAATATTATTAAATATCAAAAATTAGGAGAGATATATTTTGGAAAGAAACCAAAGTTCTAGATGCATTGTTAATAAAGCAAATCCATATCAATTACAAGTAGGAGATATGCTTGTAGAAATTAAATATTCTAACAGTAATAAGAAAATTAATGAATGTATATTAAATATTTTGAAAGCAAAAATGAAATAGAAGGCTAAAACATCAATTTAAGCACGTTATAATAGGCAAAATAATAGAACAAATCAAAAACGCAGTAATATGAAGTTTTTCATTTGTTTTAAAAGAGGGGAGGAAAGAAAAATAATGGCTGGAAGAAAATCAAAATATTCTTCAGAAAATTCAAAAGCTAAAGAAACTAAAATTTGGTCTGTTGCAGAATATATAAGACTTTCACAAGAAGATAGCGACAATGGAGAAGACAAGCAAGAAAGTAACAGTATTACAAGTCAAAAGGCATTATTAAATGAATTTATCGAAGAACATGATGATTTGATTGTTTATGATTGCTATGTTGATGACGGTTATACAGGAACAGATTTTAATAGACCTGGATTTCAACGATTATTGGAAGATATGAGAAAAGGAAATATTAATTGTGTTCTTATAAAAGATTTATCAAGACTTGGAAGAAACTATATAGAAGTTGGAAATTACATAGAGCAAATTTTTCCACTATTCAATATTAGATTTATTGCAGTGAATGATAGTGTTGATAGCTTCAATAATCCTACAAGTACAAATACAATATTAGTACCATTTAAAAACTTAATAAATGATGAATATTGCAGAGATACATCAATAAAAATAAAATCAGCATTAAATGGAAGAAAAAAGAAGCGGAGAATTTGTAGGAGCATTTGCATCTTATGGATATGTGAAAGATGTAAACGATAAACATAAGTTAGTTATAGATGAAGAAGCAGCCAAAATTGTAAGAAGTATTTTTGAATGGAAAGTAAATGGAGGACTTGGAAATTTAGCAATATGCCATAGACTAAACGATATGGGAGTATTAAATCCAACTGGTTATAAAAAGAATAAGTTAAAACAAAATTATAATAATTCTAAAATTTTGCAAGAAGATTATTCATGGTGCTCATCAACTGTTAGAAACATATTAAAAAATGATATTTATATAGGCAATGTAACTCAAGGCAAAAGAAAAGTAAAAAGTTATAAAGTTCACAAAGTAGAGCAAGTACCAGAAGAAGAATGGATTACAGTAGAGAATATGCACGAGGCAATTATAGATAAAGAATTATTTGAAAAAGCACAGGGTATGAGAAAAGTTGATACTAGAGTACAAAATAGTGGAAATTTAAGTATGTGGGCCGGAATACTAAAATGCGCCGATTGTGGTAGAGCAATGCATAAAAAGTATTGTAAAAATAAAAGTGGTGCTGTTTATGAATATTACATATGTGGAACATATAGAAAAAAATCAAGTAAGTTATGTACAAAACATACTTTAAAAGTGGAAGAGTTAGAAAAAGCTGTCTTGAAAGCTATTAAATTACATATAGAAATGCTTGTTGATACTGAAAAAATATTAGAGCAAATCAATAGATCAAATACTAAGAAATTTGCAAATGAGAATATGAAAAATATAAAACAAGCAAAAGCAAAAGAAATAGAAAGAATAAGTAATTTAAAAAGGTGTTTATATGAAGATTGGAAAAGTGAATATATAACTAAAGAAGAATACTTAAACTACAAGCAAAAATATGAACAAGATATAGATAAAATAAAGGAAATTATTATTAATTTAGATAAACAAAAAGAAAAGCAAGAAGAAATCATAAATGGAAATAGTCTATGGATAGAGAACTTTAAAAACCATAAAAATATAACAGAGTTAGATAGAGAAATTATAACAGAGCTAATTGATTATATAGAAGTACATGAGAATAAAAAAATAACTATTCATTTTAAATTTATGAACGAATTGAACAAAATTATAGAGCATATAGATGAAGAAAATAAGGCAAGTATCTTTGAAAAAGTAAAAGAGGCATAATGTGTGGCGACAAAATACACCAAGGAGGAGGCGTAGCAGCACCAATTGCTTCGCAGGTTTTAGGAGAAGTAATACCATATCTTGAACTAGCAAAGGATAATGAAGAAGAGATAGAAGAAAAAGCAGAAGTAACTGTTCCAGATTTAACAGGTTTAACAAAAAACGAAGCGGAGAAAACTTTAAAAGAATTAGGATTATCCTTAGAAATAAAAACAGAGGAACAAGAAAATCAAGAAGAAAAACAAATAACAAACCAATTGCCAAAAGCAGGAATAAAAATAAAACAAGGTAACTCAATTATTGCATACTATTAAAAAAGAAAAAATAACATAAAACCCTATACAAAATCAGTTTTTAATTATATAATGTAGAATGTAAATATGATATAATTAGTAACTACTATGTATTATAATATTAATATCTTAAGAAGGGAAGATAATTATGAATCTAAAAAAAATATTATTAGGTTTGGAAAATATTAAGGCAAAAGGAGAAATAGATAGGGAAGTAACAGCAATTACAAATGATTCTAGGGAAGTTATAGAAGGAAGCTTGTTCTTTGCAATAAAAGGTTTTTCTAATGATGGTACTCAATATATACCTACTGCAATAGAAAAAGGCGCAAAGGTAATTTTAGTAGATGATAAATTTGATTTAAAAAGTGTAGAAATACCAGCAGATGTTACTTTTGTGGTTGTTCCAGATGCAAGGTATGCAATGGCAATTTGCTCTTGTAATTTTTACGACAATCCATCTAGAAAATTAAAGTTGATAGGTGTTACAGGAACAAAAGGAAAAACTACAACAACATATATGATGAAAGAAATGCTACAAAAGCAAGGCTATAAAACAGGATTGATAGGAACAATTGCTATTTATAGTGGAGATAGAAAAATAGAAGATAGCGATAGAACAACACCAGAAAGCATAAAGCTACAAAAAATATTAGCACAAATGGTTGATGATGGATGTCAGTTAGTAGTTATGGAGGTATCTTCTCAAAGCTTAAAATTGCATAGGGTTGCAGGATGCGAATTCTATGCTGGACTATTCACAAACTTTTCAGAAGATCATATTAGCCCTAAAGAGCATCCAGATATGGAAGATTATTTTAATTCAAAATTAGAATTAATGAAAATGTGCAAATATGGATTTATAAATGCAGACGATTTACAGGTTTCAAAAGTTCCAAAACTTTTACCTGATAAAGATATAAAAACATATGGAATAGATAATCAATGTGATTTATTAGCAAAGGATATTACAATCACAAATTCGTATGTAGATTTTAAAGTAAAAATAGGGGAAAGAAACGAAAGAATAAAAGTTGGAATTCCAGGAAGATTTAGTGTGTATAATAGCTTGGCAGCAATAAGTTTAGCAATGAAGCTTGGCTGCAATGCAGAAAATATAAAAGAATCATTACTAGATGTAAGAGTTCCAGGAAGGTCTGAATTAGTTAATAATAGTAAAGAATTAACAATTATGATAGATTACGCTCATTCGCCTGAAAGCTTAGAAAACATTTTAAATGCAGTTAAGAGCTATACAAGAGGAAGAGTAATTAGTGTATTTGGCTGTGGCGGAGATAGAGATTCAGCAAAGAGACCAAAAATGGGAGAAATATCTGGAAAGATTGCAGATTTTACAATAATAACATCTGATAATCCAAGAACAGAAGACCCAGAAAAAATTGTTAGTCAAATAGAAGAAGGAATAAAAAAGACAAATGGAAAATATGTATGTATAGTGGATAGAGTTGAAGCTATTAAATATGCAATTGACATGGCAAGTAAAAAAGACTTGATTTTGCTAGCAGGAAAAGGTCATGAACCATATCAAGAAATAAATGGAGTTAAACATCCATTTGATGAAAGAATAATAGTAGACCAAATAATCAAAGGAGAAATATAATAATTATGGGGTATCAAATAAAAATTTTATTATTATCATTTGTAATAAGTATTGTGGCGTCTCTTATAGTAATACCTATAATCAAGAGAAGAAAAATAGGACAGAATGAAAGAGATGATGGGCCAAAATCACATTTAAAAAAACAAGGAACTCCTACAATGGGAGGAATAATAATGATAATATCTCTAATTATAATATCTGCAATATTGTATTATGATTATTCAAGATTACCAGAAAATAAAAGCATGGCAAATAACTTGCTAGCATTAGCAGGAGCTACAGTAGGATTTGGTTTAGTTGGATTTATAGACGATTTTAAAAAAGTAGTATTACATAATACAAAAGGGCTTAAGCCTGCTTACAAAATGCTTGGATTACTAGTAATCGCAACAGCATTTACTATATTCATATTAAAAGTTTTGAAGATTGGAACAGAAATATATATTCCATTTTCAAGAGAAAGTATAGTAATGCCAATGTGGGCATATATACCATTTACTATTTTAGTAATGCTTGCCACAACTAATGCAATAAACCTTACAGACGGAATTGATGGCTTAAGCACAAGTGTAACAACAATAATTTTAACATGCTTAACAGTAATTGGAATTATTTTTGGAGTAAAAGAGATAGTTTTATTTGGAACTAGTTTAATTGGAATTTGTTTAGCATTTTTATTATTCAATCTAAACCCAGCCAAAATATTTATGGGGGACACAGGCTCACTATTTCTAGGAGGAGCAGTATCAGTGATGGCAATATATTTAAAGATGCCACTATTATTAATAATAATAGCAATAATTCCTGTTTTAGAAGCTTTATCAGATATAATACAAGTGCTTCACTATAAAAGAACAGGAAACAGAGTTTTTAAAATGGCACCACTTCATCATCATTTTGAATTATGTGGTTGGAATGAAAATAAAATTGTATCAATTTTTAGTGTAATAACATTAATTGCTTGTTTGATAGGCCTAGCAGCCATATAAAAATATATAAGAGGTGAAACAAATGCCAAAAGATATAAAACAGAAAAAAGCAAATAAACTTTCTAGTTTTTTAAACAATAAATTAGATTATATATTAATAATAACAATACTATTTTTGCTAGCATTAGGTGTAATAATGGTACTATCAGCAAGTGCACCATCTTCATTATCAAAAAATGGAAGTAGCTATACGTATTTTATAAGGCAATTTGCATTTGCAATAAGTGGAATATTTTTAATGCTATTTATATCAAAAATAGATTATAGAAAATACCAAAAACATTATTGGCTTATCTATATAATCTCTGTATCAGTGCTATTATTAGTATTGGTACCAGGATTAGGAAAAACAGTTAATGGTGCAACTAGATGGATAAAAATACCAGGGTTAGGTCAAATTCAACCTTCAGAGATTACGAAAATAGGATTAATTATTTTTTATGCAGGATATTTAACAGATCATAAAAAAGAGTTAACAGATTTTTGGAGAGGATTTGTAAAACCATTATTATTACTAGCCATACCAATTTTAATTTTGTATAAAATACAAAACCATTTAAGCTGTGCTTTAGTAATATCTATAGTAACATCTGTAATGATGCTAATGGCAGGAGCAAGAGTATTGCATTTTGCAGCAGCAGGAGGTGTAGGAGCTTTAGGAATAGGGCTACTATTGGTAAAGGGGATTACAAGTGCTGCTAAAGAAGACAGCTTTAGATTAGACAGAATAAAAACATTCTTTGATCCTTGGTCTGATGCTACTGGAACAGGATACCAGATGATACAAAGTTTATATGCAATAGGTTCAGGAGGTTTATTTGGAGTAGGTCTTGGTAATAGTAAGCAAAAATATTTGTACATACCAGAACCACAAAATGACTTTATATTTGCAATTTTGGCAGAAGAATTAGGCTTTGTTGGTTGTGTATTAGTAATACTTTTATTTGCGATATTTACATGGAGAGGTATACTAATTTCAATGAAAGCTGAAGATATGTTTGGAAGCTTGCTTGCAATAGGAATAACAACTTTGGTTGGAATACAAGCAATAATAAATATAGCAGTTGTAACAGCATCAATTCCAACAACTGGTATGCCATTGCCATTCTTTAGTTATGGTGGAACAGCATTATGGATTTTATTAGCATCTTGTGGAGTACTTTTAAATATATCGCGTTCTACAGCTAAAGTGTAGATAAGAAATGAAAGGAGAAACATATGAAAGTTGTAATAGCTGCAGCTGGAACAGGTGGACATATAAACCCAGGAATAGCAATGGCAAATAAAATAATGCAAGAAGAACCAGACTCGAAAATTATATTTATAGGAACAAATAGAGGATTAGAAAACGATTTGGTTCCTCGTGCTGGATATGAACTAAAACACATCGATTCATATGGAATAAGCAGAGAATTATCTATAAAAAATATAAAACGATTGTATAAAACATACAAATCAATAGGCGAGGCTAAAAAGATTTTAAAAGATTTTAAACCAGATATTGTAATCGGAACTGGTGGCTACATATGTATATCAGTTGGTGAAGCTGCTAAAAGATTAAAGATTCCAGTTATATTGCACGAAAGCAATGCTTTCCCTGGAGTTGCAGTAAAACTTTTATCAAAATATGCAGAAAAAATATTGCTGGGTTTTGAAGAAGCAAAAAATAGATTACCTAAAGCTAATAAATTAGTAGTTACAGGTACTCCCACAAAAATAAAAAAGATAAATTACAGTGATCAAGAAAAGAAAGAAAAATTAGATAGCATTCAATTAAAAGATAAAAAGCTTCCGATTGTACTTGTATTTGGAGGGAGCCAGGGTGCACAAAGTATAAATAATGCAATACTTGGAATAGTAGAGCAAAAATTAAACACAAATTACCAAATTATATGGGCAGCAGGAAAAGGCAATTATGAACAAGTAAAGAATGAGCTTGCTACTAAAAATATAGATATAGATAGTATAGAAAATGCAAAAATCTTGCCATACATTTATAATATGCAAGAAATGATGAATATTGCAGATTTAGTTGTATGCAGAAGTGGTGCTATGACAATATCTGAAATAACAATATTGGAAAAGCCAGCAATATTTATACCATTTCCGTTTGCAGCTGAAAATCATCAAGAATATAATGCAAGAGTATTAGAGAAAATAGGAGCAGCAAAAATTATATTAGATAAAGATTTAAATGTACAAATACTTAATAATCAGATAGGCAGTATAGTGGCTAATGCAAGTATTTTGCAATCGATGGGAAAAAATGCTGGTAAAATAAAAATAGAAAATGTGGAAGATAAAATTTATAGCGAAATAAAGGAGAGTTTAAATGGCAGATAAATTAATTATAGTGGAATCACCTGCAAAAGCTAATACAATAAAAAAGTTTTTAGGAGGAAGCACTAAAGTAGTTGCTTCGATGGGTCATATAAGAGATTTACCAAAATCTAAATTAGGAATAGATGTAGAACACGATTTTGAACCTCAATACATAAATATACGAGGAAAGGGAGATTTAATTAAAGCATTAAAAAAGGATGCAAAAGATGCTAAAAAAGTATATCTTGCAACCGACCCGGACCGTGAGGGAGAAGCTATAGCATGGCACTTAGCACATATTCTAGAAATACCAGAAGATAGTGTGTGCAGAGTTACATTTAATGAAATAACTAAAGAAACTGTTCAAGAATCTATTAAAAAACCAAGAAAAATAGACATGAACTTAACTGATGCACAGCAAGCAAGACGTGTATTAGATAGAATTGTGGGATATAAAATAAGCCCAGTACTATGGAAAAAAGTAAAGCCAGGTTTATCGGCTGGCCGAGTTCAGTCTGTAGCAGTAAAACTAATAGTAGATAGAGAAAATGAAATAGAAAACTTTATCCCAGAAGAATATTGGAACATATTTGCAATATTAAAAGATGAAAAGTCTAATAAAGTATTCCAAGCTAAATATTATGGCAAAAATGGGAAAAAACTAGAGTTACACAAAAAAGAAGAAGTAGACGAGATATTAAAAGAAATAGAAAATGGCAAATATATAGTTACAGATGTAAAAAAAGGTGAGAAGAAAAGAACTCCGGCTCCACCATTTACAACAAGCACGATGCAACAAGAAGCATCAAGAAAACTAGGATTTACATTAAAAAAGACAATGTCGGTAGCACAGGGATTATATGAGGGAGTAAGGGTTCCAGAAAAAGGCTCTGTAGGTTTAATAACTTACATGAGAACAGACTCTACTAGAATATCTGAAGAAGCAAGAAGTGCAGCAAAGAAGCATATAACAGCAGCATATGGTGAGAACTATTATAACAATAGATATTATAAAACAAGTGGAAATGCACAAGATGCTCACGAAGGTATTAGACCAACGTACGTGGAATTGGAGCCAGATAAAATAAAGGAGTCTCTTACAGCAGAACAATATAAATTGTACAAGTTAATATATAATAGATTTATTGCAAGCCAGATGGCAGCAGCAATATATGATACTATTAATGTAAATATAGACGTGAATAAAAATAATTTTAAAGCTAGTGGCCAAAATTTAAAATTTAAAGGATTTATGACTTTATATGTAGAAGGAAAAGATATACCAGATGATGAGGATGATGATACATCAGTTCCAGATTTAGAAGTGAATCAAGAAGTTATAAAACAAAAAATAGAATCAAAGCAAAGCTTTACAGAGCCACCAGCAAGATATACAGAAGCTAGCTTAGTAAAAGAGCTAGAATCTAAAGGAATAGGAAGACCTAGTACATATTCACCTACAATTACTACAATATTGGAAAGAAGATACATAGAAAAAGAGAAGAAACAATTGAAACCTACTGAACTTGGAAAAGTAGTGAATAAATTGTTAACAGAGAACTTTACAGATGTTATAAATGTGGAATTTACAGCAAAGGTAGAGGAAGAATTTGACCAAGTAGCAGAAGGAAAAGAAAATTGGAAGAAAGTAATAAGAGAATTTTATGGACCTTTTGAGAAAGAAGTAGAGAAAGTAGAAACAGAACTAGAACATGTAAAATTAGAAGACGAAGTAACCGATATTCCATGTGACTTATGTGGAAGAATGATGGTTGTGAAGATGGGAAGATATGGTAAGTTCTTAGCTTGCCCAGGATACCCAGAATGCAAGAATGTAAAACCATTTGTAGTAACAATAGATGTTCCATGCCCAGTTTGCGGAGGAAAAGTACAAGTTAGAAAAACAAAAAGAGGAAAGAATTATTATATATGCGAGAATAATAAAAATACAGAAGATTCTTGCAAATTCATTTCATGGAACAAACCTAAAGCCGGTGAAGCTTGGGATCCAGAAAAAGAAAAAGCTCAAACAAAGAAAAGAGCTACAAGAAAAACAACCAAAAAGAAAGCAACAAAGAAATCAACTGCTAAATCAAAAAAGAAAACAGAATAGGAAAATAGAAAATGAAAAAATATAGATTAGAAATAATAATTTTTTTAGTAAATGCAGTATATATGATTTTAGAATTAGTGGCTTCTAGAGTGCTATCACCATACTTTGGAAGTAGCAATATAGTATGGACAAGTGTAATTGGAATAATATTATTAAGCAGCAGTATAGGTAATTATTTAGGTGGAAAGATTGCAGATAAGGGGCAAGCAAATAAAAATATAAAGCTAATATTATCAATTTCAGGAATTATGATTTTGGTACTTCCACTAATTCAAAAAAGTATATTAAGCATAATATCATCAGCAATCGGAGATTCGAGGATCGGAGCAATAATAGGTACAATTTTATTATTCTTCTTACCATCAATGTTCATAGGCTTTTTATCGCCAATTATAATAAAAGCTAAATTAAACAATTTAGAGAAAGCTGGAGAAATATCAGGAATAATCTATGCAATATCCACATTTGGTGGGATAGTTGGTACTTTCTTGGGAGGATTTTTCTTATTACCAGCATTTGGCAGCACAATAACACTATTCATTTTATCAATAATATTATTTGTATTAGTTTTTTTCGTAGAGGGATTTAAATTTGGCAAGAAAAAATATATAATAATAAATGTAATATTGATAGCAATAAATATAGCAATGATTATAGTATATTCAAATATTAATAAAATAAATTCTAAACTGATAGAAGAAGGAGACACAAATGCAGTATTAGAATATGATACGCAGTATGGAAAAGTAAGAATTTATAATGTGGATACGAATAATGGCAAAATAAGAGCAATGGAAATAGATAAAGGCAACGAATCGGCTACATATACGGATTTAGATAAACGTAATGAATTAGTATTTGATTATACAAAATACTATGATTTAATGTTTGAAAATGGCAAGGAAATAAAAGATACACTAATGATAGGAGGAGCAGGATATTCTTACCCAAAATATTTTATAAGCAAATATTTGGATAAGAATATGGATGTGGTTGAAATTGATGAAAAAGTAACAGAGCTTGCTAAGAAGCATTTTTATTTAAATGAAAGTGATAGGCTAAATCTTATAACAGAAGATGGCAGAACTTATTTGAATAAAAATACTAAAAAATATGATGCAATATTAAATGACGCTTTTTCAGGAAACTCACCTGCAGAGATATTAACAACCATAGAAGCAGCAGAGAAAGTACATAATAGCTTAAACGAGGATGGAGTTTATTTAACTAATATAATTTCATCAGTAGATGGTAAAAACTCCAAGTTTATAAAAGCGGAGATAAATACACTAAAGCAAGTTTTTAAAAATGTATATGCAGTGCCATGCAATTATAAAAACGATAATGAAACCGTACAAAATATAATGGTAATAGCAACAGATTCGCAAATGAAATTGGAAAATGAGGTAAAGGTTAATATTCCAGAAAATGAAATAATTTTAACTGATGACCGTTGCCCAGTTGATAATCTAATACCAATAATAGATTAAAAAGGAGAGATATAGAATGAAGGAAAAGCTTGAAGCAATAAGAAAAAAAGCAGAAGAGAAAATAACCGAAATATCAGATAGCAAGGAATTAAACGATTTAAAAGTAACTATTCTAGGGAAAAAAGGTGAATTAACAGAAATATTAAGAGGAATGGGGCAAATTGCTGCAGAAGAAAGACCTGTAATTGGAAGCTTAGTAAATAAAATAAGAGATGAAATAGAAACATTAATCAATGAAAAAGAAAACGAATTTAAGAAAAAGGAATTAGAATTAAAATTACAAAGTGAAAAAATAGATGTAACACTTCCAGCTACAAAAGTGAAAAGAGGAAGCGAGCACCCATTAAATAGAATAATAGAAGAAGTAGAGGATTTATTTGTTTCTATGGGATATGATGTAGTAACAGGTCCAGAACTAGAAACAGATGAATATTGCTTTGAAAGACTAAATTTACCAAAAGGTCACCCTGCAAGGGATATGCAAGATAGCTTTTATATAACACCAGAATATTTATTAAGAACGCAAACATCTGCAGTTCAAGCAAGAACAATGATGGCAAATACAGAGAAGACACCTATAAGAGTTATATGCCCAGGTAAAACATATAGAAAAGAAGATGATGCAACTCACTCTCACCAATTCAATCAGGTAGAAGGTCTGGTAGTAGATAAAAATATTTCATTTGCGGATTTAAAAGGAACATTAGAAATATTTATGAAAAAAATGCTTGGAGAAAATACAAAATTAAGATTTAGACCAAGCTACTTCCCTTTCACAGAGCCATCTTATGAAGTAGATGTTAGCTGCTTTAAATGTGGAGGAAAAGGTTGCAACTTATGCAAGCAAACAGGCTGGATAGAGCTTTTAGGAGCAGGTATTGTTCATCCAAACGTATTAAAAATGAATGGATATGACCCAGAGGAATATAGCGGATTTGCATTCGGAACAGGATTAGATAGACTTGCAATGTTTAAATATGGAATAACAGATATGAGATTGTTATATACAAATGATGTAAAATTCTTGTCACAATTTGATAGAATTACAAATTAGAAGTTGGAGGAAAGGAAATAATTATGATATTAAGTACTAATTTTTTAAAGGATTATCTAGATATAGATTTTGATACTGATGAGAAATTACATGAGTTAGCAGAAAATATGACAAAAGTTGGCAATGAATATGACTCAGAAGGCAAGTTCCTTTCTGCAACGAACTTGGTAATAGGTGAAGTAAAAGAGTGTGTAATGCATCCTGATTCTGACCATTTACATGTTTGCAAAGTAAATACAGGAACAGAAATAAGGCAAATTGTTTGCGGAGCTCCTAATGTAAGAGAAGGATTAAAAGTAATAGTAGCACTTCCAGGAGCAAAACTTCCAGGTGGAGTTACAATTAATAAAAGCATGAAACGTGGAGTTGAGTCTGACGGAATGATATGCTCTATGGCAGAACTAGGATTGGATAGCAAATTCCAGAAGCCAGAAGATAAAGAAGGAATTCATGAATTACCTAAAGATGCTCCGGTCGGAGAAGAGCCAATAAAATATATGCAAATGGATGATGGAGTTATAGATTTTGATTTAACTGCAAACCGTGGAGATTTATTAAGCATATTAGGAATGGCTTATGAAGTTGGTGCAATCTACAATAAAAAAGTGAAAGATGTGGATTTATCACACAAAGAAGACAGTGAAAATGTAAAAGATTGTTTTGATGTAAAAGTAGATACAGATAATTGCACATTGTTTTTAGCAAAGAAAGTAAAAAATGTTCAAATAAAGGAAAGCCCAGCTTTTATAAAAAATAGATTAATGGCTTGCGGAATAAGACCAATAAACAATGTAGTAGATATAAGCAATTATGTAATGCTAGAACTTGGACAACCATTGCATTTTTATGATGCAGATAAGCTACAAGGTTTAATAGAAGTTAGAATGGCAAAAGATTCTGAAAAATTAACAACTTTAGACAACATAGAAAGAATATTATCAACTGATGATATAGTAATTTCTAACGGAAAAGAGCCAATTGGTTTAGCAGGAGTTATGGGAGGAGTAGACACAGAAATTACAGAAAACACAAAGAATGTAATAATAGAAGCAGCAATATTTAATTCTGTAAAAGTAAGAAAAACAGCCCAAAAGATAGTAAGAAGTGAAGCAAGCAATAGATTCGAAAAAGGCTTGGATCCAAATAGAACTTATATGGCAATAGAACGTGCAGCTAAATTATTAGAAGAATATGCAGATGGTGCAGTACTTTCTGGCACAGTTGAATATAATAAAGAAGATATGGGCGATAAAGAAATAGAAATTACATATAAGAAAATAAATGATGTATTAGGAACAGTTATAAATAAAGAAGATGTATTAGATGTATTTACTAGACTAGGTTTTTCATATGAAGAAGATGGAAAAAAAGTGTTAGTAAAAGTTCCAAGAAGAAGATTGGATATATCTATAAAAGCAGATTTAGTAGAAGAAGTTGGTCGTATCTATGGTGTAGATAATATAGAATCAAAAGTTCCAGTAATGCCAATAAAAATGGGAAGCTATGATAAAACAACTAGAGCAATAAGACACAAAATGCTTGATTTAGGCTTAAACGAAACTCTTTCATATGTGTTAGTAAGTGAAAAAGAAGCTGCTAATTTTGCAGGATATGATAGAAAAGTGGAAGCGGAGAATATAAAATTATTAGCACCACTTACTGAAGAAAGAAACACATTAAGACAGAGCATTATAACATCTTTATATAAAATATATGAGTACAATGTAGCACATTACAATAAGGACATTTCTATTTTTGAAATAGGAAAAACATTCTATAAAGTTGGAGAAGATTACAAAGAAGAGCATAAACTAGCTTGCTTAATGAGTGGAGAGTACTATTATGGAATAAACAACAAAAAGAGTGTAGATTTTTACATGTTAAAAGGAATAGCCGAAGAAGTATTAGATGGATTAGGCTATGCTGGAAGATATAGCTTTATTGTAAATGATAGAATTCCTAAGGAATTACATCCAGGCCAAGCAGCACTAATTTCTGTAAATAATGATATAGTTGGAGTGATTGGAAAATTACATCCAGAAATGTCTAAGGAAGATGTGTTTGTAATGGAAATAAACTTAGACTCCTTATTAGCTAAGAGAACTGGTAATATGAAGTATAAGGAAATATCTAAATATCCAACAATAAAGAAGGATTTAAGCATTGTAGTAGATAATAATATTACAGCTAGTGATATTGCTATCCAAATAAAGAAAGCTGCAGGTTCTTTACTACTAACCAGTGAAGTATTTGATGTTTACACAGGCAAAGGAATTCCAGATGGAAAGAAGAGCTTAGCATTTTCTTTAACATTCGGTGTAAACGATAGAACTCTTAAAGATGAAGAAATAAACCCAATATTGGATAAAATAATAGAGAAAATGTCTAAGATTGGAGAAGTAAGAGGAAAGTAGAATCGTAGATTGATGAGAGCCATGGGGGAAAAAAGTCTTGAATAAAAAAATTAAAAAAAGATAATCATAAAATATAAATGAAAGGAGAAGATGCAGTGAATAGAATAAAATTAAAAGATAGGATTCTACCAACTTACACGAAAGGCGAAGAAATATTTAATATGACTTCACATATAGTTGGAGGAGCGCTAGGAGTAATCGCAACCGTACTTTGTGTTGTTGTGGCTGCAATTCATAATAATGTATATGGCATAGTATCTGGAGCAATATATGGTGTTACAATGATTTTGCTATATACAATGTCAAGCATATATCATGGATTAAAGCCAAACCTTACAGCTAAAAAGGTATTTCAAGTTATAGATCACTGTACAATTTTTTTACTAATTGCTGGTTCTTATACACCGTTTCTTTTATGCACGTTCAGAGAATATAGCCAGGTATTAGGATGGAGCATGTTTGCAGTTATTTGGAGTGCGGCGATTTTAGGAGTTATACTAAATGCAATAGATCTAAAAAAATATAAAATTTTTTCTATGATATGTTATTTAGCGATGGGATGGTGTATAATAATAAAAGCTAATCTGCTACCACAATTGCTTGGAATAGCCGGAACTGCATTATTAGTTGCTGGAGGAATTGCATATACAATTGGAGCAATATTTTATGGATTAGGAAAAACAAAAAAATATAGACATTCAATATTTCATCTATTTATCCTATTAGGAAGCTTGTTACATTTTTTATGTATAGTATTGTATGTGATGTAGATTATATTATAAAAGGAGAATAATCAAATGAAAAATAAAGGAATTACATTAATAGCATTGATTGTAATAGTTGCTGTATTATTGATATTGGCGGGAGTTAGCATAAACTTTTTAGCTGGAAAAAATGGAATAGTTACAAGAGCTGTAGATGTAAAAATTATTACAAGAGCATCAGAAGCTGAAGCAAGAGTAAATTTGTGGAAAAAAGAAAATTATATGGCAAGAGAAACAGAACAAGAAACTGTCAGTAAGGAAAAGTTACTGAGCTATTTGAAAGAACAAAATTTAGTTACAGAAGACGAAATAGACAGAGATAGGGAAGTAATCGTAATAAAAAAAGATGATGGAACAATTGTAAAAGAAATAGACTATGGTGGTGTTATAATAAATATAAGTAAATACCCAGAAAAAGGAAAAACTGCAGCGGTTCAACTAGAAGTAACTTCGATTGAAGGTCTTACAGATGTGGAAGAACTAGATGAAACGGCTCAAAAAAATGTTATAAAAAAATTGGAAATTCAATATTGTAATAAAATGGATGCTACTAATTTTACTGATTTTGCAGATGTTTTAACTTACTATGCAAATGAAGGATGGATTACTTCAAATACAGAAGAAGCTTATTGGCAAGAATTTGGTGGAAATGATAAAATTGCTTATATAAGGCTAATGTTCAATTATATATATGATAGAGAGATTGAAGATAATATACAGATATTGAATCCAGACAATAATGAAGATTGTATTTATATAGCAGAATCTAATGGGACCTATACGTTTAAAGTTAAGGATTTGATAACAGATAAAACTTATACAAAAGATGTAACTGTTGATAATATAACAAATGATTACCAATACTATGTTACAAATTTTGATGATAATATACAAAGTGGAAAAGCAAAGAAAATAGTAGAATTGGCTAGCCTAAAAAGCACAAATGTAAAGTTTGCATTTAGAGCAGCCACATGGGGAATAGGATTAAAAGATAAAAATACCAATACTTTCACTACATTTGAAAAAGCATATTATGTATATAATAATAAAAAAATTGATGTTACATCAGTAATACGAGAATCTAACGGCGTTTCAGGAATAGATAGTTATGATATTGATAATGCGATTAAAGAAAAATTTGGTTATCCTACATATTCAAAAACTGGACTTTGCATACTTGTGAAAGATGGAGTAGAATATAGTGGAAAGGTAAAAATGGGAACAGTAAATTAAAAAACAAAATAAAATATGATTTTAGTATAAGTTGTACATATTTTTCTTAAAAACTCTTGCGTTGCAGGAGTTTTTTTGTTATAATACTATATGTTAGAAAAATACGCACATAAATAGTAGTTTAGCAAGAAGTGCTTATATAAATTTTTTCATGTATAAGTCTTGTTAAATGTTGAGCATTTATGGAGGGTAAACTAAAAGGAGGAACAAAAATGGCAGTAGTTGCAATGAAACAATTACTAGAAGCTGGTGTTCATTTTGGACATCAAACAAAAAGATGGGATCCTAAAATGGCTGAATATATTTTTCAAGCAAGAAATGGAATCCACATCATCGATTTACAAAAAACTTCAAAGAAGTTAGATGAAGCATATAGCTTCATGAAAGAGCAAGCAGAAGAAGGAAAAACAGTTCTATTCGTAGGAACTAAAAAGCAAGCTCAAGACTGCATGAAAGAAGCAGCAGAAAAATGTGGAATGTACTACATTAATCAAAGATGGTTAGGTGGTATGTTAACAAACTTTACTACAATAAAGAAAAGAATTGATAGATTAAATCAATTAGAAAAAATGCAAGAAGATGGTACTTTTGATGTATTACCTAAAAAAGAAGTAATTCTTCTTAAGAAAGAAATGGAAAAACTAGAAAAGAACTTAGGCGGAATCAAAGAAATGAACGAAATGCCAGGAGTATTATTTATAGTAGATCCAAAGAAAGAAAGAAATGCAATATTAGAAGCAAGAAAATTAAATATCCCTGTTATAGGATTAGTTGATACAAACTGCAATCCAGAAGATGTAGATTATGCAATTCCTGGAAATGATGATGCTATAAGAGCTGTAAAATTAATAGCAGATGTTATGGCAAATGCAGTAATAGAAGGTAGACAAGGTGAAGCTCCAGAAGTTACAGAAACTGTTGAAGAGCAAGAAGTTGCTACTGAAGAGCCAACAAGCATTGAAGAAGTAGTTGAAAATGCTGAGGAAGAAGTTAAAGAATAATAAGTATTGATATCAAAGGGTAGGGCGCTGCCCTATCCTTATTTTTTAAAAGGAGGATATAAAATGGTAACAGCAAGCCAAGTAAAGGAATTAAGAGAAAAAACAGGTGCAGGAATGATGGACTGCAAAAAAGTTTTAACAGAAACTGATGGAGATATGGAAAAAGCAGCAGAATTATTACGTGAAAGAGGAATAACAAAAGCTGCAAAGAAATCTAGCAGAGTAGCAGCAGAAGGATTAGTAGAAGCTTACTTATCAGATGACAAAAAAGTAGGAGCAATAATCGAAGTAAATGCTGAAACAGATTTCGTTGGAAAAAATGAAGAATTTAGAAAATTCGTTAAAGATGTAGTAAAACAAGTTGCATTAAATAATCCAAAAGACGTGGAAGATTTATTAGCACAAAAATCAATAGAAGAACCAGAACTTACAGTAAAAGAAGTTCTAACAAACAAAATAGCAACAATAGGAGAAAATTTAACAATAAGAAGATTTGCTAGATTCGAAACTGAAGGAATGATTGAAAAATATATTCATGGAGAAGGAAAAATTGCTGTATTAGTAGATATGGAAAATGCTTCAGAAGAACTTGCAAAAGATATATGCATGCAAATAGCTGCTGCAAGACCAGAATTCTTAGCAAGAGAAAATGTACCTGCTGAAAGAGTAGAAAAAGAAATGGAAATATTAAAAGCACAAGCTATGAATGAAGGAAAACCAGAAGCAATAGCTGAAAAAATGGTACAAGGAAGAGTTGGAAAATTCTACGGAGAAATTTGCTTATTAGATCAAGAATTCGTAAAAAATCCTGATATAAAAGTAAGCCAATTACTAAAAGAAAAAGATGCTAAAATAAATAGATTTGCAAGATTCGAAACAGGCGAAGGAATAGAGAAAAAAGAAGAAAACTTTGCTGAAGAAGTTGCAAAACAATTACAATAATAATGTTTGAAGGTACTAATGAAAGTACCTTCTTTTTTTATCAAATTATTGCTCTTTATCATAGAACCTGATATAATTTACGTATCATAAAAAAAGGAGAAAAAACGTGTTTAATTTAAAAGCAAAACAAAAAGAAAAAAAGAAAGAAAAAATTGAAGATAGTGAGAAAATAAGAAGTATAAGATTTAATATTTTGGCTGTAACTTGCATAATATTATTTTGTGCTGTTTTAGCACCAATTACTTTACAAAACGATACATTCTACACAATTAGAATTGGTGAGCACATATTGCAAAACAAAACTATAGATATGCAAGATTCATTTTCTTGGCATGAAAATTTGCCATATACATACCCACATTGGGCTTATGATGTAATAATATATTTAATATACAATGCAGGTGGAATGCTTGGAATTTTCATATCTACAATAATATTATCTTGTACACTTGGATTGGTAATGTATTTTACCAATAATAAAATATCTAAAAACAAAGTAGTTTCATTAGTAGTTACTTTAGGAGCAATGTATTTAATAAAAGATTATATAGCTGCTAGAGCACAATTAGTAACATTTATATTATTTGAATTGGTTATTCTGTTTATAGAGAAATTTTTAGAAACCAAAAAAATAAGATATGCAGCAGGAATAGTTGTTATATCAATAATTGTAGCAAACGTGCATTGTGCTGTATGGCCATTCCTATTTATATTGTTCTTGCCATACATAGCTGAATATATCTTTAGCATAGATTATATAAGCATTTATTATAATATAAAAAAGAAGATAACTAAAAAGGAAGATAAAAACAAGGAAAAGAAATTAAAAGCTTCTAAAAAGAGGAGAGAAAATCCATATAAAATAAGGCTAGTGAAAATAGATGCTGCAAAATGGCTAATAGTAATTATGATGATATGTGTACTTACGGGATTATTAACGCCTTTAGGTGATACACCATACACATATCTAGTAAAAACAATGCAAGGAAATACTACAAAAAGCATCAGTGAGCATTTGCCATTAACATTAATAGATAATATTCCAATAATGATAGTTCTTTGCCTATTTATAGCTTTGCTAGTGTTTACAGATGTGAAAATAAGGCTAAAAGATTTTTTCTTCATAGGTGGACTAGCATTATTAATGTTCATTACAAGAAGACAAACTTCAATGTTTGTGCTATTTGGTAGTGGAATACTAGCAAAACTTGTAGCAGATTTATTTGCCAAATATGATAAAGATGGCACAAAAGAAATAGAAAAAATAATGATATCAATATTGGGAACTGTTGCAACATTATTAGTGGTAGCTTTGTTTATGATTCTACAAATAAAAAATAAAATGGGTGATAAATATATTAATGAAAAATCGTACCCAGTGGCAGCGGCTAACTATATAAAAGAAAATCTAGACTTAGATGAAATTCATTTGTTTAATGAATATAATTATGGAAGTTATCTATTATTTGAGGGTATACCTGTATTTATAGATTCAAGAGCAGATTTATATGCACCAGAATTTAATAAAACAGAAGAATATCCAGATGGCAGAGATATTTTTGGTGATTATATAAGTACATCTAATATTTCTAGATATTATGAGAAAACATTTGACCAATATGATATAACACATGTAATAACATACAAGAATTCAAAATTAAATATGCTGTTATCTAGAGATTCACATTATAACTCTTTATATACGGATGATAATTTTGTAATATATGAAAGAAATGTAGATTAGAAGGGGAGAATATTGAAAACCTTAGTTGTAGACGAAATTAATAAAGGAAAAAGATTAGATAGCTATATTAGTGACAATATGGATAAAATATCTAGAAGTTTTGCACAAAAGCTAATAGAAAATCAAAAAGTCACAATAAATGGTAAAAATGAAAAAGCTTCATATAAAGTTTGCGTTGGTGATAAGGTGCAAGTAGATGTGCCGGAAGCACAAGACACAAAACTAAAAGCACAGGATATACCGGTAGAAGTAGTGTATGAAGACAAAGATATTATAGTAGTAAATAAACCTAAAGGAATGGTGGTACATCCAGCTAATGGCAATCCGGATGGAACATTGGTGAATGCAATTTTAGCAATGTGCAAGGATAGCTTATCTGGAATTGGTGGAGAAATTAGACCAGGAATAGTACATAGGTTAGATAAAGATACATCAGGACTTCTAATAATAGCAAAGAATGATGAGGCTCATGTAAAAATGAGCAAGCAGATTCAAGATAGATTAGTAACAAAAAAATATATTGCATTGGTTAAGGGAGTTGTTAAAGACGATGAAGCAACCATTGATATGCCAATAGCACGAAGCAAAGTTGATAGAAAGAAAATGGCTGTTGATAAAGATGGTAAGCAAGCTGTAACACATTTTAAAGTAATTAAAAGATACAAGGGATATACTTTATTGGAAATAAAAATAGATACGGGAAGAACCCATCAAATAAGGGTACACATGGCAAAAATTGGATATCCAGTTGTAGGTGATATGGTATATTCAAATGGAAAAAATGAATTTGGAGTTGAAGGGCAAATGCTTCATGCAAAAAGCCTAGAGTTTTCGCATCCTATTACCGGTAAAAAAATGCATTTAGAAGCTCAATTACCAGAGTATTTTAAAAAAGTGTTAGAAGAGTTAGATAATAGAAGCTAAATTTGGGAGGGAAAAGAATTGGAAGAAGAAAGATTACAAAAGTTTTTAGCTAATAGTGGTATTGCTTCTAGAAGAAAATGTGAGGAGTATATATTACAAGGCAAAGTAAGCGTGAATGGGAAAATTGTAGATGAATTAGGAACAAAAATAAATCCAGATAAAGATGTAGTAAAATACAATGGAAAACTAGTTAAAAAAACAGATAAAAAAGTGTATATATTATTAAATAAGCCAATAGACTATGTAACTACAGTTAAGGATCAATTTGATAGACAAACAGTTTTGGATTTGATTGATATACCAGAAAAAATAGTGCCAGTAGGTAGATTAGATATGTATACTTCGGGAGCATTACTATTAACTAATGACGGTGATTTTGTATATAAAGTAACACATCCAAAATATGAAATAGAAAAAACATATACTGTTACAATAAGAGGCATTGCAACACAAGATGATGTAAAGAAGCTAGAAAACGGTGTAAAAATAGATGATTATGTATCTGGAAAAGCAAAAGTAAAAATATTAAAGACAGATGAAGAGAAAAACTTTTCAAGATTGCAGATTACGATACATGAAGGTAAAAACAGGGAAGTAAGAAAAATGTGCGAAGCAATAGATAAAAAAGTACTAGCATTGCATAGAAGAAGAATAGGTAACCTTGATGTAAAAAATATAGAAATAGGAAAATGGAGATATCTAAATAAAAAAGAAGTTGAAGAGCTACTAAAATAAAGAATATTTGACAAAATTTGTAAAATGTGCAAAAATAGTAGTATGTGTAAGAAGAGATTGGTATAACTTGAGAGGGGTGCTTTTTATGGTTGAAGATTCAGAGATAAAAACAAAAATTTCGCCATTCGCTATAAGAAAAGACGAAATAAAAACGTTTGATGGAAAAGATGGATATGTATCTATGAATCAAATAATACAAAAGATTAATGTTGGTCATATAAATGATTTACATTTTAGAATAATGGAGCTTGTAAATAAATTTGAATTTATTACTTCAAGACAATTATTCCAAATATTACAACATGAAAATGCAGACATACAAAGCCAAGATAAATTAAACAATAAATTGGAACAATTAGTTAAAACAAAAATATTAACAAGATATTATTTCAATTCAGATGAAGGCAAAGGAATATATAGAATATATTGCTTAGAAAAAATGGGAAAATATCTTTTAAATTCTCGTGGAGTTGAGTGCAAGTGGCAACCCACAGATAATACAAAGCCTGTAGCAATGATAAAAAAGAGATTAGCAGGTAACCAAATAATAATAGCATATATGCTTAAAGTTAAAGCATTTGATTCGTATGTTACAAAACCTGCAATAAAAGCAAAAAGTTTGTCTAAAACTTTTAAAGCAACAGGAGGAAGAATAAAATTAACAAAGAACAGCAAATCTATCGATTTTATATTTGAAGTAATAAGAAGAGAAGATGACTGGGAAAGCAAGCTACAAGATAGAATGAAATTATACGATGATTTCTATACAAATTATGTTCCTGGAGATTCTGAATTTGCAAGTATGCCGCAATTAATATTAGTATGTGAAGACGAAAAGCACATGGCAGAAACATTTAGATATTTAACAATTAATAATATAGATATAAAGGAAATAAAATATTACTATACTACAGATTTAAGGCAAAATGAAGAATCATTAGAAAATAGTTTGGCAGAGTTTAAATTATATGAAACTACTAACAAATATAAATTAGAAAATGTAGATATAAAATTATTAGCATAATAAAAAGAAATATGGATTTATGGTCCATATTTCTTTTTTGTTATTTATTCTTTTTGAAATTAATAACTATTGCATCTTCATTATCAAAAAGAAAATTTGAATCTGTTGTATCTGTGTTGATTGGATCTATTTCCTCTTGAACATCATCTTTAAAATGTTCTGGCTTCTTACCAAACATTTTCTTTTTATGCTCTGCAGTATCAGAAGATTTTGAATCGATTCCGCCAGATATAAACTTGTTAAAATTATATTCTTTAACATTCTTAGGTTCGCTAAATGAAGCAGATAGGAAGTTTAGAAGACCTTTACCAGTTTCATTTTTACCTTTTAAATTCTTTATCTTGTAAGCACATTGCTTGAATTTTAATGTTTGAATCTTACCAGCAGAATACTTGATTTTATATTTATATCCGATATTACCATAGTTAGGGCTATATTCACCCTTAGCAGTATCATAAGTGTTAGTATAATCCCATTCCTTTTTATCTCCAATTTCTTTAGACCACCATTCATTGTCTTCAGGTGTGTTATTACCAAATACAATTTTATTGTTGCAGTTAGATAATATTGTTTGTTTATATTTATTGTTGCTGACTTCTAATTGAGCTAAATTCTGAACAGATATTACTGTTGCAACTCTATATTTTCTATATAGTGTGAATAATGGCTCTGTTGAAGCATTTATGTAATTAGAAAATTCATCTATATATAAGAAATGTGGAACTCTAGTTTTTTCAGTACCAGGACGCCTTAAAACAGAATATTGCATTAATAGTATAAAGAATAATCCAAATGCAGTATTAATATTAGGCCCTAAATCACCACGTCTTGTACATACAAATGTAATTTCTCCATTTTCAAGAGCTTCATCATAATTTAGATTGTTTGTTCTATTGCATAGTATATTTTTTACACCAGGGAACCTTAATAATGTATCTAATTGGGCAGTAGAAGCAGTAACGAATTTTCTCATCTCTTCTATTCCATTAGAATTTTTATAAAAGTTCATTTCGAAGTAACGGATTAATGCAGAATATTTTTTAGCTAACTCTTCATCTTCTTTTAATCTTTCACATAAGCTTTCTGTTAATTCGAAATCTGTTAAACAATCTTGAACATCTTCTAGTGTAGGTAATTCTCCATCGTGTAGTCTTGGATAAATTTCCTTTAATAATATTGAAACGTTTTCTACAGCTTGTGTGGCAGCATTTTCTCTATATGCTTCATTTATATCTGAATGTGTTGAAGAATATAATCCTTTCAAAACAGTTGATATAGCTATAGATGTTTGCAATGGATCATCAAAAATAAATGGGTTTAAACCAATTGAATTTGGATCATTTGGATCAACAATGTTGTAAGGTAATTTATAACTATCTGCTACTTTTATCATATGAGTCATAGATTCATAATCAGGGCACATATAAGTTAATCCTAAATTCCTGTAAGTATATCCAGAATTTGATTTGTTCAAAATCATTTTATTCATATAAGTATTATATAGATTTAATTTGCTTTCTACAGGAATTAACATATTTAAATTAAAATGCTTATTCAAATACTCATTATCATATGGTTTGCTTAGAGTGGCAATTCCAGTTTTTAAAGCAGTAAATCCCATTTCCTTTGAGATTTCACTAAAGAAGAATTTTTTATCTATATCCCTAGCTATCATAGGCTCGAAAATAAGAGAAGTTTTTCCTGAACCTGAAACCCCGACTACAAGCATTTGATAAAATCTTTTATCCTCGGAGATTTTAATAATCTTACCAGATTCAGAGTCTTTACAAATTTCAACCTCGCATGTATATTGACCAGTTCCAGCAGATTTATCTGATAAGTCTATTCCACCATAATCGTAAATAGAATCAACAATGTTCTTTGTATCATGTACAGTTCCAATTAACCATTTTACTAGAGGGTAGAATGTAGTTAGTGGAAAATATACTGCAAGAGCAGAAAAAGCGGGTCTTATTAAATTAGAGAAGTTTGTAACTAGCTCTGCGTAATTAGGTACAGATATTAAAAGCATCCATCCTGCTTGATTCACCCATTGTGTTACCATTGAGATTATTAATATGTATAAACTAATTAAATACACATCAAAGAATGTTAATTTTATTTCATCACAATCAGCAAACTTAGATGAGCCAGAAAATAGAAATGCAAATACTGGACAGGCAAGTGCTAATGTGTATTGGATTGGCCCCCAATAAGAATGCCCCATTCCAGTAAATATCATAAGTAACATTTCCACAACTCTATCTACAACTAAGTATGCTGTTACTAGTGTTAGAACATATGTGAAAAATGTATTTCTATCTGTTTTTAGGAATTTTAAAAATTTATCTAAGATTTTCAAAATTTTCACCACTTTCAATTCATTTTTTATAAAATCATACATATATATTATCTTATAAAATCAAGAAAAAAACAAGTGTTTAGAGCAATTTTGTAAAAAATATATAATATGGAGGGGTGAAATTGCAAAAAAGGAAAAAGCAAAGTTTTGCACAGGGAATAATAACTTTAATGATTGCACAAATTATAATAAAAATCCTAGGATTAATATATAAACTATATTTAACCAACAAAGATGGCTTTGGCGATATAGGAAATGCAATATGCAGCAGTGGATTTCAAATATATGCATTACTTCTAACAATTTCATCAATAGGAGTACCAAATACAGTAGCCAAACTAATATCGGAAAAGATGTCTGTAGGAAATGAGTATGGAGCAAACAGAATATTAAAAGTGGCATTTGCCATGTTTTCTATTATAGGCTTTTGTTGTTCGGTATTTTTATTTTTATCGTCAAGATATATAGCTCAAAATCTTTTACAAATACCAGAAGCAGAAATAACCCTGCTTGTGCTAGCACCATCAATATTTTTTGAATCTATAATTTCTGTACTTAGAGGATTTTTTAATGCTAAAGAAAATATGAAACCAACAGCACATTCACAAAGTATAGAACAAATATCAAAAGCAGTTTTAACTATAGGAATAGTAGAGCTCATTTCATATAAAGCATTAGAAATGGTTAATAAAACAGAATTAATGGCAGCTGGGGCAAATTTAGCAACAACTATTTCTACTTTTATAGGAGCGATGTATTTATTATATTGTTATAAAGAAGAACAAAAGTATTTACCAATGGACAGACGTGTATATGAAAAAGAGACAATAAAAAGTATTATAATAAGAATTTTAATTGTAGCAATGCCAATAACAATAACTGCTATTTTGGGCGGAATAAACAAAAATATTGATTCTATAACAGTAGTAAGAGGATTAAAGAATTTTTTAAGTGCAGAAGAAGCAAAAAGGCAGTATGGAATATTAAGTGGAAAGGTAGAAACATTAATAACATTACCAATGTCATTTAATATAGCTTTAACAACTGCAATAGTTCCTACAATAGCTGCTGCAAAAGCTAAAAGAAGTGTGCAAAGTGTGGAAAACAAGATTAGATTTTCATTATTAATTACCATTTTGATAGGATTACCCGCAAGCATTGGAATGATTATATTCGCTCAGCCAATATTAAATTTGCTATTCCCAAATGCAAATTCTGGAGCATTTATTTTTCAAATTAGCTCTATATCGGTAATATTCATACTATTAAATCAAACAATAACTGGAATTCTGCAAGGAGCTGGAAAGCAATTCATTCCAATGATTTCGTTAGTGGCAGGTGTAATTGTTAAATTAATTATCAATATTACTTTGGTAAAAATAAATCCACAAGATTTTATATTAGGAGGAACTGCAGGAGCAGCAATTGGAAGTGTTGCCTGCTATATTGTAGCGTTTATAATAAACACAATATTCTTAAGGAAGTATATAAATATTAAAATAGACAAGAAAAATTGTATAATAAAGCCAATATTGGCAACAATAATAATGTCTATAGTTGCAATAAGTATATTTTCAATATTAAAAACAAATTTAAAAGAACAAATGGCTACAATAATAGCTATATCAATAACTATAGCAACTTATATTTTTATGATTTTAGCAATGAAAATTTTTAATAAAAATGAAATAAATGGCGTATTTCTCTTAAGAACCAAATAAAATGCAAGAAAAAAAGAAGGATTTTGCTAAATATTGGCGAATAATGATACTAGTAGATTAAAAAATAGCTACGTATAAATCTTATAGGAGGTAATTTAAATGAACAAATCTGATTTAATCGCAGCCGTAGCTGCTAAAACAGGAAGCACAAAAAAAGATGCTGAAGCAACAATAAATTCTTTTGTAGAGGTTGTTACAGAAGCTCTAGAAAAAGGAGATAAAGTACAATTAGTTGGATTTGGTTCTTTCGAAGTTAGAAAAAGAGCTGCTAGAAAAGGAAGAAACCCACAAACTAAAGAAGAAATAAAAATACCAGCATCTAAAGCACCTGTATTCAAAGCTGGAAAAGCATTAAAAGATTTAGTAAATAAAAAATAATTTTGATAGTATAAATTAATTTATATGTATTAAGATTTAAAGTTAAATATTTATAAATAATCAACTTATAAAGGGCAAGTATTACTTGCTCTTTTGTTGTAAAAAAATGTTTTTTAGAAAAAATTGTATAAATATAGAATATTTAAAAGTTTTATGATAATATATACTCAAATTTATATAGGAGGTACCAAAATGGAGTATTTAAAAAATGTATTAAAGAAAACTGGATGGATGTCTTTAGTAGAATCTGTAATATTTGCTATTATAGGACTTGTTCTTATACAAAATCCAGAAGGAACAGTAAAATTTATGTCATACTTATTAGGTGCAGTATTTATCCTAATAGGTATATATAAAATAGTTGTTCATGTAATGGAAAAGCAAAACGGTGGATTATATAATTATAGCTTTGTATATGGAATAATGGCTGTAGTAATAGGAATTATTACAATAGCATTTAGTTCTACAATAGGGAATCTATTTAGAATAATTATAGGTGTATGGATTATATATAGCGCACTTTTAAGAGCAACATCAGCACTTAAATTAAGAGAATACAAATCAAATGTATGGATTTATGCAATAGTACTAGCAGTAGTAATGCTTATCTGTGGTATATATATTGTAGCAAATTCAGGGGCTATAGTTTCTACAATTGGTGTATTTGTGCTAATTTACTCTATAATAGACATAATAGAAAATATTATATTTTTAAAAAATGTAAATGATATGAAATAGTTGGAGGTACAAATGACACAAGCAGATAAAGCTTTTATAGACACATGCAAAGAAATTATAAAAAATGGTTATTCATCAGAAGGAACGAATGTTAGAACTAGATGGGATGACGGAACAGAGGCAAATTATATTTCTATTGTTGGAGTGCAAAATAAGTATGATGTTGGCAAAGAATTTCCGATGATTACATTAAGAAACAATTCTAAAACAATAAAAAATGCAATTGATGAAATATTATGGATATGGCAGAAAAAATCAAATAATGTTTCAGAGCTTAATTCGCATATATGGGATCAATGGGCAGGAGAAGATGGAACAATTGGAAAAGCTTATGGTTATCAATTAGGAAAGAAATATGAATTCAAAACAAAAGAAGGAATTAAATTAATGGACCAGGTAGATTATGTTTTATATTTACTAAAAAATGATCCATCTAGTAGAAGAATAATGACTAATATATTTAATCATGAAGAGCTAAAAGATATGAACTTAGAGCCTTGCGCATATGGAACTCAATGGCTAGTGAAAGGTGGAAAGTTGCATCTTATATTAAATCAGCGTTCTCAAGATATGCTTACAGCCAATGGATGGAATGTAATGCAATATGCAGCATTGCAATATATGTTTGCACAAGTAGCAGGCTTGGAAGTAGGAACTCTAACGCACAATATAGGAGATTGTCATATTTATGATAGGCATATTCCACTTGTTGAAAAATTAATTGAGAGTGAACCAATAGAAGCTCATCCTAAATTAATTATTAAAAATCCTACGAAGAACTTTTATGATTTCAAAGTAGAAGATTTTGAGATAGAGGGATATGACTATAATAAAGAAATGAAAATAGGGAAAATACCAGTAGCAATATAGAAGGAGAAGAAAGTGTTAAGTATAATAGTAGCAAAAGCAAGAAATAATATAATAGGAAAAAATAATCAATTATTATGGCACTTGCCAGATGATATGAAAAGATTTAAAGCATTAACAACAGGTCATCCTGTAATAATGGGAAGAAAAACATTTGAATCTATAGGAAAACCATTACCTAATAGAGAAAATATTGTTTTTACAACAAATCCAGATTTCAGTATGGAAGCAGAAAATGTGAAAGTAGTACATGGAATAGAAGAGATAAAAGAATATATAGATAGTGAAGAAAACGCCTTTGTTATAGGTGGAGCAATGATATATAATTTACTATTACCATATACAAAAGTTTTATATGTAACAGAAATCAACAAGGATTTTGAAGGAGATACATTTTTTACTAAAATAAATGAGGAAGAATGGAAAGAAATAAGCAGGCAAGAAGGACCAGCAGATGGTGAAAATGATTTTTCATATGAGTATGTGGTTTATAAGAGGATAAAAAATGTATGAATTTGAAGTTGAAGGAACAATAGTAGGAAAACAAAGACCCCGTGTAAATATGTACACGGGGAATGTGTATACTCCGAATAAAACAAAAGATTATGAAGAATGGATAAAGCAAAGTTTTTTTATAAAATATCCGAAATTTGATATAATTACAAATAGGGTAAAAATAGAAATAATAGCATATCTAAAAATACCGAAGTCTACAAGTAAAAAGATGGCAGAAAAGATGCTAGATGATGAAATAAGCCCATTAAAAAAGCCTGATATAGATAACATAGCAAAAGTTGTATTAGATGCTATAAACAACTATGTAATAAAAGATGATATACAGGTATCAAAAATGAGTGTGGAGAAAAAGTATTCTGAAAATGAAAAATTAATTATAAAGATAGAAGAATATTGAAAAAAAGCGAAATAAATAGTATAATATATTATCGTAAAGATGGAGGTAAAAATGTTATTAGAATTAAAAGATATATGTTTTACAAGAGATAACAAAAAAATCTTAGATAATGTAAGTTTAAATATAGATTCACAGAAATTTATAGCTATTACAGGCCCTAATGGTTCAGGTAAATCTACAATTGCAAAAATTATTATGGGAATAGAAAAAGCTGATTCGGGAAAAATAATTTTAGATGGACAAGATATAACTGATATGCCAATAAATGAAAGGGCAAAATTGGGAATAGGATTTGCTTTTCAACAACCAGTAAAATTTAAGGGTTTAACAGTTTATGATTTATTAAAAATAGCCGCCAATAAGAATATAACAAGAAAAGAAGCTTGTGAATGTTTAGCACAAGTAGGATTGTGTGCTAAGGAATATGTTGATAGAGAAGTAAACAGCTCATTATCAGGAGGAGAGCTTAAAAGAATAGAAATAGCAAATATAGTGTTAAGGCAAGCTAAACTTACTATATTTGATGAGCCAGAAGCTGGTATTGATTTATGGAGCTTTAATAATTTAATACAAGTATTTGAAAGCATAAGAGAAAATATTAAAGGTACAACTATTGTTATTTCACACCAAGAGAGAATTTTAAAAATTGCTGATGAAGTTATTTTAATGAGAAATGGAAAGATTGAGAAAATAACAACAGCTGATGAAATTTTAAGTGAAGAAGTTGTAGAAAAGCAATGTTGCAAATTAAAAAATGGTGGAAAGGAGTAGAAAATCGTAGTATGCAAGAAAACAGCAAAATAGAAAAAGTAGATGAAGAATTATTAGATGAAATTTCTGGGTATGATGAGATTAGAGATGGAGCATATAACATTAGAAAAAACGGAGTCGGAATTGAAAGAAAAATAACAGAAAATGTAAATATAGTTTCTAAGACAGATAAGCCTGGAATAGATATATATGTAAAAGAAAATACAAAATTTGATGTTGTGCACATCCCAGTAATATTAACAGAAAGTGGATTGAATGACCTTGTATACAATGATTTCTATATAGGCAAGAATGCTAATGTTTTAATTGTTGCTGGTTGTGGAATTCACAATGACCACCATAAAGATTCTAGACATGATGGAATTCACAGGTTTTTCCTAGAAGAAGGCGCAAAAGTTAGATATGTAGAGAAACATTATGGCGAAGGTAGTGGAACAGGCAAAAGAATATTAAATCCTGTAACAGAGGTTTATTTAAAGTCAGGTAGTTCTATGGAAATGGAGTCTACACAAATAAAAGGTGTGGATTCAACAATAAGAGAAACTAAAGGAGTACTTGAGGCAGACACTAATTTTGTAGTTACAGAAAAAATATTAACACATGGAAATCAAACTGCAAAAACTACATTTGATGTTCAATTAAATGGAGAAAATGCAAGTACACATGTTACTTCTAGATCAGTTGCAACAGAAAATTCGAAACAACATTTTGAATCTAAAATTTATGGAAATTCAAAATGTTTCGCACATAGTGAATGTGATGCTATTATAAAAGATAATGCAGTAGTAAAAGCAACGCCAGAGATAACAGCCAATAATGTGGATGCAAATTTAATTCATGAGGCTGCGATAGGAAAAATAGCAGGAGAACAATTAATAAAACTTATGACTTTAGGATTATCAGAAAAAGAAGCGGAAGAACAAATAATAAATGGATTTTTAAGATAAAGAAAAAGCTCTCAAGGTAAAATTTAATAAACCTGAGAGCCTTTTGTTAATCATTTACTTTAGAATATAGCCCAATTGATATTAGTCCAGAAACACCTACTAAAACATATATTATTCTGCTTAAAATGCTCATGGAACCAAATAATGTGCTAACTAAATTAAAATCGAATAACCCTATAAGTAACCAGTTTAAAGCACCTATAATAACAAGGGTTAATGCAATATAATATAGAACCTTCATTATAATCCTCCTAATAAGTTGATATTTAGTATTATTATAGCTATTTTTAAAAAAAATATACCAACAAACTATTGACATCAAAGGAAATACTAGAATATAATACAATCAATCATTTGTAAGGCAAGATGTAGGAGGATATATACACAATGAATGACAACATAAAATACATCAACATAGAAGATGAAGAATTAATAAACCAAGTAAAAAATGGCGACAAAAATGCACTTGAATATCTTATTTCTAAATACAAAGAAATGGTTGAATCTAAAGTAAATAAATACTTTATAATTGGTGCCGAAAAAGAAGATATAGTTCAAGAAGGTTTAATTGGATTATATAAAGCAATAAAAGATTATAAAGTAGATAAACAAAATTCTTTCAAGTCATTTGCTAATTTATGCATAGAAAGGCAATTAATTACTGCAATAAAATCATCAAATAGGCAAAAACACATGCCGCTTAATTCTTACTTATCTTTAAACATGCCCGTATACAATAATGAAGACGAAAATAATGAAACAGAATTATTAGAAATATTTAATTCGAATGTTGTTGAAGATCCTCTAGATACAATAACCAAAAGAGAATATTATTCTGATGTTGAAAGTGTAATAGACACATCTTTAAGTAGTTTTGAAAAAAAGGTTTTAAACAGATATGTGCAAGGAGAATCTTATGTGCAAATAGCAGAAAAATTAGATGCTCCTGTGAAATCAGTTGATAATGCAATACAAAGAATACGCAAGAAAACAATAAAGAATCTTGTAAATAGAGATAGCTCTTTTTAATAAGACTATCAAACATGCTACTATAGCTCAGTAGGTAGAGTGCAGCCTTGGTAAGGCTGAGGTCACGGGTTCGATTCCCGTTGGTAGCTCCAAGATATATTATAAATGTCATTTGACAAAATCAATAAATGACGGTATAATAAAACTAGAAAATGAGAGCCACAGAAATGTGTGCTACCATATAATTATGATAAAACACCACATAGCTAGGCAAAGCGTAATGTGGTGCTTTTATTATTTGCTCAAAATTACTACTAGTGCAATAATCAAGGCAAATGCTATAATAGTCATTCCTACTAAACCGTAGAAAAGTAAGTATATTATCATTAACATAGATTGTTCTACCATATAGCACCACCTCCATTCTCACAGATAAAACTGTGTATGTAAAGTGGTAGCACTCACACTGCTTGTCCTCATTTTCTATGTTTCATACTATATAACATTATTTCAAAAAATGCAATATAGCAAAACAAAGTTTTGCAAAATATTTTATGATAAATTCATTGTAAAAAAATTCTTTTTATGGTAAACTAATAACGTTGATTAGAAGGGAATGATAAGAATGAAAATAGGAATAGTAGGACTTCCAAATGTAGGAAAGAGTACATTATTTAATAGTATAACAAAAGCAGGAGCTGAATGTGCAAATTATCCTTTTTGCACGATAGAACCAAATGTTGGAGTTGTGCCAGTTCCAGATGAAAGATTAGATAACTTAGCTAAAATTTACAATCCAGAAAAGATAACACATGCTATCATAGAATTTGTGGATATTGCAGGATTAGTAAAAGGAGCAAGTAAAGGAGAGGGGCTTGGAAACAAGTTCTTATCTCACATAAGAGAAACAGATGCTATTTGCGAAGTAGTAAGATGTTTTGAAGATTCTAACATAATACATGTTGATGGAAGTGTAAATCCAATAAGGGATATAGAAACAATAAATTTAGAGCTTGTTTTTGCCGATTTAGAAACTGTAGAAAAAAGATTAGATAGAGCTAAAAAGTTAATTAAAGCTGATAAAAAATATCAGGAAGAAATAGAAGTATGGGAAAAAATAAAGGAAGCATTAGAAGGAGGAAAATCAGCAAGAACCTTGGAATATACAGAAGAAGAGCTTGAAATAATTAAAGACGCATTCTTATTAACGATGAAGCCAATATTATATGTGGCAAATGTATCTGAAGAACAATTAGCTAATGATAACGATGAAACAGTTAATAAAGTAAGAGAATATGCAAAAGCTGAAAAATCTGAAGTAATTCCACTTTGTGTGAAAATAGAAGAGGAACTTGCAGGATTAGACGGTGAAGATGAAAAAGAGATGTTAGAAGCGTTAGGGTTAAAGGAATCTGGATTAGACAAAGTTATAAAAGCTAGCTATGATCTATTGGGCTTAATGTCATTCCTAACGGCAGGAGAACCAGAGGTTAGAGCATGGACAATAAAAAAAGGAACAAAGGCTCCACAAGCAGCAGGAAAAATCCATTCTGATATAGAAAGAGGATTCATAAGAGCAGAAATTGTTTCGTATGATGACTTGATGAAAGAAGGTTCAATGTTAGCAGCAAAAGAAAAAGGCTTGGTTCGTTCAGAAGGAAAAGAATATGTAATGCAAGATGGAGACGTAGTATTATTTAAGTTTAATGTGTAAAACAAAAAAACTTTACATAAAATGAAAAATATGTTATAATAAAAATATAGACCGCATATTTATAAATAAGGAGGCAGCTTAAGAATGCGGAAGTATGTAAAATTGGTTTTTTTGTTTGTTGGAAGTCTTGTTGTTGGAATGAATATCAACACAACAAATGTGCTAGCAGGTTGGGAAGAAAAAATCTACTTATTCATGCTAATATTCATTAGTATTTCGGTACTGATTCTATGGAGGAATCAATACGTGCCAGATTTGGTGGAGATTTTAGCAGGTTTGCCTGCAGGTGTGATAATATCACGTCAATTCAACATATCAATAACAGCTTTGCTGACTGTTGATACAATTATGGTCATCATTACTCTTGCAATGGTAATTATATGGGGAAATAATAGACACACACCAAAAAACCAATAAAATCCTTAACATCCAGAAGTCGATAATTGACGACTGGGTGTTTCTTTTTTTGTTCACAAAAAATTCACAAAGAAAATTAGCAATCGATATTGACAAGTGCTAAAAAGAGATGTAATATATATGAAGTTTAGCACTAAAATGTTTAGACTGCTAAAAAGAGGTGAATAATATGCTAAACGACAGAAAAAAAGAAATATTGCAAGCAATTGTAGAAGAATATATAGAAACAGCTGAGCCAGTTAGCTCAAAAGCAATAGTAGAAAAACGTGGTCTAGATTATAGTTCAGCAACAATTAGAAATGATATGGCTGAGTTAGAAAAAATAGGATTGCTAGATAAACCACATACTTCAAGTGGAAGAGTACCATCTGCTAAAGGGTACAGATATTATGTGGATGAATTGCTAAATTACAATGATATAAGCATACAAGAAATAAAATATATACAAGAACAGTTAGCAACAAAGATAAATCAAATAGAAGAATTAACAAAGATTACTACCTCTACATTATCTGAAATAACACATTATACATCAGTTGGTATTGGCCCAACAGCGCAAAAACAGGACATAGAAGAAATAAAATTTGTATTGCTAGGGTCAAGGCTTCTAATGGCTGTAATATTAACTCAAAATGGTTTAATAAGAGAAACGATAATAAAATTTGATGAAGATATAAACCAGGAACAAGTAGATACTTTAACATATTTATTCAATAATAAATTAAAAGGAAAACCACTTACACAAATAGATAAACCAATTGAGGAATATATGCATTCAGAAATGGACAATATAATAAAGGTTGTAAAACCAGTAGTAGAACAAATTACTAGGGTAATAAACGAAGATGTTCCAGTATATATGGAAGGTGCAGATAAATCATTTGAATTACCAGAATTTAAGAGCTTGGACATCGCTAAAAACTTTGTTAATATACTCGACACAGATAAAACAAAGCAAATGATTGAAATATTAAATAGTGAAGATAATCAAGATGAAATAAATGTTTACATTGGTGATGAAAATGTGGATGAAGCTCTTAAAAACTTTAGTGTAATAACGTTCAAGCACAAAGAAAAAGGCAAAGATTTAGGAACTATTGCAATAATAGGTCCTACAAGAATGGATTATTCAAAAGTAATATCAACAATGAAATATATAAGTAAAAAATTGGATGAAAAAAATAAATTGGAGGAAGGAAAGGGTGAGTGAAGATGGCTAAAGTAGAAAATGAAGAAAAATTGCAAGAAGAAACTACTAGTGGAGTTGAAGAATTAAATAATAAAGAAAAAGAATTAAATGAAAAATTGTCAAAGGTAAAAGATGAGCTTGAAGACATTAAAGATAGGCACACGAGGCTGATAGCAGAGTTTGATAACTTGAAAAAAAGAAGTGCAAAAGAAAGAGAAGGTCTTTATAATTCAATAATGTCTGATGTTATTTCATCTTTCTTACCAGTAATAGATAATTTAGAAAAAGCTGCTGAAGCAGAGTCTAAAGATGAAGAATACAAAAAAGGAATTGAACTTGTATTAAAGCAATTTAAAGATGTGCTTTCTGCAAATGGAGTAAAGGAAATAGAAGCAGTAGGGCAGCCATTTGATCCAGAATTACATGAAGCAGTAAGCATGATTCAAGATGAAAATCTTGGAGAAAAAATAGTCGCTTCAGAATATAGAAAAGGCTACAAAATAGGAAATAAAGTTATAAGGCATTCTATGGTAGTTGTAGCAAACTAACTAGTTATTAATTTTAATTAATATAAATTTACTAAAGATGCAATAATATAAAGAGTTTTTATAAATAGGGAGGAATTTTTATTATGGGAAAAATTATAGGAATTGATTTAGGTACAACAAATTCATGTGTTGCAGTTATGGAAGGTGGAGAGCCAGTTGTTATTCCAAACGCAGAAGGAAATAGAACAACACCATCAGTAGTTGCATTTTCAAAAAATGGAGAAAGATTAGTAGGACAAATAGCTAAACGTCAAGCTGTTACAAACCCAGATAACACAGTTATATCAATAAAAAGAAAAATGGGTACAGCTGAAAAAGTTAAAATAGAAGGAGAAGAATTTTCACCACAAGAGATATCAGCTATGATATTACAAAAATTAAAGACAGACGCAGAAAATTATTTAGGACAAAAAGTTACACAAGCTGTTATAACAGTTCCAGCATACTTCTCTGATAGCCAAAGACAAGCTACAAAAGATGCAGGTAAAATTGCAGGACTTGAAGTATTAAGAATTATAAACGAGCCAACAGCTGCAGCTTTAGCATTTGGTATGGATAAAGAAGATCAAGACCAAAAAATAATGGTATACGATTTAGGTGGAGGAACATTCGATGTTTCTATACTTGATATAGGTGATGGTGTATTTGAAGTTCTTGCTACAAATGGTAATACACATTTAGGTGGAGATGACTTTGACCAAAGAATTATAGATTACCTTGTATCAGAATTCAAAAAATCAAATGGAATAGACTTATCAACAGATAAAATGGCTATGCAACGTTTAAAAGAAGCTGCAGAAAAAGCTAAAATAGAGCTTTCTGGAATGCAACAAACACAAATTAACTTACCATTCATCACAGCTGATGCTCAAGGACCAAAACACTTAGATGTAACATTAACAAGAGCTAAATTCGAAGAATTAATCAGAGATTTAGTTGATGCTACAAGAATTCCAGTAGAGCAAGCTATGAAAGATGCTGGAGTTACAGCAGCAGACATTCACAAAGTATTATTAGTTGGTGGTTCAACAAGAGTACCTTGTGTACAAGAAGAAGTTAAGAAAATAACAGGAAAAGATCCAGATAAGGGAATAAACCCAGATGAATGTGTTGCAATTGGTGCATCAATTCAAGGTGGTGTATTATCAGGAGATGTTAAAGACTTAGTATTATTAGACGTAACACCATTATCATTAGGTATTGAAACATATGGTGGAGTATTCACAAAATTAATAGAAAGAAACACAACAATACCAACAAAGAAATCACAAATATTCTCAACAGCAGCAGATGGCCAAACATCAGTTGAAGTACACGTATTACAAGGTGAACGTGAAATGGCTGCATACAATAAAACATTAGGAAGATTCCAATTAACAGGAATTCCAGCAGCACCAAGAGGAGTACCACAAATTGAAGTTACATTCGATATAGATGCTAACGGTATAGTTCACGTATCTGCAAAAGATATGGCAACAGGAAATGAGCAAAAAGTTTCTATCACAGCTTCAACAAACTTAACAGATGCAGACATTGAAAAAGCAGTAAAAGATGCAGAAGCTCATGCCGAAGAAGATAAGAAGAAGAAAGATGAAATAGAAGTTAGAAATAATGCAGAAAGCTTAGTTTACAATTGCCAAAAAACAATAGAAGAATTAGGTGATAAAATAAGCGGAGAAGAAAAAGCAAAGGCTAACACAGAAATAGATAATGTAAAGAAAGCACTAGAAGGTAGTGATGTAGAAAAAATTAAAGAAGCTACAGAAAGCTTAACAAAAGTATTCTATTCTATTACAGAAAAACTATATAGCCAAGCAAATCCAAATGGAGCAAATGGTACAAACCCAGGAGCTGAAGGACCTAAGACAGATGAAAATGGTAATGTGTATAATGCAGACTATAAAGTAGAAGAAGATAAGAAAGACGAAAATAAATAATTTAAATCGCCCAATAGGGACGCCCCTTTTTGGGCGATTATCATCATTATTCTAAAACAGAGCGATTTTTATATCAAAAATGAAAATCGTTATTTGGATAAGAGTAAGAAAAGGAGAAAATAATGGCTGAGAAGAAGGATTATTATGAAGTATTAGGTGTTAGCAAAAATGCAACAGACGACGAACTAAAAAAAGCATACAGACGTCTTGCAAAAAAGTATCATCCTGATGCAAACCCTGATAATAAAAAAGAAGCAGAAGCAAAATTTAAAGAAGTAAATGAAGCCTATGAAGTATTATCAAATTCTCAAAAAAGAAAGATGTATGACCAATTTGGAACAGCAGACCCTAGCCAAGGATTTGGCGGAGCTGGAGGTCCTTTCGGAGGTCAAGGAGGATATTATTCTTATACTACTTCTGGATTCGATGGCTTTGATATGGGAGACATATTTGGCGATTTAGGCGATATATTCGGATTTGGAGGAAACAGAACTAGTAGAAAGAAAAATGGACCTACCAAAGGCACGGATTTACGTTATAATATGGATTTGTCTTTTGAAGATGCATATACTGGAGTAACTAGAGAGTTTACTATCACAAGAGATGAAAAATGTGATACTTGTGGCGGTAGTGGAGCTAAGCCAGGAACAAAAATAGAAACTTGTTCAATGTGTGGAGGAAAAGGAACTGTAACCCAAATGCAAACTACATTGCTAGGACAAATGAGAGTTCAAACCACATGCTCTAATTGCCATGGAACAGGAAAAATAATAAAAGAAGTATGTTCTAATTGCTATGGTAAAGGAACAGTAAGAAAACAAGCAAAATTGAATGTAAAAATACCAGCTGGTATAGATGATGGACAGACAATTGTTCTTCGTGGTGAAGGCGAGCCAGGTAAAAATGGCGGAGAAAATGGTGATATATATATAACTGTTCATATAAAGAAACATAGTATTTTTACAAGACAGGGGGACAATATATATTGTGATATTCCGATTACATTTACACAAGCAACTTTAGGTGCTGAACTTGAGATACCATTAGTAATAGGCGGAACAGAAAAATATAAAATTCCAGAAGGAACTCAAAGTGGTACAAAATTCACAATAAGAGATAAAGGATTTACTCATATAAATTCTGGCAGCAAAGGAAATCTAATATTTACAGTTCAAGTACAAGTTCCAAAGAGATTAACAAAGGAACAAAGAGAACTTTTAGTAGAATTGGCAAAAACAATGAATGAACAACCACCAGTAAAGAAAAGAGGAATATTTGGATAAAATAAATAAAAAGAATACTTGAAAATAAAACAATTATTTTGGTATAATATACTAAGTAAAAATAGGAGATATATTATGCCAAAATTTTTTGTGGAAAAAAATCAGATAAGTAATGGAATAGTGAACATAAAAGGGGAAGATGTAAATCATATCATTAATGTGCTAAGAAATGGCAAAGGTGATGAACTGCAAGTTTGCGATTTTGAGGACGGAATTAATTATAGAGTTGAAATAATAGATTACAAGAAAGATAATGTGGAGTGCAAGATTCTAGAAAAAATGGAAAGCAACTCTGAATCGAATGTACACATAACCATATTTCAAGGATTACCTAAATTTGATAAGATGGAGCTGATAATACAGAAGGCTACTGAAATTGGGGTGTGCAATATAGTTCCACTAAAAATGAAAAGATGTGTAGTAAAATTTGATGGCAAAGATTTATCTAAAAAGATAGAAAGATGGAATAAAATTGCTCAAATAGCAGCTAAACAGTCAATGAGGGATACTATAACTAAGGTGAAGAATATTCAAACTATAAGTGATTTGTTAGAAGAAATAGAAGAGTTTGATGAAGTGATAGTAGCATACGAAAAAGAAAAAAGTAATACATTAAAGAAAGAGCTGAAACAAATAACTAAAAATAAAGAATATAAAATAGGAATTGTAATAGGCCCTGAAGGCGGAATAGATGAAAATGAAATAGAAGAACTAAGTAAAAGCGGTAAAGTAAAATTTGTAAGCTTAGGAAATAGAATATTGCGAACTGAAACTGCAGGGCTAGTGATGGCAAGCAATATAATTTATGAACTAGAAGATAATGAACAAGAATAAGAAAGGAATGTGAAAAATGGCAGAGGAAGAAAAGAAAGTAACTAGTACTAGAACACGAAAAAAAACAGAGAAGCCACAAGAGGAAAATGTAGAAAATAAAAAACAAACTACAAAGAAAAGCACTACAAAAAAAGCAACAACAACTAAAAAAGAAGGTGGAACAACTAGAAAAACGGCAAGTAAAACTGCTACTGCTGCAAAAACAAAAACAACGAGTAGAGCTACAAAAACTACTACGGGAACGAAGAAAACTACTACAACGAAGGCGCCTAGCAGTGCGAAGAAAGCAACTAAGCAGGCTAAAAAAGAAGATAAAAGAATAGATAAAATACTTGCAGAGCAATTAGCAAATGTAGAATTAGTAGAGGAGAAACAAGAAGAGATAAGCAAAAAAGAAAATGAAAATAAGAAAGAAGAAGTAGCTAAAACAAAAAAGAAAAAAACATATAATCCTGAAGAAATAGCAAAGAAAATAGAAGCAAAAAAGAAAATGCCTAAAGAGCAAAAAAGAAAGCTATATAGCAAAATAGGATTAAATATTTTGGTGGCATGTGCAATAACATTATATTTTATGTTTGTTAATCTGGGCTTTTTACATATAGAAGGAGAAGTACTTATAACAGATTTAAAAGTATTTAGTTTAACTCTAATAGCAGTATCAATAATAATATTTGAAAATGCATATAGCAGGGATAGTGGTACACTTACTTTATTTGGAATCGAAATTTTAGTAACAGCAATTATAAGTTTAATATCAATTTATGTGTACATAATAAATAAAGATATATTTATGAGCTATATAATAATAGCTTCAGCAACAATAATTGTTTACTACATTATAAAAGCAATTTTTATAGCAATTCATGCAAAAAAAGAGTATAAAAAGACGATTAGTGATGTAAAAGAAATAATTGATGAGGATTAAATAGTTAAAAACGCTGGACTTATCGGCTAATGTGTAGTAAAATTAAAGAATAGATATGAAAATAAAAGGAAGGAAAAACCATGCAATTTATCAATATAGGTTTTGGAAATATTGTTTCGTCGAGTAGGGTAATAGCAATAGTTAGCCCAGATGCGGCACCAATAAAAAGAATAGTACAAGATGCTAAGGATAAAGGCACTGCAATAGATGCAACGTGTGGAAGGAAAACTAGAGCAGTGTTGATAATGGATTCTGGAAACATTATTTTATCGGCAATACAGCCAGAAACAATTGCTAGTAGATTGGATAATAGTTCGGTAGAGGACGAGAAATAGAAAAGGGGGAATTTTATTATGATGACAAAACCAACAGTTGCACAATTATTAGAAAAAGTAGATAACAGATATACATTAGTAATTGCTACAGCTAAAAGAGCAAGACAAATTTCAACAGGAAGTGAGATATTATCAGAAACTGATGATGTAGCACCAGTTTCAATAGCTGCAGATGAAATAGAAGATGGAAAAGTTACTGTATGCGAGGAACAAGAGTAATGCAAAAAAAACAAATAATTTCATTAAGTGGTGAATTGGCTAGTGGAAAAGGCACTGTTTCTAATATAATACAGCAAAAATTAGGATATACAATATATAAAAATGGTGATTATTTTAGAAAATTAGCTAAAGAAAGTGGTATGGATGTTACCACTTTTAATAAATATGTTGAAGACCATCCAGAAATAGATAGGCAGATAGAAAACAGTGCTGCCGAATATGCTAAAGAGCATGACAAATTTGTGATAGATGCAAGGCTTGGATGGTATGCTGTTCCTGAATCTTTTAAGGTGTATTTAACAGTAGATTTAGATGTGGCAGCAAGGAGAGCTTTTGAAGATGCAGAACGAAAAGATACAGAGAAATTTGACTCGGTGGAAGAACAAAAGGCAGACATGAAAAAAAGATATGAGTTGGAAAATGAAAGATATTTTAATTTATATAATGTTAGAAAAGAAGATTTATCAAATTACGATTTAGTAATAGACACAACAAATGAAAGCCCAGAAATAGTGGCTGATAAAATTATAGAAGCTTATAAAGAATGGCTAAGAACTAAATAAAATAAAACAAGAAGAACAAATTCAAAGCAATTTGTTCTTCTTTACTTCAAAAAAGATGTATGATAAAATACAGCAAAAGGAAAGAAAAATGATAGCAGAAGTAATAATTAATAGTAATGTAAAAAACTTAAATAAAATATTTGATTATACAATTCCAGTTGAGCTAGAAAGTAGAGTAAATATTGGAACTAGAGTTTTTGTGCCATTTGGTAATATGAAAAAACTAGAAGAAGGTTTTGTAATAGGAATAAAAGAAAAATCAGAATATAAGCTTAAATCAATAGATAGCATTGAGGAAAAAGGCTGTTTATCAGAAGAAAAAATGGAGTTAGCAAAAATAATGGCACACAGATATTTCTGCAATGTATCAGATTGCGTAAAATTAATGCTTCCTCCAGGAACAACAACTAAAAATTTTGAAAATAGAATATCAGATAAACTTCAAAATTTTGTATATTTAAAAAAAGATGAAGAGGAAATAGAAAAAGATATAGAAAACAAGAAAATAAAATCTGATAAGCAAATAAGAGCTTTACAATTCTTAAAAGAAAATGATGGAACGATTGCTACAGATTTACAGGCTTTTGCAGATGTTTCAAATGCAGTAATAAAAACATTAGAAAAAAATGAATATATAGAAATAATTAGTAAAGAAGTAGAAAGAAATCCATTTATTCATAAAGTTGTAGAAAAAAGCACAGATTTAAAATTAACACAAGAGCAACAGGAGGCATATGAAAAAATAGCAGCTTGTATGGATTTTGATGAATATGATGAGTTCTTGTTATTTGGTGTTACTGGTTCGGGAAAAACAGAAGTGTATATTCAATTAATAGAAAAAGCATTGAAAAATGGTAAAACAAGCATAATGCTAGTGCCTGAAATATCTTTAACGCCACAAACAGTTGATAGGTTTATAAGTAGATTTGGAGAAGATAAAATAGCAGTTCTACATAGCAAATTGTCTGTGGGAGAAAGATATGACCAGTGGAAAAAGATAGAAAAAGGAGAAGCAAGAATCGTAATTGGGGCTAGGTCTGCAATTTTTGCACCAGTAAAGGATTTAGGAATAATAATAATAGATGAAGAACACGATGAATCTTATAAATCAGAAACAAATCCACGCTATAATGCAAAAGATATTGCAAGCTACATAGCTAAAAAAGGTAATATACCCTTGGTTTTAGGAAGTGCTACGCCGGATTTGAAAACATACTATAAGGCACTAAATGAGAAAATAGAATTATTAGAACTTACCAAAAGAGCAAATAATTCGAGCTTGCCAGATGTAGAAATAGTGGATCTTAGACAGGAACTTGCTAATGGAAATAAATCAATGATTAGTACAAGCTTACATGAGAAAATTGAGGAAAACCTTAAGAATAAGAGACAAACAATATTATTCTTAAATAGAAGAGGCTTTTCTACATTTATAATGTGCAGAGATTGTGGATATACAGCTAAATGCAAAAATTGTAATATAACACTTACATACCATTTAAATGAAAACAAATTAAAATGCCATTATTGTGGTTATGAAACTAAAGCAATAACAGTTTGCCCTGATTGTGGTAGCAAGAATATTAGATATTTTGGAACTGGAACTCAAAAGCTGGAAGCTGAAATAAATAAATTGTTTCCACAAGCGTCTACTATAAGAATGGATGTTGATACAGTAAGCAAAAAAAATTCGCATGAAGAAATACTTAGAAAGTTTAGAAACGAAGGGATAGATATACTAATAGGAACACAAATGGTAGTAAAAGGTCACCATTTTCCAAAGGTTACTCTAGTGGGAGTTATTGCTGCAGATAGCAGTTTAAATATAGACGATTATAGGGCAAGTGAGAAAACATTCCAAATATTAACCCAAGTAGCGGGAAGAGCAGGAAGGGAAAAAGAAAAAGGAAATGTAATAGTACAAACTTACAATCCAGATAATTTCAGTATCCAATATGCAAAAAGCCAAGATTATAAAAAGTTCTATAATACAGAAATACAAATAAGAAAACAATTGAGATATCCGCCATTTTGTGATATAATATTAATTGGTATTAGCGGAAAAAATGTTAGCGAAGTAGAAAAAATATCCAATAAAGTTTACAAATACATAGATATGCAAAAAGCAAAACGAAACTTAGATATGCACATATTTAAGCCAGTTCCATCGCCAATAGATAAAATAAAAAATAAAATAAGATGGAGAATAATAATAAAATGTAAGCTTAATGAAAAGATAGTGAGTATGCTGAATGAAACCTTTGAAAAAGCTAATAAGGAAATAGCAAAAAATGATAAAAGTAAGTTAAGAATCATATGTGATATAAATCCAACAAATATGCTATAAATGGAAGGAGAAAAAGCAATGGCAATAAGGCAAATAAGAATGTCGGATGATGAGATATTAAGAAAACAATCTAGAGCAGTAGAAGTAGTGGATGAAAAAATAAAAGAGCTACTTGATGACATGGTGGAGACTATGCATAAATATAATGGAGTAGGGCTTGCTGGACCACAAGTAGGGATTTTAAAAAGAGTTATAGTAATAGATTTATATGATGGAAGCGAACCTCTAAAATTAGTGAATCCAGAAATTATAAAAGCAAAAGGAGAACAAGAAGTGGAAGAAGGTTGCTTAAGCTTTCCAAATGAATATGCAAAAATAATAAGACCTAAAGAAGTAACTGTAACAGCTTTAAATGAAGAAGGTAAAAAGGTGAAGATAGTAGGCAAAGATTTACTTGCACAAGCACTTGCTCATGAAATAGATCATTTAAATGGAATACTTTTTGTGGATAATATGATTCCAGGAACATTAGAATATATAAAGCCAGAAGAGAATGATTAAAATAGGAGAATTGTGGATAGATGTTGAAAATTTTATTTATGGGAACTCCAGATTTTGCGATGGAGTCATTAAAGGCACTATATGAAGCCAAGTATAATATAGTTGGAGTAGTAACAAATCCAGATAGGCCAAAGGGAAGAGGCATGAAAATGATTGCCTCGCCAGTTAAGGAATATGCATTAGAAAAGCACCTTGAAGTGTATCAACCAGAAAAAGTTAGAAATAACGAAGAATTTTTAAATACAGTGAAAAAAATAAATCCAGATTTGATATGCGTAGTTGCTTATGGAAAAATTTTACCTAAAGAGCTGTTGGAAATTCCAAAGATGGGATGCATAAATGTTCATGGCTCGCTATTGCCACAATATAGAGGAGCTGCGCCAATACAGTGGGCAGTACTTAATGGTGATAAAAAAACAGGAATTACTACTATGTACATGAACGAAGGAATGGATACAGGAGACATGATTCTGAAAGAAGAAGTTCAGATAGGCAAAAATGAAACTACTGGAGAGCTTTGGGAAAGATTGAGCAAAATAGGAGCAAAATTGTTGGTGGAAACTGTTGAAAAAATTGAAGATGGAACAGCACCAAGAGAAAAACAACCTGAAGATTTTACTATGGCTCCAATGTTACATAAGGAAATGGCAAACATAGATTGGGACAAAAAGGATGCAACACAAATAAAAAATTTAGTTAGAGGATTAAATCCAATTATGGGTGCATATACGTATTTAAATGGAAAGAAAATAAAATTCTGGAAAGTAGAAAAATTAACTACAGAAGAGCTTGCTCAAAAGTATAATGAGATGAATGAATACATGGATTATATAAAAAAAGTGCAACCAGGTACAGTTTTATTTTCAAATGTAAAACAAGGCTTGTATATAAAATGCAATAATGATATAATTTCGGTAATAGAAATACAAGGGGAAAACTCAAGAAAAATGAATATATTAGATTTTTTGAGAGGAAACCCAATCAATGCTGGAGAAATATTTCAAAATTTATAAAATTAATGGAGAAGAACTTATGATTAAAAATGGTGATAAAGGAATAACCTTAGTTAGCTTAGTAATAACAATTGCTGTATTGATGATTTTATCAGGAGTTGTGCTAACGGCTACTGTGAACAATAATGCTTTTTTAGATAAAACCAAAGAGGCAAAACATAATGAAATAGATGCAGAAAATGAAATGCAAGGTAAAATTGATGAGATAAAATCAGATTCTACGGCAGGTAATGATGATGGAGTGATAGAAAAAACTGATACTGTTGCACCAGTAATAAATAATGTAGTAATAATAAATTTAACATCTAGTAGTTTTGATGTTTGGACAGAAGTTACGGAAAAAGGCAGCGGAATAAGTAAAATAGAGTATACAATAGATGGAAAAACATGGTATCCAACAAATGCAGATTCTAATAACGCAGTAGAATACAAGCATTCTTTTAAAAACTTAAAAGCAAAAACAAGATATACTTTGATAGTAAAGGCAACAGATGTGGTTGGAAAATACTCAACTTATTCAATGTCTGTAGAAACTAAATAAATATTTACAAAACTTATTTTAAAATCTTGTAAAAAACTTTGGTTATTGATATACTATATATGGTATAATATTTATTATAAATATAAATAATGGAGGTAATATTATTATGGAAAATGAAGAAAATGTAAAAGAAAATGAAGTGGTTGTAGAAAACACTCAAGGGGAAACAAATACAATAAAAATATCAGATGATGTTGTTGCTGTTATAGCTGGAAAGGCTGTAGCTGATGCTCCAGGAGTATTTGCAATGGCAGGCGGATTTGCAGGCGGAATTTCTGAAGTTTTAAGTGGTAAGAAAAACCTATCAAAGGGAATAAAAGTTGATGTTGGAGAGAAAGAAACAAAGATAGATGTAAATATTATAGTTGATTATGGAGTAAGAATTCCAGATATAGCATTTGATATACAAAATAGAGTAAAAAGTGCTGTAGAAGGAATGACAGGATTAAAAGTAACAGCTGTTAATGTACATGTTCAAGGTGTTAACACAGAAGCAAATACAGAAGCAGACGACACAGATTCAGAAAACTAATAAAATTAATTTAATAGAAGTTGGATCTAACATCCAACTTCTAATATCTAATAAGAAAGGTAGAGTTTAAATGAAATTTTTAGATAAATTAGCATTAGTATTATTTTCTATGATTATATTAATAATATCAATAATTACATGTTTAACAATATTTGGATGGGTAAATTTAGCAACAATAAATTTATTATTCACAGATGCCCTAGCAAACAAAGTTACATGTAATGTTTTACTAGGAGTAAATGTAGTATTTATACTATTAGCATTGAAAGCATTGTTTTTTGGCTCTGTTTCAAAAGGCGAAGAAAAATATAATGATGGTATATTGCTTGAAAATGACGATGGAAAATTGTTAATAACAAAAGAAACTTTGGTAAGCATGATAAATGCAGTTGTTGCAGGATTTGAAGGTGTAAAAAACTGTCAAACAAGAGTTAATTTAGATAAAGATAATAATTTATCCATAGTTTTAACAATAGAAGCAACAAGCAACACAATAATAAAAGAGCTAAGCAATAACTTACAAATAAAAATAAAGGAAAAAATAAAAGAATCTTTAGACTTAGATGTTACAAGCATAAATATAAGGATAAAAAATATAGTAGAATCAAAAGCAGAAAATATTAATATTTAAGAGAAGTTTTATATTGAAGGGAAAGAGTTTAATATGGAAAATATAAAAAAATTCTTAGAAACATATGGAGGAGCGATAATAGGAGCACTTGTTGCAATTTTAATTTTGTGTACTCGTTTATATGATTTAATAATGTGGATTATTTTCATAGCACTTGGAATTTTTATAGGAAATTATATACAAAGAAATAAAACAGAAGTAAAAGAAAAATTAAAGAATTTCATAGATAGATTATAAGGGGAAATAAATGGAAGAAAGAACAAGTAGGGAGTTAGCATTTTGCTACATATATAGCCAAGAAATACAAAAACAAAATAGCAGAAATCAAGTAAAATTATTTTTAGATTGCAATGATATAGAAGATATTAAAACAAGAGAATATGTAAAAGACATTGCAGGCGGAATAAAGCAAAATGAAGAAGAGATAGAAAAAATAATATCAGAAAATTTAAAAAAAGGATGGACAATAGAAAGAATTTCTACTGTTGATTTAGCCTTATTAAAATTAGCTATATATGAAATAAAATATAGAGAGTTGCCATATAAAATTGCAATAAATGAAGCTGTAAAATATGCTAAAATTTATGGTGAAGATACATCTGCTTCATTCATTAATGGTGTGTTGGCAAGTGTTGTACAAGAAGAAAATTAATAGAAGAAGGAATAAATAGTGGAAGTTAGCCCAGAAATATTAACAGTAGCTGATTTAAATAAATATATAAAAGAAAAAATAGATAATGATGAAAGATTAAATAATGTGCTGATAAAAGGTGAAATTTCAAATTTCAAGAATCATTATACAGGTCATATGTATTTTACTTTAAAAGATGAAAAATCATTGATTAAATGTGTAATGTTCAAAACATATACAGCACATTTATCTTTTATGCCAAAAGATGGAATGAAAGTAGTTATCTTAGGCTCTGTATCTGTATTTGAGAGAGACGGTGTATATCAAATATATGCAAAAGCGATGAAACAAGATGGATTGGGAAGCCTATATGAAGCCTATGAAAAGCTAAAATTGAAATTGGAAGATGAAGGATTATTTGATGCTTCACATAAAGTAAAAATTCCATATATGCCCAAAACAATTGGTGTATTAACAGCGAGTACAGGAGCTGTAATAAGGGATATAATAAATGTAAGTACTAGAAGAAATCCGAATGTACATATAAGATTGTATCCAGTGCCAGTACAAGGTCCAACAGCAGCTGAGCAAATTGTAAATGGTATCAAATTTATGAATGAAAACAAACTAGCAGATGTTTTAATTGTTGGCAGAGGAGGAGGTTCATTAGAAGACCTATGGCCATTTAATGAAGAAATTGTGGCAAGAGCAATATACGAATCTGAAATTCCAATAATATCAGCAGTTGGCCATGAAACAGATTTTACAATAGCAGATTTTGTGGCAGATTTGAGAGCGCCAACACCATCTGCAGCAGCAGAGTTGGCAGTACAAAAAATAGATGATGTGAAAGAATTATTAAGTAATTATCAGAATAGAAATAAATTAGCATTAAAGAAAAAATTGCAATTAATGAGATTGGAATATGAAAAATGCATGACGAAACAAGTTTTTACCAATCCATTGCAAAAAATAAACGAACAATATATGGTGCTAGATATGAAAGTAAAGAAATTACAAAATAGTATTTCAAATAAAATAAAAGAAGAAAAGACCAAATATGTAAAAAGTGTGGCTAAATTGGATGCATTGAGCCCATTAAAAACATTGGCAAGAGGTTATAGTATAGTGTCTTTAGATAATGGAAATGATAAAGATGTAATAATATCTGCAGAGCAATTAAAGAAAGATGATAAAATAAATGTAAAGTTTGCAGATGGAGATGTAAAAGCGATTATTTCTTAGTGAAAGGATAATAAAGATGAGTGATAAAAAAGAATTAAATTTTGAAGAAGCTATGGAAAAATTAGAAAAAATATCAACAGAATTAGAAGATGGAAAATTAACATTGGATGAATCTGTTGAGAAATTTGAAGAAGGAATGAAGTTATCAAAAGCATGTAATGATATTTTAGAGAAAGCAGAGAAAAAAATTACAATGCTTGTAAAAGATGGCGAAAATATAAAAGAAGTAGATTTTGTGCCAAACGAAGACTAGAATGGGGAAATACAATGGATTTTTATAATGATTACAGATACATAATAGTTCCATTTTTTACATGGGTTGCTATTCAAATTTTCAAAGTAATATGGGATTTAGTTACAACAAAGAAGTTTAATTTCAAAAGAATATTAGGGGCAGGGGGAATGCCAAGTGCTCATTCCGCTGTTGTAATAGCACTTACAACAATGATTGGAAGAAGCCAAGGCACCACTTCGCCTATGTTTGGAATAGCATTAATTTTTTCGTTAGTGGTTATGTATGATGCTACTGGAGTAAGAAGAGAAGCGGGGAAGCAAGCTCATTTATTAAATGAAATTATAAATACACCAGGATTAAGCCAGGTGCAAGTAAAAGAAAAACTTGTTGAAGCATTGGGGCATACACCAATACAGGTTTTTGTAGGAGCATTGGTGGGATTTATAATAGGAATGATTTTTTAAATATAAAGGGGTGTAGAAGATGAAGGATATAGAGATTGCAAGAAGCATAAAATTAGATAAGATTACAGATGTTGCGAATGGAATTGGTATAATGGAAGATGAAATAGAGCAATATGGTAATTACAAGGCTAAATTAGATAATGAAGCAATAGCAAATAGATTAAAAGAGAAGAAAGACGGAAAATTAATTTTAGTTACTTCAATTAATCCTACACCTTTAGGAGAAGGAAAAACAACAATTGCTATAGGACTAACAGATGGTTTGAGAAAAATAGGCAAGAAATCTATTCTTGCACTGAGGGAGCCTTCTTTGGGACCAGTATTTGGCATAAAAGGCGGAGCCACTGGTGGAGGATATTCACAGGTAGCTCCTATGGAAGATATAAATTTACACTTTAATGGAGATATACATGCAATTACATCTGCCAATAATTTATTATCAGCTTTAATTGATAATCATATTTACTATGGAAATGAATTACAATTTGATAAAGTAATTTGGAAAAGATGTGTAGATTTAAATGATAGGCAGTTAAGAAAAGTAGAAACAGGCTTATCAGGAGAGAAATATATTGTTCCAAGAGAAGACGGTTTTGATATTTCCGTTGCTTCTGAGATAATGGCAATTTTATGCTTAGCAACAGATATTAAAGATTTAAAAAGAAGAATTGGAAATATAATAGTTGGTTATAATAAAAATGGAAAACCAATAACAGCAAGAGATTTACACGCAGAAGGAAGTTTAACAGTTCTGTTAAAAGATGCAATAAAACCTAATTTAGTACAAACTTTAGAGCATACACCAGCATTGATTCATGGAGGACCTTTTGCAAATATTGCACATGGCTGCAATAGTGTGATTGCTACAAAAACAGCGATGAAATTAGGAGATTATGTTGTAACAGAAGCTGGCTTCGGTTCGGATTTAGGAGCAGAGAAGTTTTTAGATATAAAATGTAGAAAAGCAGGAATCAAACCAGATGCAGTAGTATGTGTGGCAACAATTAGAGCATTAAAATATCACGGTGGGCAACCCAAGGAAGAAGTAGAAAAAGAAAATTTAGAAGCATTAAAAAATGGAATAAAGAATTTAAATAAACATATAGAAAATTTAAAAGATAAATTTGGATTAAACGCAATTGTTGCTATAAATAAATTTCCTACTGATACTGTTAATGAAATAAATTTATTGAAATCAGAATTAGAAAATCAAGGAGTAAATATTAGCTTAGCAGAAAACCATCAAAAGGGTGGAGAAGGAATAATAGATTTAGCAAATAAAGTAGTGGAACTAGCTGAAAAAGCAGAGAACTTTAAATACATTTATGATGATGAAGATGCAATAGAAACAAAAATAGAAAAAGTTGCAAAAAATATTTATGGAGCTTCTGGAGTAGAATATTCTGAAAAAGCTATAGAAGAAATTAGAAAAATAGATGAAATGGGCTATTCAAAATACCCTGTATGCATTGCAAAAACACAATATTCTTTCTCTGATGATCCAAAAAATTTAGAATGTAAAGAAGAGTTTAAAATACATGTAAATGAGATACAACTAAAAGCCGGAGCAGAATTTATAGTTGCCATTACTGGAAAAATAATGACAATGCCAGGACTTCCAAAAGTTCCAGCAGCAGAAAACATCAATAACGATAAAAATGGAAAAATAATAGGAATAAACTAATTGAATAAATGCACCAAGAGTAGGAATAATAAACC
>OJJV01000225.1_pt1 | contig 52610 bp, 59 predicted proteins | sample 1596391 | NCBI WGS metagenome assembly OJJV01 (sample SAMEA4350164, study PRJEB24818) | metagenome | biome: human; feature: gut; material: faeces | place: Denmark | collected 2013-09
ACCAAAGGATTCAACTTAAAACAAAACTGACTCCGATTGAAAAACGAAGTCAGTATGTCGCATAAAATTATTATTTGCACCATAAGGGATGGCTTTTGTACTGTCTGCACAATCTGGGGCAGTTCAAAAATCACGGCGTTTAATATTATTCGTTTATATCGTCAAACATTCCGAATCCTGCGACCTCGCTCGTCGGCAGTGAAAACACAATTGCCTCCGCATCCGTATTCGGTCCCGCTTTTTCAAGAATGGAACGCATTATATCCGATTTTTGTTCCTTTCTTGCAACGATAAGGATAACTTCTTTCTCGCTTGCAATTGAAACATTGTAGAATTTTTCCTCATTTCTTCCGCCCTCTCCCTTACCGTGCAGAACCGTTCCTCCCGTTGCGCCGGCAGCTCTTGCGGCATTCATAACGTTATCCATTCTGCCCTCGTTTGCAATGGCGACAATGAGCTCATACGAGGGATTAAATTCGGGTTTCGTTCCGATAAGCTGAGCATCGGCATTAAGCTTTTCCATCGTTCTTTTACCTCCTATGCTTTTTATCGGCACAGATACGACAATTCCGTGACCCGGTACACCGATAAACATTTTTTTCTTCTGCTCTTTGATAAATTTTTTAAGCTTTTCATTATCCGCAACCGAGAGTAGAACACGCTTTTCGTTGCTTTCAAGCCCGAGAAGGTCAAGCATACTTCTTACCGCCGTTCCCCTGCCCCTAAGTATGACATTTATAGGAAGACTTAGCTCGTGACAGATCTTTTTTAAAATATTTACATTGTCCGGGTTGCAAATTGAAATCACAAAATTCATACGGCACTCTCCTCCCAAAGCTCAACAATATCGTAATCGCCGAATTCGGCAGCGGCGTGCTTCTCCTCTTTTCTGTCTCTTATTGTATAGAAAATACCGACCGTCTGGATGGTTATCAGCGGCATCATCGCCACCATTGCAACCGCACCGAAAGCATCTTTGAGCACGTCACCGCCCAGAGCAATGCTCGCACCGATAAAGAATTGGAGCATAAACGTTGCCGTCATAGGACCGGAGGCAACTCCTCCCGAGTCAAAGGCGATCGCCGTGTAAATATCGGGAACAAAAAACGACAGAATAAGTGCAATTGTATAACCGGGAACAAGGAACCAGAGAATTGAGATTCCCGTCATTACCCTGAGCATGGCAATTCCCATTGCAACCGCAATTGCCGCGGAAAGGCTAAGCTTTATCGCCTTGCCCGGGATAGCTCCAGCGCTGACCTCCTCGATCTGATTTTCAAGCACCGTAACGGCAGGCTCGGCGGAGATTATAAACCAGCCGAAAATCATCGCAAGCGGTATCATAATATACTTCGTCCAATCCTCTGCCAATGCGGCTCCGAGAACAGAGCCGAGAGAAGAAAATCCGACGTTGACGCCTGTAAGGAAAAGCACCAAGCCGACATATGTATAAACAAGTCCGACGCAGATTTTTGCAAGACTGCGCCTTGAAATCTTCAAAATCAAAAGCTGCAACAATAAAAAAATTCCGACAATCGGTAAAAGCGAAAGCGCAACCTCGCCCATATACCGCGGCAATTCGGTAAGATAGATCTTGCCTATTTCACCCGTACTGCCGAAAGAAAGAACGTTGACATCGGTAACCGTGTCCCCGCCGGGATAAAAGAATCCGAGCACAAGAACGGCAAGAATAGGACCTATTGAGCTGAGCGCAACAAGGCCGAAGCTATCCGCCTCCGCCTTATCGTCGCTTCGAATATTAGAAACACCGACACCGAGCGCAAGGATAAAAGGAACGGTCATCGGACCGGTCGTTACCCCGCCCGAGTCAAATGCGATGCTTAAAAATCTATCGTCCGTGAATCCCGCAAGAATAAATACAACGGCATAAAATGCAATCAAAAGCCACCTCATCTTCAGACCCGTCAGAATTCTCACCATGCAGACGGCAAGAAAAAATCCGACTCCTACGCCGACCGTTATCAAAAGCACCGTATTGTTAATATGCGGGACCGTCTCGGCAAGCACCTGCAAATCAGGCTCGGCAATTGTAACCGCAAAGCCGAACGCAAAGCTGACAAGCACAATCAGCGGCAGCTTCTTTGTCTTTGTAAGCGCGGTTCCTATCTTGTTTCCTATTTTGATCATCGAAGTATCCGCACCGAGCGAGAAAAGACCGATACCGATAACCACCATCACTGTACCTATAAAAAAATTCAGCATCAGGTCTGTGTTAATAGGCGCAATGCTGAAGCATAACAATGTAACGATAATAACTATCGGGAGAACTGAGCGAGCCGATTCCTTGATCTTCTCCGTGACAGCGGTTCGGTTTTTGAGTATTAAATCCTTCTTCAAAAGCCTCACCTTTCCTTATAAATGTAATTATTTACATATATAATACATTTTTTTCGGAAATTATGCAAGCTAATAAAGAAAAATTCAATTTTTATTTACATTTGACTTTTGCAATGACAGCGACTATAATTATTTATAAATAAAATAAACCGTCATTTGATTTTTTTATGTGTTTTACAATATTTCTAACCGAAAAGGAGGTAAATAATGCTATGTCGGAGATAAAATCACCCTCATTCCCCTTTTTAACCTGGATAAAAGCGCTTCGGGGAAACTATGTGCACAAGGAAATAGGCAATTTTGATAAAAACAACTGGATGTCCCGTCTTGACGGTGAAAAATATATAAACGAAATTTCTGTTCCCGGATCACACGATACCTGTGCTCTGTATGAACCGCTCAAAGAGCTTGCCAAGTGCCAGATGTATACAGTCACCGATCAGCTTAATATGGGAGTTCGTTATCTTGATATCCGAGCGAATGTTGTCAAAGGTGATCTTGCAATCTCCCACGGTCCGATCTTTCAGGGAATCACATTTGACAAGGTAATGGAACAGTGCTTTGATTTTCTTCGTAAAAACCCGAGCGAGACGATAATTATATCCGTCAAGCATGAGCTTATTTCAAGAGATAAAAAGAATGAATTCAATTCTATTTTTATGAAAAAGCTTGAAGCTCACAGTGATAAATGGTTTACAGAGAATCGCCTGCCGAAGCTTTCGGAGGTCAGAGGAAAAGCGGTTCTTCTTAACCGTGTCAAAAATCTCGGAATCGGAATCGACGCTTCCGAAAACTGGGTACATAACGGCACATCGGTAATCGAGCACGGCGATTTTCGACTGCACATTCAGGATAAATTCAAGCTTGAAAACGTTGAGGAAGCGTGGAAGCTCGTTACGGAGCATTTTCACAGAATCCTCAAGGAAAGCAACGGCAAGAAAAATCTCAGCATAAATTTTCACAGCGGCGTTCTCGGATATCCCCATGTTCTGAGGGTTGCGAAGCACGTCAATGCGGAATTTATGAAGAATATCAAGGATAAAAAGGCTCACCTCGGCATCGCCGTATTCGATTTCATAACGCCGGAAATCTGCAATGCCGTTATTGACACAAATGCATAAGCTGCACAGAAAGCAAGACCGCCCTCGTTTGAGAGCGGTCGATTATTTTACTTTGCTCAGAACTTGAAGCCGGAATACTTAACGGATGTTGACGCGCTTCCGCCTGCGTTCTTAATTGTTACAACATACTTTGTGTTGGTAAGCGTAACGGCAAAATCAAATGAAACGGTAAGTCTTTCGAGTCTGCCGTTAGATGCGTTTACGACGGCAACACACTTAACGTTTGACGAAGACTCTTTTACAGACTTAACCGAAGCGCCGTCGGTATTGTTGATGGCTGTGTAAAGATTTGCGGCGCACTTGTGGTCGAATGCGGATTTATCGCCCGTTCCGACGAGGATTCCGCTCCTGTCAACAGGCGAATTATTCTTTTTGTTTGCTGAATCGGCGTAGCTTGAACCGTTATTGAGAACAAGTGTATATGTATATTTTCCGCCGCTGAGAGTGTAGCTTGCGCTCTTGACATCGGCGGCTTTAAGTCCTGCGGTTGACATGAACTCGCTCTTGCCCTTTGCGTTTGTATAGGTTTTGTCGCCCACTCCGAGGAAGCCGGAAACAGCATTCTTAACAACGCCCATGTTGCTGAGTGCGCCTGCATCAAGCTTGTTGAGCTTTGTGCTTCTTGTCTTGGAATAACCTGCCTTTGAGCTGATTACCTTATTCACGGCTGCGTTGTAGTTATTGATTATCTGCGCCGTTGTAAGCTTTTTCGGAGCTGTCGTTGTTTTCTTCGTTGTCGTAACCTTTTTTGTTGTGGTAACCTTTTTTGTCGTGGTAACCTTCTTTGTCGTGGTAACCTTCTTTGTCGTTGTTACCTTTTTGGTAGTAGTCTGTTTTTTTGTCGTGCTCGGCTTTGCGGTCGTATTCGGCTTTACATTATTCTGCTTGCCCGTTGTGCTTTCGCTCGTCGTCATCTCGCCCGTAGTCTCCTCGGTTGCCGGCTCGGTCGTGCTTTCGGTTGCCGGAACGGTTGCGGGAACTGTTTCGGGTTCTTTTTTATCGTTGTTTATTCTCGAAGAAACAAGAATCGACGGGATAAGCTTTCCTATACTCTCGTTAAAATCCTTGCCTACATAAACAAACGAGCCGCACATCATGGCGACACAGATAATAACGGTGATACAAACAGTAATAGTTTTTTTCAATTATAACACGTCCTTTTTTCTCTTTGTTTAGATTATAAGACATTTGAATCGAATTGACAATAGTTTTCTTCAATACAACGGCAAAATTGCAATTTTTTTCAGGAAAAACACGCTAATATATAATTAAAAATGAATTATAGAAATAATTCTACGTAAAAAGATGAATAAGACAGTAATTTTTTACAGCCGTATTAAACCAATATCAACAATAATTGTAAATTATAAAGGTATTTTCCTTGACATAGCATAAATAAATGTGTTATTATAAGTACAGATAGAAGATCTATCCTCTACACTTTTATTTTATGAAAGGAGTAACAAGTTATGGATTTCAATGCGATTCTTGACACAGTTATGAACAAGCTTGTTGATCTCATTACAAAGATTGACGTAACGGAGATTCTTAATAAAATTATCGATCTTGTTATGGGCTTTATTAACAAAGGTTAATTTGATTATAATTTGTTATTTGTTTATAACCAAAACGGGCAGTGGCAGCGACGGTTGTCACTGCTTTTTTTATATATTTAATCCGAACCGTCGCAAAAAAGCTTATCCGTGTATTGACATTAAAGCAAAAATATGCTAATATACAACACAGATAGCAGATTGGTTCTGTTACCGAATCTACGAAAGGAGTAACGAATTATGGATTTCAGCACAATTTTTGATAAGATCGACATTCAGGCTATCCTTGGAAAGATTACAGATATTCTTTCAAAGATTGACTTCCAGGCAATCCTTCAGAAGATTATCGATTTCATTACAGGTTTGATTAAATAATTACCTGAATCAGAAAATAAGCAACTGCTTTTGCGGTTGCTTATTTTTTTTAAAATATGTGTTGACTAATATGGTAAAAAGTGGTATTATGTAATCAAATAAAGAAAAGCCGCTTATGCGGTCGGATTTTTAAGAAAGGAGTCGTATTTATGAAGAGCGTGGGAATCGTCAGAAGCGTTGATAACGCCGGGAGAATTGTTCTTCCTATCGAGATCAGAAAAGAACTCGATATAATGGGAGAAAACAACAAGGTTGAGATCCTTGCAAGAGGAAATGAAATCTTGATGAAGAAATATGCTCCCTCCTGTATTTTCTGCCATGAAACCGATGATTTGATTGAATTCAACGGTCAGAAAATCTGCAAGGACTGTGCACAACAAATCGGTGAAGCTACAAAATAAAATCAAAAAAACTAAGGACTGTCGGTTTGTGATCGGCAGTCCTTTTAATGATTTCAGTCTTATTTTTTTGCTATCGAGATTGTATCTACTACGCTGTTGTTATCCGTTTCATATGTCGTTACGGTGAGCTTATCGCCGGAAACGTCCATTATTGAGTAGCAAGGCGTATCGGACTGGAACCAGAAATCACATTCCGGCCCTACATTTTCGGTATCTATTCCGTTATAATTACTGCCCGAGGATGAGTTTGCGCTAACATAAAGAGTTCCCTTTGGGTTTGTGTAGGTATTGTTTGTAAGCACGTCGTCGGTTACTCTGTTGTTCTTGATAATATAAGAACGGCTGTAGTAATGGTCGTGACCGCTCAGACAAAGGTCGATTCCGAACTCATCGAAGAACGGCGTGATAGTTGCTCTTGTGATTTTACTTGTGAAATACTTGGCTGCATTTGCATCATACGGGCTGTGATGCATTGCCACAACCTTCCATTTGGCGTTTGGATATGCTTCACAAGCCGCTTTGATAATTTTCCTGTGCGTTGTCGGAACAACGATATTCGAATCAAGCACAATGAAAAGAATATCGTTATACAGGAAATAATATCCGTTTCCGGCAGGGTTCTTAAACGGCACCTCGGTATCTCTGTTCGGGTTATTGTAGTGACTTGAATAGTTAGTGGTATAGAATTCATGATTTCCGACAACAGCGGCTATAGGATAATTTCTAAGCTGGGGTACCGATTCCATAAGCGAATACTGCTTCTCGGAATAGGAATCCTCAACCTGATCGCCTGCTGAAACGACGAAATTGATGCCCTTGTGACTTTCGGTTGCAAGCTCCATTGTCTTGTACCAGCCGTAAGTGTCATGCTGAAGTATCTCCTCATCCGTTCCTTGACGGAAACGTCCTATCTGACAGTCCGAAACAAACAGAACCTTTGTGCTTTCGGAAGAAGCCGTAGTGAACGAGTAAACCTCGCTCCAAACCTTATCGGCATAATACTTGTAGTAGTATGTTGTGTCTGCTTCAAGCTCCGACGCCGTTGCTTCATGGGTATATTCAAAGCAGAAAATATTGAATTTGCTGTCAACATCAAGCTTTTGAGCGTCGCTCATATCCTGCTTTGTTCCGACCTCGATTTCAGCCTTACAGCTCTTATAGGACGACTGCCATGAAAAGTTCATCTTTGTGTTATCCTCGCCGGGCGTCATAAGCAATGATCCTTTTGACTCCAAAAGCCGAGACCAGTTTTTTTCAATCCATTCCTGCTGTGATTCGATCGCTCCCGTTGAAAAAGTGAACAGCGTCACCGCCATTGTCAACGTTAAGAATACAGCTAAAATCCTTTTTGCAATGTTCATTGAAAATGCACCTCCGTTTGTACATTTAAAGCTTTGCATAATTATATCACAATACTGAAAACATTTAAAGCAAAAAATGTTGACTTTTTTTTGTGCAAACCTTATAATTGAATTAAACATTAAAAGGATGATTCAATGAAAGAACTGTTAAATGAAATTTACAGATATCTTATTCCCGCCCTTTGCATCATCATTGCCGCATATTGCGTCAAGCATTTGCTTTCGAGCCGTGCGCCCAAGGTCACGCCGGCGTATTTCTACGATGAGCAAAACGGCAAGGAATATGTTATAACAAGCTGGGAGACCTCAATCGGCAGGAGCAACGCCTGTGACATTGTGCTCAATTATGCCTCGGTCTCACGTTTTCATGCTGTAATATCCAAGCATAAAAAGGGCTGGATTATTACAGACACTCATTCAAGTTCAGGTACATACGTACATAATAAACGTATTGAAGAGCCTACCGTTATAAACGACGGAGACGTTGTTTCTTTCGGCGGAATCGCGCTTCAATTCAGAATAAAATAAGCTAAGACAGCACCTCTGAAATTCTTGTGCACGTCTTTCTTTAACCTGTTTTCGCCGTGTTGCAATAAGTTTTTTGATTTGCGTCGGCAGGTCTTAAAAATTTAACGCAGCATGACAAAAATTATTGTGCAATTTTCGCATCTCGATTGTGCGAAGTTGCCTTAAAGGAGAATTATCATGAAACTCAAAAAGGTCTTATCTGTCATCACTTGCGCAACTCTTTTATTCACAGCGTTCTCCCCTCTCATGTCCGCCTATGCGGCAGGAGAAACCGACTACACGATAGTCAATCCGTATGACTGCGTTGACTGGGATAAGTGGGATTACTACAAAGCAAATCTCCACACCCATTCGGTTGCGTCCGACGGTGATCTCAGTATTACGGATATGGTTGAGCTTTATTACAGTCTCGACTATGATATTCTTGCGATGACCGATCACGGTGTTATTAACTACGGCTGGAATAAGCCGAGACAGACAAACGGCATTTTTAACTATTTCCGCAAAGCCGATCCGATGAGCGATGAGGATTATTTGAGAATCACAACCGGTTCTGACAGAAACGGCAGAGGTATGATCGACATCACGCGCGGAATTGAAATGAACATGGCTGTTATGACCAAGACTCATGTGAACGGCTATTTCACCGACTATGGCCAGGCTGTTTGGGGCAACGAAAACGACTACCGTTCTTCCGTTGCCGCAGTTGACCGTTACGGCGGTTTCACTGTTCTTAACCATGTCGGCGACTGGGTTAATTCGAATAATTTCCCCGAGCGCTCACATCAGGATTTTTACATTTCTTATTTTGCAAATATTTTTAAGGATTATAAGAGCTGCCTCGGTATGGAGATTATCAACAATACCGACTCGGTAACAAGAGCCGACAGAGCCCTTTGGGATGAGCTTCTTCAGGTCGTTATCCCCACAGGCAGAAACATCATCGTATTTGCCGATGACGACAGCGAGTATGTATCCGACGTAGGCAGAAGCTTTGAATACTTCCTTCTCCCCGAAAACACAGAGGAAAACGTCAAGCAAGCCATGCAGGTCGGCAACTTCTTTGCTTGCAGCAAATTCCAAAAATATACAGACGGCACACCGGGTTTTGAAGGCAATGGTGAGGTTCCTCTTGTTTCAAACATCAAGGTTGACCAAAAAGACAACACAATCGAGCTTACGCTTGACAGCAGACGTGATTGCAGCTCCGTTAAGTGGATTGCCGACGGTAAGGTGATTTCTACAGATACAAAGATTGACCTCAACGATTATGAGGATCAGCTCGGCTGCTACATTCGCTTTGAGCTTATGGGCGAGGGCGGCGTAACATATTCGCAGGCGTTTGAGCTTCGGTATGACGGCAGAGAGGCAAAAGAAAAGGATATTCCTGAGATGCCTTGGCTCTTCACGGGTCCGCTCGGCGATAAATTCACGAGGCTCATTCAGTCTCACAGCTTCGGAATTATTCAATTCCTTGTTGAAAAGATTGCAAATCTTCTCGGCATAATCTAAAACGAAATTTTCCGGACTGTCGCCCGTGCGGCAGTCCTTTCTTCGCTTGCAATTACGGCAGACAGATAGTATAATTTGAGTGTGAATGTGTTTTGCAGGGATTGGTATATGTAAAATCCGTAGGGATCGATGCCCACTCGACCCAAATAAACTATCGAATAATAAAATAACACGGAGGAAAACTATGAATTCATTTTTGAGTGAGCTTAAGCAATGGAGCTTTGCGAACTTTCCCGAAAAATTTGCCGCCGCATTGCCAAAGCTTATTGTTTTTATTGTTGTTATCGCAGTCGGTTTTTGGCTGTCGAAGCTTGCCGGAAAACTCATGGTTAAAATACTCGAAAGCAAGAACGTTGACAAGTCAATGCACCGGTTTGTAAACCGCTCAACTGTCATTTTTCTCAGAATCATTGTCGCTGTCGTTGCTCTCGAACAGGTCGGCTTTAACGTAAATTCATTCATTACCGCCCTCGGAGCGGCAGGAATAACGGCAGGCCTCGGACTGCAAAACAGCATCGCTCAGCTTGCAGGCGGCATTCAGATTCTTTTCAACAAACCGTTCAAGAGCGGCGATTTTGTCGAGATTGACAACGTCAGCGGAAAGGTTCGGGAAATCAGATTTATGTACACAACGCTTGTCACCAACGATAACAAGCTTGTAGTTGTACCAAATCAGAAAATTACGACTTCAACACTCACAAACTACACTGCAAGGGACAAGATAAGACTTGACCTGACCTACTCGATAAGCTATGATGACGACGTTGAAAAAGCCAAGAAGGTGCTTAAACAGGTTGTAGAGAGCGAACCGCTTCTTCTCAAGGAGCCGAAGCATACCATCGGTGTTTCAAAACACGGTGCAAGCGGCGTTGACCTCGCCTGCTTCGTTTGGTGTAAAAGTGAAAATTATTGGCCTGCATATTTCAGTATGCAGGAAAAAGTCAAGCTTGCATTTGACAAAAACGGAATACATATCCCCTATGATCAGCTTGATGTGCATATAAACAAATGAAACGAGTGATTAAATGACAAATATTATTGTCAAAACTTTTATAAAAGACTATAAAAACGTTACCGACTCCAAAGTAAGAATGAAATACGGCATTCTCAGCGGCTGTGTCGGCATTGCGCTCAACGTTGTTCTCTGCCTTATGAAATTCTTTGTCGGCTCGATGACAGGCAGTATCGCCATCACCGCCGACGCTGTAAATAACCTTTCGGATGCCGGTTCGTCGGCGGTAACCGTGTTCGGATTCAAAATGGCAGGCAAGCCCGCCGACAAGGATCATCCGTTCGGTCACGGCAGAATCGAATACATTACAGCCATGATAGTTTCGTTCATCATTCTTTTCATGGGTGTTGAGCTTGCGATTCAGTCGGTAAAAAAGATCCGTACGCCCGAGGACGTTAAGTTCAGTCTTATCGGTGCTGTTATCATTGCCGTTTCGATTCTCGGAAAGCTTTGGCTTGCATTTTTCAATAAGAACCTCGGCAAACGAATCGACTCCCCTGCCATGACCGCCGTCGTTGCCGACAGTCTCAGTGATATTGCCGCGACCTCGGTAACGCTGATCGCCTTAATTCTTTCAAAATTCTTCCCTTCTTTCCATATCGACGGCTGGCTCGGAATTATCGTTGCCTGCTTCGTTTTGAAGGCAGGTCTTGATATCTTCAGGGATACTCTAAGCTCTCTTATCGGTCAGCCGCCGTCAAAGGAGCTTGTTGACGAAATCAAAAATAAGATATTGGCATACGACCATGTTAGCGGAATTCATGACCTCATTGTTCACAACTACGGACCCGAGCATTATTTCGCAACAGTACATGTTGAAATTCCCGCCGATATTGACGTCATGGTAGGTCACGACATAATCGACAACATCGAAAACGATATAAAAAAAGAAATAGGCATTGATCTTACGATTCACTATGACCCGATTGTTGTCAACGATGAGCGTGTAAACGAGCTAAAAGAAATGACAGATAACATCGTAAAGAACATTAACCCGGAGCTCAGCATACATGATTTCAGAGTTGTTGACGGCCCCATGCACACAAATCTCATTTTTGATGTTGTTATCCCCTACGGCTTCAACGAAGTGCCGAATGAAATTATCAAAGAAATCAGCCTCAAAATTTCCGAAGTGAACGACAGTTATTTCACCGTCATAAAAGCAGAACATAGTTTTGTATAAACTTAACAAATTATGCCATTTTATTTGTGATATATTTTTCGACAAAAAGCTTGTCAATCTCTTTAAAAAATTGCTCTTTTATAGTAAAATAACCATATAACTCTGAAAGGCGGATAGTATAAATGAGAAGTGAACCTAATTACAACACCATACCTGTCGGACAGCTTGGTATAATCGCTCTCCCGGGCTGCGAAGAGCTTGCCAACAAGATCGACAATTACCTGATCAGATGGAGATTTCAGCGTAACAGCGAGCACAAGGACACGCTTGCATTCGCAGGATATGAAAAATCAACCTATCTTATCAACATGGATTTCCCCCGTTTCGGTACAGGCGAAGGTAAAGCAGCGCTTAACCAGACGGTCAGAGGCTATGACATCTACATTCTTTGCGATGTTTTTAACTACGGCGTAACATACAAGATGTACGGAATGACCGTTCCGATGTCGCCGGACGAGCACTTTGCAAACCTCAAGCGTGCAATCAGCGCAATCGAGGGCAAGGCAAAGAGAGTTTCCGTTATTATGCCGATGCTCTATGAGGGCAGACAGCACAAGCGTTCGAGCCGTGAATCGCTCGACTGTGCAATGATGCTTCAGGAGCTTCACAACATGGGTGTTGAAAACTTCATCACCTTCGACGCACACGACCCGAGAGTTATGAACGCAATCCCCCTTTGCGGATTTGAGAGCATATCCCCCGCCTACCAGATGATCAAGGCCGCAGTCAACAACGTTGACAACCTTAAGATCAACAAGGACAACATAATGATTATCTCCCCCGATGAGGGCGGAATGTCACGTTGTATTTACTATTCGACCGTTCTCGGCGTTGAGCTCGGAATGTTCTACAAGCGCCGTGATTTCTCAAGAATCGTTGACGGCAGAAACCCGATCATCGCTCACGAGTTCCTCGGCGACAACGTTGAGGGCAAGGATGTTATCATCGTTGACGATATGATTTCCTCAGGCGAATCAATGATCGAGGTTGCAACAAAGCTCAAGGAGCTCAAGGCTGCCAGAATTTATATTTTCTCGGCATTCGGACTTTTCTGTAACGGCTTTGATGCTTTCGATAAAGCATTTCAGGAAGGCATTATCGACCGTGTGTTCACAACTAACCTCATTTACGGTACCCCCGAGCTTCTCAGCAAGGATTGGTATATAAGAGTTGATATGTCAAAGTATCTTTCATACATCATTGACACCCTTAACCATGACACATCAATCAGCGACCTTCTCGACCCCGCCGAAAAGATCAACACTCTGCTTGATAAAAAGGGACTTAAATAAATTATAAAAACATCTCTGCTTTTAGCAGGGATGTTTTTTTGCAATGAGTCAAAAAAATTCTTGCATAAATCGCCAAAGAGATGTATTATAGTAAGAAAAGTAAATCAGGTGATTTTATGAGCGAAAAGAAAAGCAAAAAAGACATATTACAATTTATAAAGTTCGTTCTGTTCTCCGCTTCCGCGGGAATCATTCAGTTCGGCAGCTTTACATTGATGAAAGAGGTCATCATTAAGCTTGATTTCTTTCAGAATCTGATGCTCGAGCACGAGACCTTCGCAAGAATAATGAACAACGAATACGGCCCGATGTATCTCATCGCCCTTATTCTATCCGTTATATGGAACTTCACGTTCAACAGAAAGTTTACATTCAAATCAGCCAACAATGTTCCGATTGCAATGCTCAAGGTCTTTGCATATTATGCGGTGTTTACGCCGATTTCTACTGTTATCGGTGTTCATTTTACAAACAAATATTCAAATTCGGAAGCCGTCGATTACATAGTGCTTATCATAACCATGCTTGCAAACATGATTACCGAGTTCATCTTTGATAAATTTGTTGTTTTCAGAAATTCCGAAGGCACAGCCGAAAAGAAAAAATAATAATTTTAACTCCCGTTATCATCTCGATTTCTGGAGTTTCTTTATCTGTATAGACAAAATATTTTTTTAATGATATAATGCAATTAAAGGAGGTTGGTTTTATGAAAAAGACAATCAAAAGATTTTTATGCGTTGTAATGTGTTTTGTGCTCATTCTACCCTTTGCGCTCAGCGCTGCGGCGGCGGGAATTGACACCGGCTTCACTCAGGAGGATTTTCTCGTAACAAAGGGTAATAAAATCTACAATCAAAAAGGTGAGGAAATTATTCTCCGCGGCGTGAACCTCGGTTCATGGCTCATTCAAGAGGATTGGCTTTCTCCCTATGAAGAAGCGCAGGATCATCACGATATGCTTGAGGTTCTCATTGACCGCTTCGGCACAGAGAGAGCTTATGCGCTGATGAATACATATCAGGACAACTGGATCACGGAATATGACCTTGACCAAATCAAGGAAATGGGATTCAACTGTGTCCGTGTCCCCTTCTGGTACAGAAATTTCTATTCCGACGATAACGGTACAAAAATACTCGACAAAAACGGCGAGTGGGATTTCCGTTATCTTGATTGGATAGTCGAGGAGTGCTCAAAAAGACAGATTTACGTTATACTCGATATGCACGGTGCACCCGGTTTTCAGAGTGACGCTCCCCACAGCGGCAAGAGAGACTCATGCCGGCTTTATGAGAACTCAGAGCAGGGCGAATTTTTCAGAACGCTTGCCGACGAGCTTTGGACAGCAATTGCTTCACGCTTCAAGGGTAATCCAGCTGTAGCAATGTACGATCTTCTTAATGAGCCGTCCTGCGATTGCGATTACGGCGAGGTAACAAGAAGAATTAACAACACAAAAGAATACAAGCGTCTATACAAGGCCGTAAGAGCCGTTGACGAGGATCATATAATTACTCTCGAATGTATCTGGACGGCGTTTGCACTGCCCCACAAGGCTCTTGCAGGCTTCAAGAATGTTGTTTATCAGGTTCATTTCTATCAGAAATCCGATTTTATCTTCGTTCTTTTTGTAACGCTGACTAAGCTCTATTACATGAACACGCCGCTGATGATGGGAGAATTTTATCCCCTTGGTACAACAACATGGGAAAGCTGCTTCAAAGCGATGAAAAATCTCAACTACAACTGGATGCTTTGGACCTACAAGGCTTCGGGTCACGGAATGTGGGACTCCGACTGGGTAATGTTCGGTGCAAAGGACGGCTTTGAGCGTGCAAAGGTTCAAACGGATTCCTACGAAGAAATCGCGAGAAAATGGGGCTCATGTCTCAGAACTGACGAGGGCTTCCAAAATACCGGACACTATGAACGCGATGTAGCGGCTTATGTGAAGTAATAAATATTCAAAAAGGACGGCAGATTGTCGTCCTTTTTCAGCAATTATATTAACTGCATATTCCGCCTTATTTTTATCTGACCTTTGGTCGATGAGGCACCGAGGAGTTACGGTAAATATTGCTTGCGAGGCAGACAGCTTTCCGGGCTCCGTGCAGGAAAGCTAAGAGAAATTTCTGCCGAAAATCAAATTACAAATCAAAAAAAGAGGCTCGGAAAAAAATCCTGAGCCTCTGTCGTATTATTTAGCTTATTTTGTGCCGAAGATTCTGTCGCCTGCGTCGCCGAGACCGGGAACAATGTAGCAATGCTCATTGAGCTTCTCGTCGAGAGCTGCGCAGTAAATGTCAACATCGGGGTGTGCTTTCTGGAGAGCCGCAAGTCCCTCGGGAGCTGCGATAATACCCATGAACTTAATTGACTTCGGATTTCTCTCCTTGATAAGTGAAATAGCATCGATAGCCGAACCGCCGGTTGCAAGCATCGGGTCAAGAACGATTACGTCTCGCTCTGCGATATCTACGGGGAGCTTGCAGTAATATTCAACAGGCTTGAGTGTCTCGGGGTCACGGTAAAGACCGATATGACCTACACGGGCAGACGGAACGAGCGAAAGAACGCCGTCAACCATGCCAAGTCCTGCTCTGAGGATCGGAACGAACGCTAACTTCTTGCCCTCAAGGTTATGAGCGATACACTTGCAGATAGGTGTTTCAATCTCAACTTCCTGAACGGGAAGGTCTCTCGTTGCCTCGTAGCACTCAAGAGTTGCAATCTCGCTTACAAGCGATCTGAAATCCTTGGAAGAAGTGTTCTTATCTCTGAGGATAGAGAGCTTATGCTGGATAAGAGGATGATTGGTAATGGTTACTGTTGACATATTTATACCTCCGTAAATTAAAATGTACCGTTTTCAATAGCCGTGATCTGGTCAACACGTCTCTGATGACGTCCGCCCTCAAACTCGGTGTTGAGGAAAACATCGACCATCTCGTTGGCAAGTCCCGGACCCACAACTCTGCCGCCCATGCAAAGGATGTTGGCATCATTGTGAAGTCTTGTAAATTTAGCGCTGAAATAATCAGAACAGCAAGCCGCACGAACGCCCTTGACTTTGTTGGCAGCCATGCTGATGCCGATACCCGTGCCGCAGCAAAGAATTCCGAGAATTTTCTCGTCACTGTTCGTTACTGCGTTACCTACCTTGAACGCTATCTCGGCATAGTCGACCGAATCGGTGCTGTGAGTACCGTAATCGGTGATTTCATATCCGCCGACCTCCTCAAGGTGCTTCTTGATGGACTCCTTGAGCTCATATCCGCCGTGATCGGCTCCGATTGCTATTTTCATTAAATCACTCGCCTTTTCTAAGTTTTTTATTTAGTTCACGCTCCGCCTGCGGAAGTCTGAGATACTCAGGCACAAGCATTGCACTCTCGATATATTGATCCTCGGGCGCATTCATCGCCTCAAAGCACACGCCGATTGCCGACTGAAAGCGGTGTGTTTGCGATGCAAGGCGCACATCATCAATGTTTTTCAGATTATTATAACATATTTCTGCGCCGTCGCCAACTATAAATTTAATTTTTTTGTATTCTTTCAGCTTTTTTTCAACATTTTCTATCGAATCGGCGTTATCCTCGGTCAATCTTGTGATTTTACCGTCCGTAATATCAAACAAAGCATAATAAACCTGACCGCAGCGTGCGTCCATGGCACAGCAAGCGATACAGTCCGAATCAATGAGATTATATGCCATTGAGCAAAGCGTCGAAGCACCGTAAACAGGGAGTTTTCGAACATCCGCCATACCCTTTGCCGCCGCAACTCCTATTCTTATTCCCGTGAATGAGCCGGGGCCCTTGTTGACGGCTATAAGATCAATATCGTCAAGCCTGACGTTTGCATTTTTCAAAAGGCTTTCAATCATCGGCATAAGCGTCTGCGAATGGGTCAGACCCGTGTTTGTATAGAAGCAGCCGAGAAACTTTTCACCGTCCGTTATTGCTGCGGAAGCCGATCTTGCCGAGCTGTCGATTCCGAGTATTTTCATGTAAGATCAACTCCCTCTATTTGGATTATTCTTTCGTTTTCATTTTTGCCGGGCTTGAATGTGACCCTTATGCTGTTATCGGGCAGTGCGTTTTCGATATTCTCGCTCCACTCAACGGCAAGTATACCGCCGTAGTCGAGATAATCAAAAAAGCCTGTTGAATAAAGATCGTCCCAGCTTTCGATTCGATACATATCGAAGTGATAAAGCGTGTTTTCCTTGCCTCTGTATTCATGGACAAGGGCAAAGGTCGGACTGCTGACATCCTTTTCGTTTATGCCGAGACCGGTAGCAAGACCGTGAGTAAATGTCGTTTTGCCCATACCCATTCCGCCGAAATAAGCAACGACATCTCCGCTTCTTAATTTCGAGCCGAGCCTCTCTCCGATTCTGTAAGTTTCCTCAACATTATGGCTGTAATAAACACACAAAAATATCACCTCCGAGATATTATAACACATTTTTTTGCGTTGTAAATATCCGAAGATGATATTTAGTAACCGATGATTGATTTAAAGTGCAAAGATTAGCGAGAAGATTTTTTGTCAGATTGCATAAGGCATCGCAGGTTATACTGTCGTATTATCAAGATGGCTTATGTGATATGACGGAAAATATACCGATAAGGTTTGTGCTTTTAATCGACCATCGGTTACATTTAGAATCTGAAATCACGTCTGTTTGAGGATTTTATAGCCTCAATATTCTGACGTGCGATCTCTCTGACCTTTTCTTTTGGAATTTTTTCAAGCTCACGGTCGATCATTTCAAAGCCTATCTTCCTCGTTTCCTCCGAGGCGTAGTCAATGAGATATTCCGTAAGCGTCATCAATGCATTCGGGTGGCAGCAGTTGAGAATCTGTCCGCTCTTACAAAGGCTCATAAACCTGTCGCCTGTTCTTCCCTCACGGTAGCAAGCCGTGCAGAACGAAGGGATATGATCCTTTTCCATAAGCCAGCGAACAACCTCATCGAGGGTTCTCTGGTCGGAAACGTCGAACTGCTCGGAATCGTGAGGACGCTCCTCCTCGCAATAACCGCCGACGGAGGTTCTCGATGCGCCGCTGATCTGCGAAATACCGTAATCAAGCACCTTTCCTCTGACAGCTTCGCTCTCACGGGTGGAAATAATCATTCCCGTGTAAGGAACGGCGATACGGATACAAGCAATGATCTTTGCAAACATATCGTCCGCAAGACTGTTATCGAAAACATCGGGGTCGATATCGTCCGCATGCTTAACTCTCGGGACACTTATCGTGTGAGGGCCTACGCCGTGAACCGCTTCAAGATGCTCGGCGTGCATGAGAAGTCCGGCAAATTCATATTTATAGCCCTCAAGACCGAACAGAACGCCGAGACCGACATCATCAATGCCGCCCTCCATAGCTCTGTCCATAGCCTCCGTATGGTAATCGTAATCGTGCTTCGGTCCCTTCGGGTGAAGCTCGAGATAACTCTTTTTATTGTAGGTCTCCTGGAAGAGAATATAAGTGCCGATACCCGCTTCCTTGAGCTTTCTGTAATTCTCAACCGTTGTTGCGGCGATATTTACGTTGACACGGCGGATATCTCCGTTCTTGTGATGAACCGAATAAATCGTCTTAATACATTCGAGAATATATTCAATCGGATTATTAACAGGATCCTCGCCCGCTTCAATTGCAAGTCGCTTATGACCCATATCCTGGAGGGCAATAACCTCGTTCTTAACTTCCTCCTGAGTGAGCTTCTTTCTTGCGATATGCTTGTTTTTGTAATGATACGGGCAGTAAACACAGCCGTTTACGCAATAGTTGGAAAGATAAAGCGGAGCAAACATAACGATTCTGTTGCCATAGAAAGCAAGCTTAATCTCATTTGCGAGCTTATACATCTCCTCAACCTTCTCGGGAATGTCGCAGGCAAGGAGGACGGAAGCCTCTCTGTGGGTTAGACCTGCACAGGTAACGCCGCGGTCGTTCTTCTTCGGGCGAGCCTTTTCAAGCAATGAGTCTATAAGCTCAACATTGTGCTTATTTTTTTCGGCATATTCGATTGTTTCGAGAATTTCCTCATGGTTGATGAATTCCTCGGCTTTAAGTGATTTCGGGTTATAAACTGCCATAATGATTTCCTTTCCTTTAAGTCAGATTTACTTTCTTTCAGAATTTTTTCAAAATAAAACCGCATCCAATGAAGAATACGGCAAAATCGCACAAAACGGTTCTTTCGCCTTAAAAAATTCAGCGTCAGGGCGTTTCGCAATATTCGATTTATTTTATTTAATTATAACACTTAAATATAAAATGTCAAATAAAAACTTGAAAAACTCGACGATAACATATATAATAATATGAGTATCCTCGGGAGGTGAAAAAATGGGAAAAATTGTATATTGGTTAAAGGACTTTATCAAGGGAACAGACAAGATTCTTTTAGGTCTTTGCATGATTCTTTCCGCAGTCGGAACAGTCATGGTTTACAGCGCAACGAGAGTAAACCTGACCGAGGATCAGATCATTTCAAGAGATGCGAAAACGATGTTTCTCGCTGTTATGATGGGTATATGCGTTTCCCTTGTTATATCATATTTTGATTATGAAGCGGTCACACGGTTGTGGCCGATAATCGCAATAATCTGTTTGGGTCTTATGCTTTCGCTTTTCGTAATAGGAAGCTCCCCGGAGGGTCGTGACGACGCTATTTCGTGGATAAAGCTCGGAAGCTTCTATTTTCAGCCGTCAGAGCTTTTGAAAATTGGATTTATAATCACATTTTCGGTTCATCTCGAAAGCGTCGGCAGCGAGATAAATAAGCTCAAGAATGTTATTCTGCTCGGAATTCACGCAATGATCGCCATAGGACTTGTTGTTCTCACCGGTGATATGGGTTCTGCGCTTGTTTTCATGTTTATTACTGTCGGAATGCTTTTCATGGCAGGTTTGCAGCTGCGTTATTTCCTTTTCGGAGCAGGCGCCGTTGCTTTGCTCGCTCCGATTGCATGGTTCGAGGTTCTTTCGGACTTCCAGAAGCAGAGATTTACTGCGATATACGCTCCGAGCAATCTGACCGAAGCAACATATAACGAAGTCATCTTCCAGCAGGAGCGAGGAATGAACGCCATAAGCTCGGGCGGCGTATTCGGCACAGGACTTTTCAACGGAACATACACGCAGAACGGACTTGTTCCCGAGAGTGAAAACGACATGATTTTCACGGTTGTCGGCGAGGAACTCGGATTTGTCGGATGTATTGTCGTTCTCGGACTTCTGCTTGCAATTGCGATTAAAATTCTTGTCGTAGGCAAAAAAGCAATTTCTGTCACGGGAAAGCTGATTTGCAGTGCCGTTGCGGTTATGATAATAACTCAGGTTGTCGTCAACGTCGGCATGGTGCTCAAGCTTCTCCCCGTTGTCGGAATTACACTGCCGTTTATGAGCGCCGGCGGTTCGTCCAACCTGTGTATTTACATTGCTATAGGCATGGTGCTGAGTGTTTACCGTTCGTCGCAGTTCCGTGAACCCGTTGAATTCAAGTACGGCAAGCTTTTCACACCGTTTTCAAACACATATTGATTTAATAAAATATAAGAGTCGATGCATCGCAACGGTGCTCGGCTCTTTTTTCGTTGTATTATCTTGCATCACCTGCATGGGAGGATAAAGAAAAAATAACAAATTAAGCAGAAATCTTTTTGGTGCGATGTGGGCATCGCACCCTACGATTTGTTAAAATAAATGCACATTTCGTAGGGGTCGATGGCTACGACAAAGTTCGATAATTGCACATTTCGTAGGGGTCGATGCCCACATCGACCCAAGATTAGAACGTAAATTCCATAATACAATCATTAAGTCAGCAGAGATTATCCAAGCCTCCCCTTGAAGCAAGGTAGCGAAGCGGCGCAACGGTAGTGAATGAACGTCCGGTGGACGTTCAGAGCCGGAGCGTGACCGAGCCGCAGCGAGACGGTGTCGGCGAAAGTGATAATAGGCTCCTCCTTCGGGGTAGCGAAGTGTCGACACGGTAGTGAATGACAGTCCGGTGGACTGTCAGAGCCGTGGCGTGACCGAGCCGCAGCGAGACGCTGTCAGCGAAGCTGACTGAGGGAGTGAGGTTTCATCAGACTTAAACTCCCTCCGTCACGACTTCGTCGTGCCACCTCCCTCAAGAGGGCGGCCACGAATATTCTGCAACAAAAGTAATATTCATCAGACTTTTCAAGGTGCGTGCTCATCGCACCCTACGATTTGTTAAAATAAATGCACATTTCGTAGAGTTTGATGTGGTCATCAACCTCTGCCGGATACAACTTTATAGAACATTGTCATCGGTTGTATCCTCCGTGTTTCAAAAAATATTTATTGTTTTACGATAAATTTCTATTGACATTCGTATATACTAATGCTATAATGCAGACAACAAAACTTTCGGAGGTAAATTATGTCAAAGAAAATCTCTCTCAAAACGATTGCGGGCAGTCTTAAATTTATTATCATCGCTATGGGGCTTTGCGCCTTTGCGATTCAGAGCGTAATTTCACTCATGCTCATCATTTCCGATGCGGATAATATCGACAAGCTCAGAGCGCCTTGGATGGCTTTTCTCTGGTCAACGGCGATTCCTATGATTCCGGCTCTCATCTATTCATGGAAAACAGCGTCAAATATCGGCAGGAACAAGCCCTTTTGTCTCGACAATTCAAAAAATCTCAAAAACATTGCAATAAGCTCAATTTGCGACGCAGCTCTTGTACTCGCAGGCAACATAATTTATCTTCTTCTTGACATCAGCCACCCGTCCGTTCTTCTCTTCTCAAGCATAATTGTTCTTATTGGCATAGCTATTTTTATTGCGGCGATGGGTCTTTCACAGCTCATTCGCAACGCCGCCGAATTGCAGGAAGAAAACGAGCTTACGATATGAGGTGAAAGCATGATTATAGTTAACATCGACGTTATGCTTGCCAAGAGAAAAATGAGCGTTACCGAGCTTTCGGAGCGTGTGGAAATAACTATGGCAAACATTTCTATTCTTAAAAACGGAAAAGCGAAAGCAATTAAAATACAGACCCTTGACAAAATCTGCGAAGCTCTCGACTGTGAGCCGGGCGATATTCTCGAATACAGAAAGGGATAGTTCTATGCCGAAACCCGTTAAAATAATCATTACGGTTATCAGCGCCGTAACAGTAGGCTTTTTTTCGATAATCGGATTTCTTATCTTAGGGTTTGTCGGAACGGTTACCGTTTCATCACTTATTGAAGGAGAGCCCGACACAGTTCAAAGCCATGTCGAAAAATCAATGCCGGAATATAACGACCATGAGGTATATTTTTTCGGTGCAATGGACGGTTATGAATATATTGAATATTATTTTGACGACAACCTCTCCCCTGCCGAGTTTGATAAATCGGAATACTTCAAAAATGTCACTCCGAATGATATTGAAGAAATAAACAAATATGTTGACAAATTCGAGAGCGGCATTGAGGTAACATACGACGATTTTCTGCTCGGTGACGACATTAAAAAGGTCTATACATTCAACAAAAGCATGGTTGACACGGACGATTATTTTTACACATTCAACGTAGATAATTTCAGAAGCTATACGCTCTTTTATTTCGATTCCGAGCGAAAAACAGCATTTGAACTGAGGGGAAAAAGATAATGTCTTTCACATGTATACTCGCAATTATATATTTATTTTTATTTTTAACGGACATCTCGGCATTGATTTTAGGAATTAAACGCCGCGAGTGGGCATTGTTTGTCGGCATAACGGCATTTATAGTTATCGGAACAGCCGTCCTCGGTTATTTCTGGATAAAAAGTCCGATGTAATGTTTCTGAAAAGGCACAATTCGTAGGGGTCGATGAAACTTCGTGGGCTCCTCCTACGGGGTAGCGAAGTGTCGGCGCGGTAGTGAATGACAGTCCGGTGGACTGTCAGAGCCACGACGTGACCGAGCCGCAGCGAGACGCTGGCGGCGCAGCCGACTGAGGGAGTGAGGTCTTATCAAACTTTAATCTTTATCCCCTCCGTCGCTCAGGCGACACCTCCCCTTAAATCATTTAAGGGGAGGCTGAATATACTCTGCACTGCAAGTCATTTCATCAGACTTTATCGGTGCGATGTAGGCATCGCACCCTACGATTTGTTAAATAATGGCACATTCCGTAGGGGTCGATGCCCACATCGACCCACGGTCAGAAGAAAAATATCTTGAACGCTTTCGGATGAGCTATTGGCGCAATTGGTCGGAATAACAGGATATTATATTATTTTTTGATTGGTGATAAAAATGAAAAAAGTTTTAAAAGCAGTTTTAATTATTCTTCTTTCTCTGACATTTTTGGTAACAGCATTTTTTTTCGGTATAAGGGTATTTGTATTAATTGCAGACAAAGAAAATGACAAGCTTGTTGAAGAATATGAGAATAAAACAATAGAAATATCAGATATTGAAAAGCTTGATAAATTTTTTACTTTTGATGATGAACTGAAAACATCAATTAAAAGCTGTAAAGCATATTTCACGCCCACTGCCATTATTTTTACAACAGTTCAATGTTATTACGGTTCAGGAAAGCTGACTGTTACAGAAGATTATTATAATAAGCTGTTAAATAAATATGATGATTTGAAGCTTATGTCAGGATTCCCGTCAAGAAATTATTTAGGGTATTTTGAAGAGAATATTGCTGACCGTGCCGATAATGATTTTTTAACGTTTATCAGAAACGAAGAATACTATTATTCCGAAAATTTATCCGATTCTGAGGGTATGCTTATACTTCTTTCACAGGAAAAGGGAGAAATATACTTTTTCATAAACAGCTTTTAAGGCTGAACATTTTCTGCACTAAAAGCATTTTTAATCAGATTTCTCGGTGCGATGTGGGCATCGCACCCTACAATTTGCTAAAATAATGGCACATTCCGTAGGGGTCGATGCCCACATCGACCCAAGGTCAGAAGAAAAATAAACAAAATGGGGAACTATTGATGAAAAAAGTAATTACCCTCTCATGTATTGACGGAATTATGAGATTTTTCACGCTGTTTTTGATAATTGATCTTTCTGTGTCCGTCTACACCGATAGCATTTTCTCAATTATCGCAGCATTATTATTCATAGCCGTTTACTATGTTATTTCGCATTTTATTGCTAAAAAGGTAACATCAAAAAAACGCCCCGTGTTTTGGATTTCAAGCCTCGTCGCATTCATTTTGTTACTTATTATTTGGGGAATTGCGGTCAGAATCGGCGTTGCGGAAATACATATTTTCCCCCGAGGAGCTTGGGACACAGGTGCAGGCTGGGCGGCAATCATGCTTTGTACCGTACTTGTCATAGCATCGGTAATTGAAAGAAGCACTTTAACACTTATATCGGTTTACAGGAGGAGAAAAAATGACAGTTAAAATAAAAAATAACCGTTTAATTTATCTCGGCATATTCGTTTTGCTTTTTATATGCGAATTACTAATCGCAAGGTTTTATTTTTCCGATTTCGTCAGGTCATATCTCGGTGACGTGCTTGTGGTTATTCTTCTGTGGAGCTTCGTAAGAATATTCGTTCCCGAAAAAATACGGCTTCTTCCGCTGTGGGTTTTCATCTTTGCCTGTCTGATTGAAACGGGTCAGTATTTCAACTATACCGAGCTTCTCGGTGTGAGTGAATATCCCCTGCTCTGCACGCTGATGGGCACGTCATTCGCTTGGGGCGATATTTTCTCCTATCTCGCCGGATGTATTTTTTGCGGAGCGGTTGAAGTAATCAGGTATAAAAGAAACAGGAAATAAAATATTTTAATAAAATCAGTATGAAAGCGATTTCATTAAATTATTTTGGTGCGATGTGGGCATCGCACGCTACGATTTGCTATGACAATGACACTTTTCGCAGGGGTCGATGACCACTTCGACCCAAGGTAAAAAAACCAAATCTCCGCTTCACTATATGAGCGCCGAGAATGTACATATCAACAAAAAGCTGTGGCGAACAATTGCAATTCGTCACAGCTTTATACTTATTTTATTCGATTATTTCCGTATCGGGGGTTTCCTTGACCTCGTCAACGTTCGGGAGGGTTTCCGGCTCCTCGGTGTCCTCCTGAAGCTCGCCCTTCATAAGCTTAGCGAACTTTTCGCCGTCAATCTTTTCGTACTTGATGAGGTATTGTGCAAGCTCATGGAGCTTATCCATATGATCCGTGAGAATTTTCTCCGTACGGTCGTATCCGTTATGGATAATCGAGCTTATCTCCTCGTCAATCTCCTGCGCAAAGGCTTCCGAATAGTCCTTGGCATGGCCGTAATCCCTGCCGAGGAAAACCTCGCCGCTGCCCGAAGAATAGGAAACGGGGCCTATCCTGTCGCTCATGCCGTACTCGGTAACCATGCTCTTTGCAAGCTTTGTTGCACGCTCGATATCGTTTGAGGCGCCCGTTGAAATATCGCCGAGCACAAGCTTTTCGGCAACTCGTCCGCCGAGAAGAACAACGATATCGTCAAGCATACCGTTCTTGGTCTTGTACGATTTATCCTCGGTCGGCACGGACATGGTGTAGCCGCCTGCCGAGCCTCTCGGAATGATTGAGACCTGACGAACGGGATCCTGCGTTTCAAGGTAGTATGTCGAGATCGCATGGCCTGCCTCGTGGTAAGCGGTGAGCTTCTTTTCCTTGTCGCTCATCTTGTGCGACTTCTTCTCCGTACCTACAATAACCTTAACGGTCGCTTCCTCGATTTCAGCCATTGTGATTGCTTTCTTGTTTCTCCTTGCAGCAAGCAATGCAGCTTCGTTAAGAAGATTTTCAAGGTCTGCGCCGACAAAGCCGACGGTCGAATTTGCAATAACTCTGAGGTCAACGTCGGGAGCGAGCGGTTTATTCTTGGAATGAACCCTGAGAATAGCCTCTCTGCCCTTTGTATCGGGATAGCCGACTCTTACCTGACGGTCAAAACGGCCGGGTCTCAGCAGAGCCGGGTCAAGGATATCGGGTCGGTTTGTCGCAGCAATGACGATAACTCCCTGATTCTTCTCAAAGCCGTCCATCTCAACAAGAAGCTGGTTGAGAGTCTGCTCTCTCTCGTCATGTCCGCCGCCCATTCCTGCGCCTCTGTGGCGTCCGACGGCGTCGATTTCATCAATGAAGATAACCGACGGAGCGTCTTTCTTCGCCTGGTCAAAAAGGTCTCTGACTCTCGAAGCGCCGACACCGACATACATTTCAACGAAATCGGAACCGGAAATCGAGAAGAAAGGAACATTTGCTTCACCGGCAACGGCTCTCGCAAGGAGGGTCTTACCTGTACCCGGAGGGCCTACAAGAAGCACGCCCTTGGGGATTCTTGCGCCGAGGGTGCTGAACTTTTCGGGGCACTTGAGGAAGTCAACCATTTCGCTGAGCTCTTCCTTTTCCTCATCTGCTCCTGCGACCTGTTCAAAGGTTGTCTTTGACTTCTGATCCTGCTGCTTTTTGGCATTTATCTTGCCGAAGTTCAGGGTCTTGTTCATGTCGCCGCCCATTGTATTCATTCGTCTCATCATAATAACAAGAAGAATAACGAGGAGCACGCCCATAATTATCGTCGGAAGAAGATTGACAAACCATGAGGTCGATGAGCCGGAAATCAGCTCATATTTAATCATGTCGTCTTCGCTCTTGGCATTCTTGTTATGCTCCCTGACGGTCTCATTGATGTCATCAACAAAAACAGACACGTTCGGAACCTTGTACTGCCATTTTGTGTCGTCGCCCTTGAGCTTGTATTTCAGCGTTCCGCTCGTAAGGTTAAGCGTAAACTCGCTGACCTGATCCTTATCAAAATACTGAACGATCTGGTAATACTTAGCCTCCGCCGAACGGTTGCCCGACTGCTGAGATGCGATTGCGATACCGATAACCATCATCAGAGGAATAAGAATATACGGCAATATGGCAAAAACCTTATTTTTCTTTTGCTTCGGGGTCTGATTAGGACTGTTGTTCAAATAATTCACTCCCTGTTAATCCGCATAAATTTCCGGCTTGAGCACGCCGATATACGGAAGATTTCTGTACTTTTCCGCAAAGTCAAGACCGTAGCCGACTACGAACTCATCGGGAACGAAGGTTCCGTAATAATCCGCCTTAATGTCCGCCTCACGTCTCTCCGGCTTGTCAAGAAGAGTACAAATCCTGATGCTTGCCGGGTTTCTCGTCTTGAGCACCTGCGATATATAATAAAGAGTCTTTCCGCTGTCGAGAATATCCTCGACAAGGAGAAGATCCTTACCTTCAAGGTTAATGTCAAGATCCTTGATAATCTTGACCGTTCCGGAGGATTTTGTTCCGTTGCCGTAGCTGGAAACGCACATAAAGTCGATCTCACACGGCACGGTGATCTCACGCATAAGGTCTGCCATGAATATAACAGAGCCTTTGAGTATGCTGACAAGCGTAAGGTTTTTACCCTCGTAATCCTTGCTTATCTGCTCGCCGAGCCTTTTAACGATCCCGTGCAGCTCCTCCTTGCTGAAATATACTTCTTTAATGTCATTCTCAATCATTTTGTTTGTCCTCTCCGATAATTAAGATTTTATCTGTTTCGGCTTTTATTTTACATCTGTCGGCACAGCCCAACCCCTGAACCCAGCAAATGCCGGCTTCGTCCGCAAGGACGGCTGCGCTGTTTCGGTTTTCGATATGCTTCTCGCTGAAAAGCTTTTTTAAAGTCTTTGTGCAGGAGCTGCCCGCGAGCTTCATTTTATCGCCCGGCCGTCTGTTGCGAAGCACACAATGACCTACGATACTGCCATAGTCTAACACTTTATTATGAACAGACTGTTTCGGCGGTAAATTATTTCTATGAATTATTTCTCCTTTGATTTTTCCGAAAGGAGCTTCCGCAATAAGACGGTCAAAATCACATTCCCAATCGGGATAATTTTCCGTCTCGGGATTGATTTTCAAAATGCCGTTTTTGACCTCAACGACAGTGCTGCCGATAATCTCGGTTCTGCCGCCCGAAAGGATTCCGTCAACCTGCTCAATGTGCACCGCCTCGGGGATAATTCCCGTCTCGGTATTTATTATTTCAAAGATCACACGTTTTCTCACGGCTCGGTGCTGTTTATTCAAAAGCCCTGCGTCATAGCCGTCGGCGAGCCTCACTTTTCCGAGTATTTCCCGGGAAAAGCCGTCCATGAAATCATTCTCCTCCTCGGCGTTTGAAATCAGGCGCAAAAACGCTTTTTCAAGCGAGGGGTTGAGCTTTTTCAGCTCGGGAATAACGTTTAATCTTATTCTGTTTCTGGAATAAACATCCTCAAAATTCGTCTCGTCGGTAACGAAGGCTATTGAATTGTCGCTGCAATACTTTTCTATATCCGCCCTCGTGCAATCGATGAGCGGCCTGACGATATTGCCTCTGACGGCAGGGATAGAGCAAAGCCCTTTGACGGACGCTCCCCTTGTGATATTAAGAAGCAGAGTTTCGCTGCGGTCGCTGAGCGTGTGAGCCGTTGCGATAATAACATCGTCGGCAACGGAATTGAAGAAATCATATCTGATTCTCCGACCGCATTCCTCAACGCCGAGATGCATTTTTTTTGCCGTTCCCGGCACATCGGCTCTGAGAACACGAACTTCAACGCCGAGCTTTTTACAGGCTTCGACAACGAATTTCTCGTCCCTGTCCGCCGTCTCTCCTCTTATACCGTGGTTGACGTGGCAGGCAATGATTTTCATTCCGAATTCATCCTTCAGCTCAAGAAGAACGTGCAGCAATGCCATTGAATCCGCACCGCCCGATACTCCGACGGCAACCGTCCTGCCGGAGAGCGGCATATTATATCTTGCAACAGCGTTTTTGACCTCACGTATCATTTCTGATCTTCTCCACAGATATAAAAAGTGTATGATCGGGATCCCAAAACATTTCAACAGTGTCTGTCGGACCGTGACGGTTCTTGGCGACGATTATTTCCGCCTTGTTCGGCGAAAGCTTTGCTTCATCGTCATCGTCCTGCTCCTCGTCATTGCTGTAATAATTCGGACGGTAGAGCATTAAAACGATATCGGCATCCTGCTCGATAGAACCGGATTCACGAAGGTCGGAAAGCTGAGGTCTGTGCGAGCCTCCCCTGCCCTCCGTGCCTCTGGAAAGCTGGGCACAAACGATAACGGGAATTGCAAGATCCTTCGCCATAAGCTTCAGTTCTCTCGTAATTTCGCTGACCGCCTGAACACGGTTTTCTACCCTGCCTGCCGGACGGATAAGTCCGAGGTAGTCGATTATAACACATTCAACGTCACGAAGGCGTCGAATTCTCGCTTTCATTTCCGGAACGGTTATGGAGCTTGTATCGTCAAAATAAAGCTCAACGTTTGAAAGAGCGTTCGTCGCATATCCGAGCCGTTCCCAGTCGTCGCCGTCAAGCTCGCCCGTCCTCATCTTGGCTGAATTTACTCTCGCCTCGGTTGAAAGGACTCTCATCGCAAGCTGTTCCTTCGTCATTTCGAGAGAGAACATAAGCGTTTTTCTCTTGCCGATAACGGCAACGTTCCTTGCAAGGTTTAAAGCAAAGCTCGTTTTACCCATCGCAGGACGTGCACCGATAAGAATAAGATCGGACTTATGCAAGCCCGTGAGCACCTTATCAAGATCGGCATAGCCTGTCGGGTAGCCCTTATATAAATCCTTTTCGGGCGAGGTCAACTGCTGGAGCGTCGTATAGACCTCACCGACGATGATATCGCCTATTCTTGACGGCGCATTGGTCTTTTTGCCCTGACGGATATTGTATATCTTCTGTTCCGCAGCCTCAAGCAGTTCGTCCGCCGCCTGCTCCTGAGTTGAGGCATCCTCGATTATCTCTCTGGAAGCGTTTATTAAAGAGCGTATGTAGAATTTCTCCTTAACAATCTTTGCGTATGACTCAACGTTTGCGGTTGACGGAACGCACTGTGAAAGCTGGAAAAGATAGTTCTTTCCCGCCGCAGTATCATATACCTTATCCTTAACGAGACTGTCAAGGACAATTAACGGATCAATTTTTCCGCCCGATGCTTCAATCGTCGCTATGGCGGTGTAAATTGCCCTGTGCTGCGGCAAATAGAAATCGTCGGCGCTCAGATAGACCTGAACCTGCGGCATACAGGCAGGATCCATCAGTATTGAGCCGAGAACCGCCTGCTCCGCCTCAATGCTGAAAACAGCTTCACTTGAATAATTTGTATTATCCATTTTTTTATCTCCGATTTATATTTATGCCTCGGTCACCGTAACGCTGAACTCGGCTGTAACGCCCTGATAAAGCTTAACCGTTGCGGGATATGTGCCGAAGGCCTTGATGTCGTCAACAGTGATTTTTCTCTTGTCGATATCAATGCCGAACTGAGTTTTCATAACTGCGGCGATTTCCTTAGCCGTAACGGAGCCGAAAAGACGTCCGCCCTGTCCCGCCTTGGCGGTTACCTTAACGGTCTTGCCGCTGATTTTGTCGGCAGAAGCCTTCGCCTGCTGAGTTTCAACCTCAATCTTATGCTTTTTTGAGTCCTCGCGGTTCTTAAGTTCGGTCATAGCCTGTGAATTGGCCTCCGCGGCAAGCTTTCTCGGGAAAAGGAAGTTGCGTGCATATCCGTCGGAAGCGTTGACAAGCTCGCCCTTCTTGCCGAGACCCTTAACATCCTGAGTAAGAATTACTTTCATAAATTAAACCTCGCTTTTATTTAATGAACTGTTGTAGCGGTCAATGCAGTGCATAACACGTTCCGTGACCTCTGCAACCGTTGAATTTTTAACCTGCACGGCAGCCATCGTCTGGTGTCCGCCGCCGTTCATGTATTCCATAATAACCTGAACGTTGACCGCGCCGAAGGAACGGGCGGAAACGCAAACGGCATCGCCGAGGGTGAATATAACGAACGAAGCGTCAACCCCGCTGATTGTCAAAAGCTCGTCGGCAGCCTGTGCGCTTATCAGTCTGATGTCCTTTGATTCAACATCTGCGACGGCTATTGCGCAGTTCTTATACTTTCTCGCCGAGTCAACGATTCGGTTCCTCTCATGGTAGCTTTCAATGTCGTTCGAGAAAAGCTTTTTGACTCTAATCGGATCGGCGCCGAAGTCTTTAAGCTTCGCCGCTGCCTCAAATGTACCTACGCCGACACGAAGAATGAAGTTCTTTGTATCAAGCATAATTCCCGAAAGAAGTGCATCGGCAACAAAGCTGCCCGTTTCGTCAACAGCGGGAATATATTCGATAAGCTCCGTCACAAGCTCCGAAGCCGAGGACGCGCTCGGGTCGTGGAAGAAAATAACCGCATCGTCGATATAATCAACCGCTTTTCTGTGGTGGTCGATAACGATAGTCATTTTTGACATCGAAAGAAGATCCGGACTTTCGACAAAGCTCTTAATGTGCGTATCGACAATGATGAGAAGATTTTTCTTGCTCTTTGCAAATTCAAGCTTCGCAGTCTCGGTTGAAACAACAACGCCGGGTAACTCCGTTTCCGCTCTTTCGACAAGCGGCTTTGCCATTGTCTTTTCCTTATCCGTAACGAGGAATGCGTTTTTACCGAGCTTTTTAGCAATACATACCACTCCGAAAGCCGAGCCGATCGCATCGAAATCCGGGAATCTGTGACCCATGACGTACACGTTTTCGCAGCCTTGAATAAGCTCGGCGAGCGCAGAGGCGACAACTCTTGATTTGACCTTGCTGCCCGTGTCGACGCTCTTTGAAACGCCGCCGAAGAAATCGTATTTATCCTTATTCTTGATAACCACCTGGTCTCCGCCCCTGCCGAGTGCCATATCAAGCGAAAGCTTTGCATTCTTCTCACATTCGGCAACGTCCGCGCCCGTACCGACGCCGACAGAGAGCGTTACGCCTACATATTTGCCGTCGTAGGTGTAATTTCTTATCTTATCGAGTATATCGAACTTTCTCGATATCATGTCGTCAATATCCTGCTTCTCGGCTACGACATAGAAGCTGTTGTCGCTTATTTTGCTGATGAGGCATGGATATTTTGAAAGCCATGTTTCGATATTCTTTTCAACGCCGTTTCTGATGGCGGCGCAGTCGCTCTCCCTGTGATCCTGCTGAATTTCCGACATATTGTCGATAGTCATTATTGCAAGAGCGGGACGGCAGCGAAAATAATCGTTGGCAATATGCCTGTACTTTGTGATATCCACAAGATACATCACTATATATTCGCTCTCGCCGACCTTTGCACGGTGGGAGAAAACGTTGAAGCTTCTTTCGTCGCAGTCGATAACAACGCCGTTGACCGAAGCGTCAAGGATAGAATCTATTCCGACGTTTTCAAACACCGAGCTTAACTCGCCGTATCCGGAGGAATGAGGACCCATCACCTCCTCAAAGCGGTCGTTGAACCACTCGATTTTTCCGTCGGACGAGCAAATGATTATCGGCAGCGGAAAGCCGTCGGAAATATTTTTAACATACTGTTCGAGATTGGAAGAGATATGGGTAATCATCTTCTGCTTCCTGATACTCATCAAATCATAGTTCAGGATAAGATAAACCACTACGGCTATATCGGCAATGAGCTCAACTATCGCAAGCCACAGCGGACCGAGAATAAACGTCAGCACGGTGAACAGCAATGCTGCCGCCGAAGCGCCGCAAATAACGGGAAAGCTGCGTATCAATGATTTGATCTTGTCCTTCATAAATTAAACCTCCATGATAATCGAAAGGATCATCGGGCTTCTCTTTGTCTTTTCGTACATGAGGTGCGAGACCTCATCTCTGACCTTGGATTTAATCGTGCTCCAATCACGGATATTATTATAAATGCAGTTTTCTATTGCATATCTTGCAATCTCTCTTGCTTCGTCAATAAGCTCTTCGGATTCTCTGACATAGACGAAGCCTCTTGTCATGATATCCGGACCTGCCATAATCTCGCCCGAATACGAATCCATTGTTGCTACGACGATTATTAAGCCGTCCTCGGCGAGGCGCTTTCTGTCCCTGAGGACAACGTTTCCGACGTCGCCTACGCCCAATCCGTCAACAAATACCTGACCTGCCGGAATATTCTCAAGCTGCTTGATTCCGTTCTCGGAAAGCTCAAGACAAACTCCGTTGTCGGGAATAAAGATGTTACTTTTCGGAATACCCATATTCATGGCAAGCTGTGCGTGCTTTCTCAAGTGCTTCTGCTCGCCGTGGACGGGAATAAAGAACTTAGGCTTGATGATACCCATCATCAGTTTAAGCTCCTCCTGGCAAGCGTGACCCGAAACGTGAACACCGTAGCTCTTTTCGTAGATAACGTCTGCGCCGAGCTTCATCAGCTCATTGATAACGTTTCCGACCGTCTTTTCATTGCCGGGAATCGGATTTGCCGAGATTATAATACAGTCGTTAGGGCCTATGGAAACCTTCCTGTGGCCGGAAAAAGCCATTCTCGAAAGCGCCGACATCGGCTCGCCCTGACTTCCGGTCGTGATGATAACCATCTTGTCGTCGGGGTACTTGTTGATCATGTCAATGCTGACCAGCTCACCCTCCTTGACGTTGAGATAACCGAGTCTTGAACCGATTTCAACAACGTTTTCAAGGCTTCTGCCCGAGAGAGCAACCTTACGTCCGAGCGACTCCGCCTGGTCGATGATCTGCTGAACACGGTGAACGTTCGAGGCGAAGGTCGCAATGATTATCCGTCTCTTGCCCGCCTGCTCAAAGAGTGTTCTGAGCGATGCTCCGACGGCACGCTCCGATTCCGTATAGCCCTTTCTTTCGGCATTTGTCGAATCGGAAAGCATACAAAGAACGCCCTCACCGCCAAGCTCGGCGAAGCGGTTGATATCAATCATTCCGCCGTCGATCGGTGTGCTGTCGATTTTGAAATCGCCCATCTGAACAATAACTCCTGCCTCGCACTTTATCGCAAAGGCAAGCGAATCCGGAATTGAGTGGTTAACATGAATCGCTTCAATGTCAAATTTTCCGAGCTTTATTGTGTCGCCCGGCTTGATAACATTGAGCTTTGCGCCGTCAAGGAGCTTATGCTCCTCAAGCTTGCCCTCAACGAGACCCATTGTCAGCCTTGTGCCGTAAACGGGAATGTTGATTTTTTGAAGAAGATAGGCAAGTGCGCCGATGTGATCCTCATGCCCGTGGGTTATAACGATACCCTTGATTTTCTCTCTGTTCTCCTCAAGATAGGTGAAATCGGGAATAACAAGGTCAACTCCGAGCATATCTGCCTCGGGGAAGGCAAGACCGCAGTCGACTATTACGATATCGTTCTCAAATTCATAAACAGTAATGTTCTTACCGATCTCGTTAAGTCCGCCGAGGAAGCCTATCTTAACGGATTTCGCGGGCATTTTCTTGCTCTGCTTCCTTCTTGAATTTGTTGAACCGAAGCTTTTCTTATTCGTTCTTTTTTGATTTGTCCTTCTCTTTTCGGCCTGTTGAGCGTTTTTCGGATTAGATTTGGCAGTTTTCGATTTTTCGCTCTTCGCCGTTTTGCTTTTCGGCGGTTTGGCAGTCTTTTGGGGCTGCTTTACGCCGCGTTTTGTCTGCTTGTTTTTTGCTGCAGACTTCTGACTCTTGTCAGTTTTTTCATTTTTCGGCATTAAATAAACTAACTCCTATTCTTTAAATTTTTTATGTAAACCGCATTATAGACATAGAATAAACATAATTACCCAATCTAACTAATTTATGATACTATTTTTTGCGTCAAAAGTCAATGATTTATGCTAATTATTATGGGTTAAAGCTCTATTTCATAAACAATTTCGTTGCAAGAAATAATTATTGTTTTTTTCCGTGCCTTATGGTAAAATATTTCAGGCGAGGTGAAGCAATGAAAAAGGTTGAAATTTTTACCGACGGCGCATGCTCGGGCAATCCGGGTCCCGGCGGCTGGGGCGCTGTACTCAGATATAAGGGTACGGAGAAAGAAATCAGCGGCGGCGAACGCAACACGACAAACAACCGAATGGAGCTGACGGGCGTAATCGAGGCGCTGAAGCTTCTCAGGGAGCCTTGCGAGGTCACGCTGACGACCGATTCAAAATACGTTGCCGACGGCCTTTCAAAAGGCTGGGCAAAGAGCTGGAAGGCAAAGGGCTGGAAGAAAAGCGACAACAAGCCTGCGTTAAATCCGGACCTGTGGGAGGAGCTTTTAAGGCTCTGCGATATCCACAAGGTCACCGTAGTATGGGTCAAGGGTCACGCCTCCCACCCGGAAAACGAACGCTGCGACCGACTGGCTGTCGCCGAGTGGAAAAAGCTGCAATAAATATAATCCGGAACGAGGGTCATAACGGCTTTCGTTCTTTTTTTGAGCCGATAATGATATTAAGTATTCTCTTTTTTCTTTTCCTTATTGCTCTTGTAAACAGGTAATTGTTCGGCTCGCCTCATAATTTCGTCCATGTCGTAGCTTGGCTTTGTGCCGCCGTCCTGCCTGAACCAATTGCGAATCGTCGCATAATGGCTCTGATATCTTTTGCCCGTCGCAGCCATATAGTCACTGAGCTTCTCGATATACGAATTGCGGTTGCTTACACCCATTCGCTCAGCCAAACGCCCGTATTCATCGTCACTCAGTTCAACATTATTATGTTCGCCGTATTTTTTTGTGCGCGTGCGCGCTTTGCTGACAGACTCAAGCTCACTCTCAGACTCAGACTCAATTTCAGACTTAGAATCAGTCTCAGACTCAGTATAGGTTTTGTCGGGTTTTCCCGAAAACCGTTGGGTTTCTTCAAAAACCGTTGGGTTTTCAGCGGCTTTCTTTTTCGGCCTGCCGCCCTTTGCACCGTTTATCCTGTTCGCCTGCACTTTTTTATCATAGTTTTCGTTTGCGCTGTCTATGTATTTTCTGATATGCCTGAAAACGACCTTCATTGCCCTGTCCCCGAAGCACGGCTCTGCGGATTCGCTTGTATAATTAAGGACGGCTCTGAAAATTTTTCCGACCTCATCATCGGAAAAATCCTCCAGCTCGCTCAGAAGATCCGTCGGCAAAACAAAGCTTGTCTTTTTTTCCGTCATATAAACTCCTTCAAGAATGATTAAAATTGTATAATTCTTTATACACAATCAATTATATACGCTATAACGCACCGCGTCCGCCTAACGCCGTATTGCGACCAAAAAAGAGCTTGTTCGACAGAATTACGGACAGTTTTCACCGCACCGTTTAAATAAAATCAGAAGAATAGATTTTAATGAATAATACTTAGTCAAAAAGCTCGCAACGAAACCGAAGCGAGCTTAATTTATTTATTCTTCTTTTTAAAATGCACAAACACAAATACGATTATGCAGATAATTTGAAGTATTGCGCTTGAAAAGAAAATGTACTTGAAATCCGGCAGATTCGTGAACAGGTCAACCGCCGTGTAAATGCTTGCAAACGTTGACCAAATCAGAATCGAGAGGCAAATACATTGCGAAATATTATGCCACCAAATGAACGAAAATACACTCAGCGTTATAAACACAACAGGCAGCGCAAACAAAAACGAGTAGTCTGCATAAGGAGCAAGTGACGGAATCTGCTTAAAAATCAAAAACAAAACCGATGCGATGAAATAAATTCCGATTGCGGAAACAAGCGGCACAAACACGGAAATCGAACGCTTAGAGCGTTTTTCATTGATAACTTTTTCGGGCGTTTTCGGTTTATCCTCCTCGCCGAGCAAATATGACATGGTTACGCCGAGAACCTCGCCGATTTTCATTATCGTCAGAACATCGGGCAGGCTCTCCCCTCTCTCCCATTTCGATACTGCCTTGTCGCTGTAATTCAATTTTTCGGCAAGACCGAGCTGAGTAATGCCGCAGCGTTTTCTCGTTTCGGTCAGCCTTTCGCCAAAAACCTTTCTTGTTTCTTCTTCATTAAGCATGACTTCACCCTGAAAAATATTTTTAATTATTTTAACACAAGAATCCGCTTTTTACAACATTATTTGCAAAGAAAAAAGACCGTTGAATTATAAAAATTCAACGACCTTTTCTTTTTTAATAAAGATTTTAATAAAGATTACTGCTCAACGGGATATACGCTGACCTTCTTGCGATCCTTGCCCCAACGCTCGTACTTAACAGTACCGTCGATGAGAGCGAAAAGAGAATCGTCAGAACCCTTGCCAACGTTGTTGCCCGGATGGATGTGTGTTCCGCGCTGCTTGTAAAGGATGTTACCTGCAAGAACAAACTGACCGTCGGCACGCTTTGCGCCAAGTCTCTTTGACTCGGAATCACGGCCGTTACGGGTGGAACCCATACCTTTCTTATGAGCGAAAAGCTGAATGTTGATCTTAAGCATTTTGACACCTCCGTAGTGTTACTTTAATGTTGTCTGGATAATCTGCGGCTAAAGCCTCAAGGTGAAGCTTTAAGCCCTCAAGAATTTGCTGCGCATCGGATAATTTCGACTTGACGTGAAAGCTCATGAATCCGTCGGAAACATCGGCCTCCGCCTTGCACTTAACAATATCGGTAATCGTGTTCGCCGCCATGTAGGCCGCTGAGGAAACAGCCGAACAGATAATGTCCAAACCGGCCTCTGCCGAACCTGAATGACCGCTGATCTCGAAACCTTCGATTGATTTATCCGAAAAGAAGAAATCAATTTTAATCATTGCTTATGCGTTGATAGCCGAGATTTCTACCTTAGTGTAGGGCTGTCTGTGACCCATCTTGCGCTTCTCGTTCTTCTTCGGCTTGTAGGTAAATACAACTACCTTCTTAGCCTTGCCATTCTTGACAGCCTTTGCCGTTACAGTTGCACCGTCAACATACGGAGCGCCTACAACAATGCCATCTTCCTTGCCGACTGCGATAACCTTGTCAAAAACAACTTCGCTGTCAGCCTCAACGTCAAGCTTCTCAATGTAAAGGGTGTCTCCAGCCTCAACCTTGTACTGCTTGCCGCCGGTAACGATGATTGCGTACATTCTAACTAACCTTCCTTTATTATGGACTCGCTACGTGGGGCGGAATAAATCACTTGTGCCGCCCGAAAGCGACGCCCGTAATATGCGGTATTTAGAATTTTACCACAAGGGTCAAGGTTTGTCAACATTTTTATGTAATTATTTAATTTATTATTTGACACCGTAAAAAAATACCTGTATTATATTTGTATATACGGAGGTGCTATTTATGTTTGACAGCATTGGATTTGATCTTGACGGAACTCTTTGGAGCTCCATGAACTGTATAACATCGTCATGGCAAAGTGTAGCCGAGGAATATAAGTTTCCCCTCCCGACCGACGAACAGATCCGTTCGGTTATGGGGCTTAATAAAATTGACCTGATGAACAAGCTTTTCCCGGGAGCGGATAAAGCTTTGGCGGAGCAATTCTTTAACGATGCAACGGTTGCGTGCGTCGAAGAATTAAGACAGCGCGGCGGAATTCTTTATGACGGCGTGGAGGAAACTCTTGCAGAACTCAGCAAGCATTTCAAGCTGTACGTTGTCAGCAACTGTCAAGAGAGCTACATGGACGCTTTTCTTTCATATCATAAACTCGGAAAATATTTCTGCGACACTGCTTTTGAGGATCCCGAAACACTTTCAAAGGGCGAAAATATTAAGAAAATGCTTACAAAGCACGGCTTTGAGAATTCACTGTACATCGGCGACACTCAGGGCGATAAAAATGCCGCTTCGCTTGCAAAAATCCCGTTCGGCTATGCCTCATACGGATTCGGCACGGTTGACGGTTACGATTATAAATTTGACTCGTTCAGGGATATATTAAAGCTGATAAAAAATAGGAGTGGTAAAATTGACTGAAACCGACAACCTCTTTTTTGAAGAATACAAAAAGCTTGACAAACTGTGTTCGGATATATATAACGACAAATACGGAATTTCAACATATATTAAAGATATGGAAGAAAACGATTATATCGGACAAAAAGCCGTTAAATCATGGCATAGAGTTTATAAGTCTCTGAAGCATATCCGTTGGTTAAGATCGCAAATTGCACACGAAGTAAATACCACAGGCATAAGCACATATGATGATATTGAATTTATCCAAAAATTTTATAATCAAATTTTCGCGTCTACGGATCCTATTTCTCAGCTTGAAAGGTTGGGTAAGTACAATCAGACTTCATCGTTTAAAAAAAGCGTACAGGATATCGAGTACAGGAATTATTATAACGAAAAAACATTCAATGTTGATCATGCTGATATTCATATATCCACGAAAAGTGAAAACAAAAAAGGCTCAAAGAAAAAAATTATAGCGGCATTAGTTATAATTACGATAATGATAATGTTTATACTTATATCAAAATATGTGCTGCATTAAATATTGCAAAATAAATTTATATATGTTAGAATTAAGTCAGAGATTACTAAACACACACGGAGGTGCTGATATGGAGAAGGAAAAGCTTTCGGATATAATCAATAAAAAGGTGCTTTACATTGTTTTTGCGGCTCTCGGCGTGCTTGCCGGAGCATTTTCAATCGTTCTTTTGATCGTCGAGCACAAAATTTATTCAAACGGAGCTTGGTATATGCTCACCGTTTGCTGGTTTATTCTGGCAGGGTTCTTTGTATACAGGTATATTAAAACTGTAAAAACCGAAAAAAAAGAGGCGCAAATGGTTGCCGAATACAAAGAGAAATATAAGATTAAATAATAATTTTGCCGTTTACACCCTAAAAAATTAAATCTAAAACCGCCCTTTTTTAATTAAATCGGCGGTTAAATATTTTTTAAAAAAATTTTTTGAAAATTTTAAAAAAGCTATTGACTTTAGTGTGCTAATGTGCTACTATACTACCACAATAAAGTTTGGAGGAAAACATTATGAAAAAAATTATTGCAATCACGCTTGCCGTACTCATGGCAGCAATGACATTCATCTTCGCAGGCTGCGGCGACAAGAAGCCCGCGGCGGATGGCGACAATAACGCAGCATCTTCAAGCGATCTCGCTTATGTTCAGAGCAAAGGCAAGCTTGTTGTTGGTATCACAGACTTTGAGCCGATGGACTACAAAGCAAAAGGAAGCGACGAATGGATCGGTTTTGACGCTGATATGGCTAAGGCTTTCGCTAAGAGCATCGGCGTTGAGGTTGAGTTCGTTGAAATTGACTGGGACAACAAGGTAATGGAGATCAACAACAAGTCGATCGACTGCGTATGGAACGGTATGACTCTCGATGATGAAGTTACATCAGCAATGTCATGCACAAAAGCATATTGCAACAACGCTCAGGTTGTTGTTGTCAATAAGGACGTAGCTTCCAAGTACAACAGCGTTGAGGCTTGCAAGGATCTCACCTTTGCGGTTGAGGCAGGCTCCACCGGAGAGAAAACGGCAACTGCAAACGGCCTCAAGGCTACACCTGTTAAGGATCAGGCAACAGCACTTACAGAGGTTTCCTCGGGCACATGCGATGCAGCTATCATCGACAAGCTTATGGCTGCCGCTATGGTCGCCGAAGGCACTGCAAACGCTAAGCTTGCTTACACGATCGACCTCAACTCCGAGAAATACGGCGTAGGCTTCCGTCAGGGCAGTGACCTCACAGCTAAGCTCAACGAGTTCTTCAAGACTTCCATGGCTGACGGCTCAATGAAGAAGATCGCAGAAAAGTACGGCGTTCAGGCTTCCCTCATTAAATAATTAACTAAACAATTAAATCTACACAAACAGAGGACATGAATAATGTTCTCTGTTTTGGTGCAAAAGGATGTTTTTATGTCACAGTTTATTGAACAGTTCCCGATAGTATTTGAGTCGCTCAATATGGGATTTCTTCAAACGGTCAAGCTGTTTTTCGTAACGCTTGTCGGAGCGCTCCCGCTCGGTCTTATAATTTCATTCGGCTCTATGTCAAAATTCAAGCCGCTCAGCGGACTTGTCAAAATAATCGTTTGGATTTTCCGAGGCTCCCCTCTTATGATTCAAATGCTTATTATTTATTACATGCCCGGTCTAGTATTCGGAACTCCGATTTGGGGCGGCGGCGAGGACGGCAGATTTACTGCGGCGGCGGTCGCTTTCATTCTTAACTACGCTTGCTATTTCTCCGAGATATATCGCGGAGGAATCGAGGGCGTCCCCATCGGTCAGCAGGAAGCAGGAATGGTTCTCGGCATGACAAAGTCGGAGATCTTCTTCAAGGTCACACTCCTCCAAATGATTAAACGCATTGTTCCGCCCATGTCTAATGAGATTATAACGCTCGTAAAAGACACCTCGCTTGCAAGAATTATCGCCTTGCAGGAGATCATATGGGCAGGACAGGCTTTTCTCAAAGGTTCTCACGGCATTTCGGGTCAGATTTGGCCGCTCTTTTTCACAGGTGTTTATTACCTTCTGTTCTGCGGTATTCTCACTCTTCTTTTCGGCAAGCTTGAAAAGAAGCTCGATTATTTCAAGGTATAAGGAGGGCTGAGAAATGGCAATACTTGAAGTTAAAGACTTAACAAAAAATTTCGGCGCAACCGAGGTTCTCAAGGGCATTACTTTTGAATTGCAGGAGGGCAAGGTTCTCTCCGTCATCGGCTCCTCGGGAAGCGGCAAAACTACGCTTCTTCGCTGTATCAACGGTCTCGAAACCGCAACCTCCGGCAAAATCACCGTCAACGATCAGGTCGTTTTCGACAGTGCAATAACCGACAAAAAAGAGATAAAGGCACTCGAGAAGAACAAGCAGAACATCGGTCTTGTTTTTCAGCAGTTCAATCTATTTCCGCAGTACACGGCGCTGGGCAATGTTACGCTCGCAATGAAGCTTGCGGCAAAACGGCGTCCCGACTATAAGCAGAAAAAAAAGGAAATGCTTGAGGAGATTGATAAGACTGCAAAATATTTTCTCAATAAGGTCGGTCTTTCAGACAAGCTGGACTTCTACCCCTGCCAGCTCTCGGGCGGACAGCAACAGCGAGTTTCGATTGCCCGTGCGCTTGCAATGAACCCGAAAATCCTCTTTTTCGACGAACCGACTTCGGCGCTTGATCCCGAGCTTACGGGTGAAATTCTCAAGACGATTCGCCAGCTTGCCGAGGACAAGATGACAATGGTTATCGTCACCCATGAAATGAACTTTGCAAAGGACGTTTCCGACGAGGTCATCTTTATGGACAACGGCGTTATCGCCGAGATGGGCACACCCGACGAGGTTCTTGTCAATCCGAAAAACGAGAGAACGAAAGCATTTCTTAACACATATCAGAAATAATTCTCCGGAGGTATTGCGTTTTTGAATATAAATGCAACACCTCTTTTTTGAAAGGATAAAGAATATGAAAAAAATCGCAAAAATTCTTATCAGCGTTATCCTCTGCCTAACGGTTGCCTTTTGCTCACTGATACCCGCATTTGCAACCGAGCCTAAGACAGCGTTTATCGTTGTCAGCGGAATGAACACTTTTCCTCTATATAAGGACAGTGAAAAGGTGTTCCCGACATCGACAAAAACAATCATGAAGCTTGCCTCAAAAATTGTTCTTCCCCTTGTCGAATTCTTCAGGGACGGCGATTACGACAAGCTTGGCGACGCGCTTTTCCCCGCGGCGGAGGAAGCCTTTGACGACCTTGCCTGCAGCCCGGACGGCAGCTCAAAATATGAAATTACCACCGATCTGTTTCCTATGAGCGCAGGCAACTACCCCGACTCCTTCATGAACGAGGTCAAGGACGAGGGCGGCGTTGTCAGGGCGGGAATCGACGCCTTCGGCGCAGACAATACATATTTCTTCAACTACGACTGGCGCCTTGATCCTCTCAAGCACGCCGACGAGCTTAATAAATTTATAAAGAATGTCAAGGCTGAGACTAAGTGTGACCGTGTAGCACTCGCCGCTTTCAGCATGGGAGGAACAGTCACGCTCTCCTATCTCTATAAATACGGCAGCAAAGACGTTGACAGTGTTTCGCTCTGCTCGACCGCTTTTCAGGGCACTTCGTGCATGGGCTCGATGTTCTCGGGTGACATGAGCATTGACGCTTACGGCCTCATTCGCAGAATGGCTCAGCTTACAAGAAACGATTTTCTCGACGAGCTTATTATGTTCCTCAACAACAGCCTTGATGCATATAAAATCAACGCTTCGATTGACGGATACATAAACAATATCCTCACAAATCTCAATGATAGACTTTATAAGGAGCTTATAATCCCCGTTTTCGGATATATGCCCGGACTTTGGGCTTTGGTTGATGCAAGAAATTATGAAGAGTCTAAAAATTTCATGCTTGCCGGAGCAGATACGGAACTTATAAAAGCGATTGATGAGTATCACCGCAACGTTCAGGCAAGGGCTTACGACATTCTGAAAGCCGCTGAAAAAAACACAACGATTTATATTACGGCGCAGTACAATATGCAAGGCCTTCCGATTTCCGAAAGCTCAACAACAAGCAATAACGATTTTCTTATTGATGTAAATTATGCTTCGGGCGGTGCGATTTGCTCAAAGCTTGACGAAACGCTCCCCGAGAGCTACACACAGGCAAAGGCAGACGGACATAACCACCTCAGCGCTGACCGTCAGATTGATGCATCGACCTGTATGTTCCCCGAACAGACATGGTTCATTCGTGACATGGCTCACGTCGATTACAACGTCGGCAACTCAACGGATTTCCTTATTTGGCTTGCCAAGAGCGAAAAGCAGCTCACAATTCACGACAGCGAAAGCTACCCCCAGTTTATGAAATATAACAGCAAGTCAAACACACTCTCCCCTGTTACCGATGAGCTTCTCAAGAGCACCGCAATTTCACAGATATTCGCTTTTCTTACAAAGCTCGTTAAAATCTCGGCGCAAATTATTTTTTCGATTTTTATTAAATAACTGCGATTAAAAACGAAACAGGCTGTATCGGTCAACTTGATCAATACAGCCTGTATTTTTTATTTATTTTTATTTCCTGACCGATTCGACAACGCCCTCTGCGAGGCCTGCAAGTCCCTGAATTTCCGACGGAATAATGATCTTTGTTGACTGACCGTCAGCCGCCTTTGAAAACGCTTCAAGGCTCTTTATCTTAATATAGCCGTCGCCCGGGTTTGAAGCATTGATAAGCTCAATCGCCTTTGCCTCGGCCTCCTGAATTTTGAGAATTGCCTCCGCTTCACCCTCTGCCTCACGGATCTTCGCTTCCTTAACGGCTTCGGCGTGGAGAATTGCGGCTCTCTTGTCGCCCTCGGCGGCAAGGATCTGAGACTCCTTCTGAGCCTCGGCAACAAGCACCTTACTCGCCTTTTCACCCTCTGCGCGGAGAATAGCCTCACGTCTCTGACGCTCCGCCTTCATCTGCTTCTCCATGGCATCCTGGATCTCCGGCGGCGGAAGAATATTCTTCAATTCAACGCGGTTGACCTTGATGCCCCACGGGTCGGTCGCTTCGTCAAGAATTCCTCTGATTTTAGCGTTTATAGTATCTCTTGATGTAAGAGTATGGTCAAGCTCAAGCTCACCGATGATGTTACGAAGCGTTGTTGCCGAAAGATTTTCGATTGCCGAAATCGGACTTTCAACGCCGTATGCATAGAGCTTCGGGTCTGTAATCTGATAGAAAACGACCGTGTCGATCTGCATGGTAACGTTATCCTTTGTGATAACGGGCTGAGGCGGAAAATCAACAACCTGCTCTTTAAGAGAAACATTTCTTGCAATTCTCTCAAAGAACGGGATTTTAAGATGAATACCCGTCTGCCATGTCTCGCGATATGCGCCGAGACGTTCAACAACATATGCTCTTGACTGCGGCACGATCTTAACGTTTGTAACGATAAGAAGAACTGCCAAAAGAATTAAAAATACCACAATACCGATTCCTACGGGACTCATAGATCATCTCTCCTTTTAACTAAAAGCTTAGCTCCCTCGATTGCTTCAACAGTAACTCTTTCGCCTTCCTCGGCCTCGGAGTTATCCACCGTTCTCGCCGTCCATACAAGGCCTCCGATTCTGACAGCTCCGGTTGAAAGCTCATTTGAGATTTTTTCGGTAACTGTCGCCTCCTGACCTATATAGCGGTCGGCATTTGTCGGCTGTTTTCGCCCTTTGGTAAATTTTTTTACAAACGGTCTTGTAACCGCAAGCGCCACGGCGGAAACAACGGCAAAAATAAGGAACTGAATCCATATTTCAAGACCGGCTGCACAGGCAATAAGACCCGCAACCGAGCCGATGGCAAACCATATTGTGACAAGCTGAACCGTTGCAGTTTCAATAATCACAAAAAGAACAATAAGACCAATCCATAACCACAGCACACGATCACCTCCGTCTGTAGTTCGATTGTATCATATTGTTATTTTTATGTCAATACGCTTAAAAAATATTCTTTATTGTCGGTTTTTCGCTCTCTTTTATATGTTCAAGGCGATTTATTACGCTGTTTATTTCCTCCAAATATTCGTCCGTCAGCCCCTGTTCATGGTAGTTTTCAATATTTTTTATTCCTATTTCAATATCGTCAAGCTCTGAGTGCGGCAAAAAGGACACCATAAATGTCTCCGATCTGTCCCATGCGTCGGAAAGACGTTTTGTTTCCCAAAAATCTGTTTTCTCCTTTTGACCGACGGACTCCCGAATCTCGCAGGCAATATCTGTCAGCCTGTCGACCTCGGAAATAATCTTAAAATATATACCGATCGACGAGCCCAACACAATAAGTAAAATCACAGTGGCGGCAATTATTCTTCTCATTGATATTCTTCTTTCTTCACTATCGTATAGTTGCCCTCTTTATCCGCAACCATGAAAAGCACCTCGTCAATTTGCGTGTTCTCCGAGTCAAGAATATTGTATAGCTTTTCCTCGTTCATGTCACAGTCTTTAAATGAGCGTTTGTGAAATTTACCGTCGTTTATCACCATGCAAAGCAGTCCCTTTGTTTCGTTTTGAATATCAGCCATTTCCGCCGTGACGGTCTCCTTTTCGGGCTTTAGCATAACGCTGAGCTGTCCGTTCGTTTCGACAATCGCATAGCGTACATCGGAGATATCGAACACATCCTTTTGCCTGAGCTGGTCAAAAAGATCGTCCATAGTAAATCGCAGCCTTTTCAACTGCTTTTGGTCAATCACGCCGTCACGGATAACGACGATGGAATTGCCCTGCAAAAAGCTGCGGCACCTTGAGCTTTTGAGCACAACAACGGAATTGATCACCTCCAGCGCAACGAGAAGCAGAACCGCAACGATTGAATTGCCGAGCGGCAGTGCGTTATCCTGCATCGGAATCGCCGCAATTTCAGAAAGAAGTATGGTTATTACAAGCTCTGTCGGCTGCAATTCGCCGAGCTGCCTTTTGCCCATGATGCGCATACATATGATTATCAGTACATATAAAATCAGCGCACGAACCAATGTTACAAGCATATTTATCACCGATAATATGATTGACGAAAATCCGCAAAATAAACAAAACACCGAACATCATGTGTTCAGTGTTTCAACATTTTCTGATAAAAAATTACTTTCGGCGTAGACTTTCCTGCCGCCCTTTTAGCGGAGCCCGGATGGGTTTTACCACGCCTATGCAGTCCACTCTCAAATACAATTCCTGCTGACCTTTGGTCGATAATACGGTACAAAGCAAATCAAAACATTATTTTCGGCAAGCTTCGGTCGTAGCTTTCGGGCTGAGACTCCTTTAATTCAGCTTTTTCATTGTTCGATAAAACAAATTGATTCAGCCAATAAACAAACAAATCACCCCTGAAGCAAAAAGCTCTGTTTTCTCTGTCCCAAGAAAGCTTGTTATCCTTGTCATAAACCCATTTGTTAAACTTCTTTTCAATATTCTTAATATCATCAATTACCGATTGCGGAACCTCCGCTATATCTACATCAAATTCCGTGAATTCAATTATCAGCTTCAACTGTATCACCAACCAAATTAAGACTGTCTGCAATTTTTCTCATATCCTCAGGCATGGGTGCTTCGAGGGTCATTCTCTCCCCTGTCACGGGGTGGACAAAGCTCACCTTGGCGCAATGCAGGAGCTGATGTCCGAGCTTCATTTCGTCCGTGCCGTACATACCGTCGCCGACAAGCGGCATACCTATTGAAGCAAAATGTACTCTAATCTGATGCGTTCTGCCTGTTTCGAGCCATACTCTTACAAGAGATTTTTTGCCGTCCGTTGCGACAGTCTCCCAATGGGTAACGGCTCTGTCACCTTGCTCACCGACCGCTCTTAGCGTTTTCATCGGGTCGGGTCGGTAAATCGGCTTGTCTATCATGCCGAATTTTTCCGTTTTGCCCGAAACAACTGCAAGATATTCCTTTTCCGCCGTTTTCGGAATTTTGGCAGCGCTGTGCTTGTTCAAGGCGCAGATAACTATTCCCGACGTACCCTTATCAAGCCTACCGACCGCTCTGAAAACCGACTGCTTACCTTCGCTTTTTAAATGATAAGCGAGAGCATTTGCAAGAGTGTCTCCCTGGTGATTATGCGTCGGGTGGCAGGCAAGAAACGGTGATTTATTGACCGCAATCAGGTCGTCATCCTCGTATATAACGTCGATCGGAATATTCATCGGCTCAATTTCACCGTCGGGACACGGAATCTCGATCTTCAATTCATCGCCCGTGTGCAAAATATCTACCGTTCTGATATGCTCGCCGTTGAGCGTTATTCCTTTTTCTATTCTTTTCAGACTTCTTAAAAGCCGAGCCGAGATTTTCGCCTCTCCTTTAAGATACGCAATGACTTTTTTTCCGTCAAATTCCTCGGGAATCTTATATTTTATGGTTCTTTTCATTCTATCACCGAGGATATTATACTATATTTAATAAATTATTCAAGTAAAAATGTAAAAGGCAATATTGAATATGGTCAGAATTATCCTGTTTTTTTGCATAATTCGTTTTATTTTGTACATAATAACAAAAGTTTAAAAAATGGGTTAAAAATATAACAAATCACTTGCATATTTCGCTTTTTCGTTATAAAATATCAATGGTAAAATTTAATACTAAGGAAATTACGGCTTGGGATATTCTTTCGGGTCTTCGGACTCGGACGGGCCTCCCCTGTCGTCGTTTTCTAAAAATTTGGAGGTAATTCAAATGTCAGTAAAAGTTGCTATTAACGGATTCGGCCGTATCGGTCGTCTTGCATTCAGACAGATGTTTGGTGCAGAGGGTTACGATGTTGTTGCTATCAACGACCTCACTAAGCCCAGCATGCTTGCTCAGCTTCTCAAGTACGATACAGCTCAGGGCGGCTATTGCGGAAGAATCGGCGAGGGCCTTCACACTGTTTCTGCTGATGACGAGGCAGGTACAATCACAGTTGACGGCAAGACTCTTACAATCTATGCTAAGGCTAACGCTGCCGAGCTTCCTTGGGGCGAGATCGGTGTAGACGTTGTTCTTGAGTGCACAGGCTTCTATTGCTCAAAGGCAAAGGCTCAGGCTCATATCGATGCAGGCGCTAAGAAGGTTGTTATTTCTGCTCCGGCAGGCAACGATCTTCCGACAATCGTTTACAGCGTAAACGAGAAGACTCTTACTTCAGAGGACAAGATCATTTCCGCTGCTTCCTGCACAACAAACTGCCTTGCTCCCATGGCTAAGGCTCTTAACGACTATGCTCCTATCCAGAGCGGTATCATGTCAACGATCCACGCTTACACAGGCGATCAGATGATCCTCGACGGTCCTCACAGAAAGGGTGACCTTCGCCGTGCACGTGCAGGTGCTGCTAACATCGTTCCGAACTCAACAGGTGCTGCTAAGGCTATCGGCCTTGTTATCCCCGAGCTCAACGGCAAGCTTATCGGTTCTGCTCAGCGTGTTCCTGTTCCGACAGGTTCAACAACAATCCTTACTGCTGTTGTTAAGGGTGCAGACGTTACCGTTGATGGTATCAACGCTGCTATGAAGGCTGCTGCTTCCGAGTCCTTCGGTTATAACACAGACGCTATCGTTTCTTCAGACGTTATCGGCATGAAGTACGGTTCACTCTTCGATGCTACTCAGACAATGGTTTCCAAGATCGCTGACGATCTCTATGAGGTTCAGGTTGTTTCTTGGTACGACAACGAGAACTCTTACACAAGCCAGATGGTTCGTACAATCAAGTACTTCGCAGAGCTTGCATAAGTTATTATCACAAAAAGACGGGGCAGAATTTCTGCTCCGTTTTTTCTTTTTTATGATTGAATTAGCCTCCCCTATGTTGTATAATAATACACGGACGCATATAATTAAAGAATGATAAATATTTCACCGACGGAGGTTTATTATGTATATACTTGATGTTTTGAAATCCATTCTCTTCGGCATAATCGAAGGCATAACGGAATGGCTGCCGATAAGCAGCACGGGACATATGATTTTGCTTGAAAAGATTTGCAAATTCAAGGAGGTTTCGCCGAATTTCTTTGAAATGTACCTTGTTGTCATTCAGCTCGGCGCAATTATTGCCGTTGTAGTAATGTTCTGGAATAAGCTTTGGCCTTTCAAGAAAAAGCAGCTTGAAAACGGCAAAAGCAAGGTTGTCGTTAAGCCGAGAATAATCGAGCTTTGGTTCAAGGTTATCATCGGTTCGATTCCCGCCGGAATTCTCGGAATTATTTTCAACGACCTTCTCGACAAATATCTTTACAACTATGTTACGGTTGCCATAACGCTTATAATTTACGGCGTACTCTTTATCGCTGTGGAAATCTACAACAGAAAGCGCCGTCCGAAAGTTACAAAGCTCACTGAGGTTTCGTTCAAAAACGCCTTCTTTATCGGCTGCTTCCAGGCACTTTCGCTTATTCCGGGAACCTCACGCTCAGGCTCAACGATCCTCGGCGGTATCATGCTCGGCAATTCAAGGAGAGTTGCTTCGGAATTTACCTTCTTTCTCGCCGTTCCCGCTATGCTCGGCGCATCGCTCATCAAGATAATTAAATTCGGCCTCGGATTCACCGTTACCGAGTTTGTTATACTCTTTGTCGGAATGATAACTGCATTTACCGTTTCACTTGTTGTTATCAGATTTTTGATGAATTACATTAAAAACCACACTTTCACTGCATTCGGCATATACCGCATAATTCTCGGCGCAATTGTACTTATCACCTATTTTGTTACAAAATAACGGAGGAAAAATGGAACCGCAAAGACGTTATATATTTGAAAATATTGAAAACTGCCGCGATCTCGGCGGCTACCCTTCAAAATACGGCTGCACAAAATTCAAGCGCTTTATCCGCGGCGGCACTGTTGACAGACCGACCGAAAACGACATTGAAAAGCTCAAAGCGCTGAATGTCACAACCGTAATAGACCTTAGGGGAGATTTTGAATTCAACAATCAACCGAACGGAACGGAAAGGCTGACCGACAATGTTGAGCACATTTCACTCTATGAAATGAATGTTGCCGAAGCCAAGGGTATGAAAAAAGCTCTTACAGAGGTCTATGAGTACATTATAGATAATTATAAAGAAAATATATGCAAGGCATTAAAGTCCGTCGCAGACGCCCCTGACGGCGCTGTTTTTTATCATTGCTTTCTCGGAAAGGATCGTACGGGAATACTCTCAATGCTTCTGCTGACGATAGCAGGTGTCGAAGAAGATGACATCGTTGCCGACTATCAGCTTACCTATACATACCTCGAAAAATATATGTGCACCCACGCCGATACGCTTTGGGACACAGATCCAAAGAACCACTATTCCCTGCCTCAAACAATGCGCTCCCTCCTCGCCTACATCAAAAATAAATACGGCTCGGTCGAGGACTATATCCGACAAATCGGCATAAGCGACAGGGACAAAGAAAAGATAAGAAAAAGATTTTATTGAGAATAAATAACCGAAAGCTGCCGAGATTCAATCGGCAGCTTTTTTGCAGAAACAAATCTTAACGCATCGTAATCAACCTGAACTATGTTTATTTTTTGTCACATCATTCAAATAGTTTTTTAAAATATTTGTTTTTATTTCAATTGTATCAGAGTATGGAAGAACAACCATTTTGCATTTTCTATGCTTAATAATGTGATAAAAAGTTGGTAAGCTTGTATTATATCGCGTTATGTTTCCTCGTGCTTTTTGCAAATATTCATACAAAACTATCTCTCTTATACTATCGAAATTAATTGAGTCCATATGAACACAATAATCCACAGTCAAATAATCGGTATCTGAGCGCCCTTTGCACGTTAATCCAAATTCTTCATTATCTTTGAATTCAACAAAATCATATGCCACACACTTTTCAGCAATTGATTTACATGCATCCGTTTTGCTCTTTCCTGTTATCAAACAAACCATACCGTTTATTACATATAAATCCGCATATATTGTACCTGAATTAGCAGCATTCCCATTTTTAAGAAAAAAATATGTCTTTTCATGAATATCGCTTATAATGCGTTCAAAACCAGCAGGGAGCTTTTGTGGCAAATCACTTAAAAGAATATCTTCATAAAATACATATCCTTTATAGCACATCCATTCGATCACTACATCTAAATAAGTGGCATAGTCTGGGTTTAATTCATAATACTTTGTAATCAGCAAGTATTCTTTTGGGGAAATCCTTTTTTTATTTTCGGAAATGGTAACAATGCTTTGGAGCTTTTTTCTATGATTTGCATTGTTGCAGTAATAATAATTCACACTGTAAACGAGGTTGTGTTTTATATAGTAAAAATCAAATATATTATTGATTTTCCCTTTTCTTGAATACAAAATTCCTGATTTTATCCCATTTAGTTCCTGCACACTAAATGGAGCAAAATTTTTGAATCTTTTACTTAGCAGTTCTTGTATTAATTTAAACATATGTCCTCCTATTTGGGTTTAAAAAAACTGTCTTAGTTATTATACCATAGAATGCATTTTGGCAAACTAATGATATTTCAACTCAAGTTTCTATACAAAAAACGTTGAAATAAAGCTCAAAACCTTATTTAAAACGGTTTCAGGTGGACGAGGCGAGAGGACTGTTTCCTTAACGCTCAGACCGTCTCAGGTTCAAGTCCTTGGCAAAGAAAAAAAGAGCCTCAATCGGCTCTTTTTTCTTTGGTCGAGGCGACAGGACTCGCCGTCTGCTGCAGCTGCGCCTTGCATACAAATGGCTCGACGACCGTCGCAAGCGACAGTACCCGTCTCACCGCTCCTCGCTAAAAACAGTCCACCGGACTGTTTTCTTAACGCTCAGACCTTCTCAGGTTCAAGTCCTTGGAAAAGAAAAAAGAGCCTCAATCGGCTCTTTTTTCTTTGGTCGAGGCGACAGGACTCGCCGTCTGCTGCTGCTGCGCCTTGCATACTAATGGCTCGACGACCGTCGCAAGCGACAGTACCCGTCTCACCGCTCCTCGCTAAAAACAGTCCACCGGACTGTTTTCTTAACGCTCAGACCTTCTCAGGTTCAAGTCCTTGGAAAAGAAAAAAGAGCCTCAATCGGCTCTTTTTTCTTTGGTCGAGGCGACAGGACTCGCCGTCTGCTGCAGCTGCGCCTTGCATACTAATGGCTCGACGACTGTCACAAGCGACAGTACCCGTCTCACCGCTCCTCGCTAAAAACAGTCCACCGGACTGTTTTCTTAACGCTCAGACCTTCTCAGGTTCAAGTCCTTGGCAAAGAAAAAAGAGCCTCAATCGGCTCTTTTTTCTTTGGTCGAGGCGACAGGACTTGAACCTGCGGCATCTTGGTCCCAAACCAAGCACTCTACCAAACTGAGTTACGCCTCGACGTTGCAAACACAACGTTGTTATTATATCATAAAAACGGCTTTTGTCAATATCAATACGGCAAAAAGCGCTTCTTTTTTAAAAGCAAACGGCACCTTTGAGGGGTGCCGTTTTGTGTTAGTCTATACTGAAAATGTTTCCGAGTGCTTCGCCCGCCGTCTCGAACCACGGGTCTTTGTTCTCGTCAATTATCGGGTGAAAAC
>OJJV01000234.1_pt1 | contig 51223 bp, 47 predicted proteins | sample 1596391 | NCBI WGS metagenome assembly OJJV01 (sample SAMEA4350164, study PRJEB24818) | metagenome | biome: human; feature: gut; material: faeces | place: Denmark | collected 2013-09
CCGAGCAATAGCTGCTGAAATTGACGGTTTCAAGAGGGCGGAATACAAGTAATTTCGCTGTTCGGGTGTCCTAAAACCATTGATATTACTGTGTTTTTTGAAAAATGCTGTATCACCACTCGCACCACGTCAGAAGGAGCAAACACTGTTCCGTTTCCGCCTTGCGGCGAAAACTGCACTATGTTAGCTCCTTCTTCCTTTTCCAAATCGAACCCACTTCGTTGGGCCTCGATTTGGTTTTTTATTTATTCTCAAAATCGACTGATTTTGGTATTGGTAGTTGTTCGACTCGGCCGCGCTCCGGCGACGGCGGCGTCAGCCGCCTAGTCCCCGTAGGGGATTCGAGTCCACGGATTACAAACATCCCCCATGACGCAAACGTCACGGGGGATGCAGCATTTTATTCCACTTCAACGACGCCGTCGTCCTTGACGGTGACGGTCATGCCGGTCTTGACGTATTCGAGGAATTCGTCGCCGAGCTGGTCGACGACCGGCATCTTCGCATCCGTCCAGACGTCTGCGAGTATCGCGCCGGATGCAGCAAGAGAATCTATCGGCATGCTAAAGAGCATGCACGCAGGCTGAAGATGCCGCGAGCACACGGTATACAGCACCATGCCGCCGGTCGTTGAGCCTATCGTCTGCGGCAGGCAGAGCGCCTTGCCCAGCATGGACTGCTTATACAGATCCGGATTATTCTGGTCGCCGCACTTGACCTTTTTATCGCCGAACATCATCGCCATCTGGTAGCTTGCCAAGGTGTTAAAGCCGCCGTGGCTCACCAGAGCCTCCGCCGTACATGTTCCGGGAACTATGACCCGTCCTTTGAACTGCTTCATTTCTTCTCCTCCTTGGCCGTGATGATGTCAAGTATCTCGTTCTCCTTATAAAACCGCGCGCTCGTATATGTGCGCAGCTTGTTGGACGAAGTGATGACAGCTTTCTTCTTGCACAGCGGGTTATTCATGTACATCAGCGGGCAGATATAGCTGACGATCACGCCGTAGCTGGCGAGCTTTGATGCGTAGACGCCCTTGTTCAGCTCCTTTATGACCGCCGGAGACGCGGTAAACACGGTCGGGACGCTTATCTTGTCCATGCCGTTGGCCTTGAGCTTCTCGCCTATCGCGTCCGCCCAGTCCTCCATCTGCTTGAGCGTCATATGCGGGCAGCCGACAAAACACAGCTCCGGCTTCGCGTTCTTGTCCTTCCAGATGACCGGGTAGTTATCCTGCACGCGCTGAAGCTCGGCGTCGTCAATGACGTACACCTGCGCGCCCTCCTTGATGAGCGCTACGCCCTGCTCCTTCGCTTCCGGAGTCAGGTTCTCGATATGGAACAGGCCGACCGCGCCGTTGGAGGCCGTCGCCGCGCCGAAGTCCTTCAGATATGTACATGCCTCGTCGTCAAGCTCCGTGCCGAGCCACTTGTCGAGACCTCTGACATACGGCACTTCCTCCATGACCTTCATGCCGATCGCGGAGCCGAGCAGCTGCGCCTCGGGCTTATGCTCACACCTGACGTCGATTATCCATGTGGCCTTGCGCCCCTCGTCGGTCAGCAGACCGAATTCAGGCACGAAGCCCGCGATGGAGCCCATCAGCTCGATCATGCCGGAGTTGCGGTTGCAGCGCGCGCCGAGGACAGAGTTTGCGTACACGACGGCGGAGCTTTCCGCCCAGCTGAGCACGTCGCCCTTCTTGGGCTTGTTCCCCATCTGATCAACATAGCAGGTGCAGGAATAGGCGTCCTCATCCGTGATGCCGAGCTTGCGGAGCTGCTCCTCAAAGCGATCCTGCTGGGTGTACATTATTTTCTTGAACACGATGTCCTCAAGAAAGCTTGTCGGCACATTCTTATCCAGCGGGCGCGGATCCGCGGTAAACTTCTGACCGTTGGTCAGCCCCGCGTCGATGAGCCGGTCAAACAGGTCATAAACAGGCTTGAGCGCGGCCAGACCGTATGAAATGACTGTATGACCATACTCGCTGGTGACGGGAACCATGCGCTCCGCACCAAAAGTGTCTCCATACATGACGAGGGTCTTCATGACCTTGGCCATCATCTCGCCTTTTTCGCCGTTGAGCAGAGCCTGCTGCTCAGGAGTCAGATTCATAAAACCACTTCCTTATGTAAAATAAAGTTCTGCTTAGTGTTTATTTTAACAACTTTTGTGCAAAAAGTCAATCAGGCGCAGGGCTGCAGCACTGCATTTTGGCAGAAAAATACGGAGCGGGCATATAAAAACGCAGCATCTTTTGATGCTGCGTTTTTATTGATCAATAGTAGCGCTTATTCTTGTTCTTGCGAGCGGCCTCGGATTTCTTGCGGCGCTTGACGCTGGGGCTCTGGTAGTACTCCTTCTTGCGCAGGTCGGCCAGAACGCCGGACTTAGCGCAGCTGCGCTTGAATCTCTTAAGAGCATTGTCCAGAGACTCGTTCTCCTTGACATATATTTCAGACATTTATTTCCCTCCCTCCAAAAGTGCCATGCGGCACCTCAAGGGCCAATGAATTGGCTTTTCAACGTTACTATTATACCTGCTTAAAGTCCCGTTGTCAATAATTACTTTGCGGGCTTGAGGATGAGATTGACAAGCTTGTTCTTGACAACGATGGTCTTTACAAGCTGCATACCCTCCATCTGGCGCTTTATCTTCTCGTCGGCACAAGCTGTTGCGATGACGTGCTCGTCATCCGCGTCAGCGGCGACGGTGATGGTGCTGCGGAGCTTGCCGTTGACCTGCACGGCCATCTGGCGGGTGGCGTCATGTGTCTTGGCCTCGTCGTACTTCGGCCAGGGCATCTGCATGGCCATCTTGCCGGTCTTTGCGGCGTAGCCGGTCAGCTCCCACATCTCCTCCACCATGTGCGGCGCGAAGGGGCTGAGCATGAGCAGAAGCTGCTCAAGGTCGCCCTTGGTCAGGCCGTTGGAGTAGAACTCGTTGACCATGGTCATGAGCGCGGCGATAGCGGTATTCATCTTGAGGCTGTCGATATCCTCAGTGACCTTCTTGATGGTCTTGTGGATGATGGACTCGTTCTTGGCGGAGACTTTCTCGTCGTCGGCCGCGATATCCATGAGGTTCCAGCAGCGGTCAAGGAAGCGCTTGGAGCCTTTGACGGCGTCGTTCGACCAGGTGACGGCCTTCTCGAAGTCGCCGATAAACATGATGTGCAGGCGCATGGTGTCCGCGCCGTACTGCGCGACGATGTCGTTCGGGTTGACGACGTTGCCGCGGGATTTGGACATCTTCTCGCCGCCCTCGCCGAGGATCATGCCGTGGCTGGTGCGCTTGGCATACGGCTCCTTGGTGGGCACGACGCCGATGTCGTACAGGAACTTATGCCAGAAGCGGCTGTATAGCAGGTGCAGCGTGGTGTGCTCCATGCCGCCGTTGTACCAATCGACCGGGGACCAGTATTCAAGAGCTTCCTTGCTCGCAAGCTCCTTGTCGTTGTGCGGATCCATGTAGCGCAGGAAATACCAGCTGGAGCCGGCCCACTGGGGCATGGTGTCAGTCTCGCGCATGGCGGGGCCGCCGCAGCATGGGCAGGTGGTGTTGACCCAGTCGGTCATCTTGGAGAGGGGGCTTTCGCCGTCGTCAGTCGGCTCATAGCTCTCGACCTGCGGCAGCACGACGGGCAGCTGCTCCTCCGGAACGGGGACCCAGCCGCACTTCGGGCAGTTGACGAGGGGGATCGGCTCGCCCCAGTAGCGCTGACGGGAGAATACCCAGTCGCGCAGCTTATAATTGACCTTCTCCTTGCCGAAGCCCTGCTCCACAACGTATTTCTTCATCGCGGGGATGGCCTCTTTAACGGTCATGCCGTTGAGGAAACCGGAATTGACCATGATGGCGCTGTCGTCCTTTGCGACGAAGGCTTCCTTGGTCACGTCGCCGCCGGAGACGACCTCGATTATCGGCAGGCCGAACTTGGTGGCAAACTCCCAGTCGCGCTGGTCGTGCCCCGGAACGCCCATGACGATACCGGTGCCGTAGCCCATGAGGACGTAGTCGGAGACGAAGATCGGCAGATTCTTGTGAGTTACGGGGTTTATGGCCTCGATGCCGTCGAGCCGGACGCCGGTCTTGTCCTTGTTCAGCTCGCCGCGCTCAAAATCGGACTTGCGGGCGGCCTCGGCCTGATAGGCCTCAACGTCGCTCCAGTTGGCGATATGCGGCTGCCACTGCTTGAGCAGCGGGTGCTCGGGCGAGATGACCATATAGGTCGTACCGAACAGGGTGTCGGCACGGGTGGTGTAAACGGTGACTTCGTCGCCGATGTTGGTCTTGAAGGTTATCTCCGCACCGGTAGAACGGCCGATCCAGTTGCGCTGCTGGATCTTGACGCGCTCAATGTAATCGACATCGTCCAGATCGTCGAGCAGGCGCTGGGCGTAGGCGGTGATCTTCAGCATCCACTGGCTCTTCTCCTTGCGGATGACCGGAGCACCGCAGCGCTCGCATACGCCGTCAACGACCTCTTCGTTTGCAAGCACGCACTTGCAGCTGGTGCACCAGTTGACGGGCATGGTGGTCTTGTAGGCAAGACCATTCTTGAACATCTGGAGAAATATCCACTGCGTCCACTTATAATACTTCGGGTCGGTGGTATCGACGGCGCGATCCCAGTCGAAGCCGTAGCCCAGCATCTTGAGCTGGCTGGTGAAGTTTGCGATATTGTCCTTGGTGACTATTGCAGGGTGGATGTGGTTCTTGATAGCGTAGTTCTCGGTCGGCAGGCCGAAAGCGTCAAAGCCGATCGGGAACAGGACATTATAGCCCTCCATGCGCTTTTTGCGCGTGACGATGTCCATCGCGGTGAAGGGGCGCGGATGGCCGACATGCAGTCCCTGACCGGAGGGGTACGGGAACTCGATAAGGCCGTAGAACTTGGGCTTATCGCTGCCAGTGACGGCGGCATAGGGCTTGGTCTCTTCCCATCTTGCCTGCCATTTCTTTTCTATCGCTGTAAAATCGTATTTCATTTTGATCAATCCCTCTTTAATTTATAGAATCTGTTTCCGGAAGCCCCTGTAATCAGGGGCGCGGAAGGGATGAGGGATCGACCTCCTCCGCATCGCTCCAGAGGCGCTCAAGATTATAGAACTTTCTGGCCTCGTCGGTGAACACATGGACGATGACGCAGCCGAAGTCCATCAGCACCCATATATCGGAGCGCAGACCCTCGCGGCGTATGGGCGGCTCACCCGCCTCGGAGAGCTGCTTGTCCACCTCGTCGACCAGCGCCTTGATATGCGTGGACGAGGTGCCGTTGCAGATGACGAAGTAATCGGCCAGCACGGTCTGCTTATCGGTTTTCAGAACCTTGATGTCTCTTGCCTTTTTATCGTCCAGAGCCTTTGCGGCAATGGCGGCTATTTCAGCGGAAGTAAGCATATTTGTTTTGCCTCCTAATTAAAATCAATCAACCAGCGCGGCGTACCATTCGCAGGCCTCAACGCTGTCCTTATACGGCTCCGCGCCGCCGGAGCGGATGAACTCAAGGCTCATCTCCAGCCCCTTGGCCATGGCCGCGTCTATATCCTCAAAGCACAGCTCGCGCAGCTCTTCAACGCCTGGGAAATCCCGCGTCGGCTCCACGAAGTCGGCAAGATATATTATCTTCTCCAGAAGCGTCATGTCCGGCTTGCCGGTGGTGTGCCAACGGATCGCGCCGTATATATCGTCCTCGATGCCGAACAGCTCCCTCGCGAAGGCCGCGCCTGTCTTGGCATGCAGCAGCTTCGGGTTTGCGACCTCGGCGGCGTCGTTGATGATACCATACTTTTCGCACAATTTCAACTGTTCTTCGGCGCTGAGCTTCTTCGTGATATCATGCAGTATTCCGGCCACCGCGGCGCGCTCAGGATCCTCGCCCCAGCGGTTTGCGAGACTGACGGCCTCGTTCTCGCAGCCAAGGACATGCGCTACGCGCTTCTCGGTGAGATACGGCATCACCTTTGCCCGCAGCCAGCTCAGCTCCGGCCGCGCGTCATAATAATGGCGGCGGATTATCTCGGAATACACGCTGTCCGGCAGCAGCTCCGAGCCGATGCCGAAGCGCAGCCTCTCGCGGATATCGCTGGAGCTTGCGGCGACGGGGTCGTGTTTCAGGATTACAACCTTCGCGCCGTACTTCTCCGCTAGCACATCGCGCTGGCGGATGAGCTGAACGTCCTCGTCCTCATCGCGCGCGAGCACCGCGAGGGTGCAGTTTTCAAGCAGATACTCAAAGCGGTACCATGACTCAAAGCTAAGGAGCATATCCGTCCCCATGACGAGGAACAGCTCGTCATCAGGGTAGCTGCGCCGCAGCTCCTCCACGGTCTGCGCGGTGTAGCTCTTTCCCTCGCGCTGCAGCTCCATATCCGATATCTCCGCGCCGGGGATACCGGCAAAGGCAAGGCGGCACATCTCGAGCCGCGCCCGCGGCTCGGGGCTGCCCTCGGCGAGCATCTTATGCGGCGATACGTTCGTCGATATTATCAGAAATTTATCCGGCGCAAGCTCTGCGCTGACGGTTCTGGCGGCTTCAACATGCCCAAGATGCGGGGGGTTGAAGCTGCCGCCGTACACGACAATTCTCATTTTCCTGTCCTTATTGTGATTACTTGGCTTTCTTTTTGTCTTTGACCAGAACTATTTTCGGTTCTTTTTCGTTGCGCTTATACAGCACGAATTTTGTGCCTATCACCTGCACCTGCTCGGCCTTGCAGGCCACGGAGAGCGCGTCGCAGGCTTCGCGGGCGGTGAGCATGGAGTTTTCCAGCACCTTGCCCTTCACGAGCTCGCGCGCCGCGAGAGCTGCGCTTACAGATGCAACCAGATTTTCGTTTATGCCGCCCTTGCCGACCTGAATTATCGTGTCCTCCGCTGCCGCAAGGCCGCGGAGCTGGGCGCGCTGCTTACTTGTCAATGCCATTATAATACCTCTTAAACTTCTCTATAAATTCTCTCATCGCCTTGCCGCGGTGAGATATCGCGTTTTTCTCGTCGGCGCTCAGCTCCGCCATGCTGACATCGTAGCCCAGCGGGCGGAAGAGCGGATCGTAGCCGAAGCCGTTGCTGCCGCGCGGCGCATCGAGTATCTCGCCCTCGCATTCGCCTCGCGCAGTTATCGTATTGCCGTCCGGCAGGCAGCAGCACACACAGCAGACAAAGCGCGCACGGCGGTTTTTCTCGTCGCCGAGCTTGCCGAGCAGATATCTGTTTCTGTCCGCGTCGCTCGCGTCGTGGCCGAAGCCGTAGCGCGCGGAGTATATCCCCGGCTCGCCGTTGAGCGCATCGACCACCAGACCGGAATCGTCCGCGACGGCGATGCAGCCGGTAGCTTTCAATACCGCGTCCGCCTTCAGAAAGGCGTTCTCCTCAAAGGTCGTTCCGGTTTCGTCGACCTCGAAGTCGCAGCCCGCGTCGCGCTGGCTGATCGGTTCCGCGTCCGTTCCGGCGAGAAGCTCGCGGAACTCTCGCATCTTGTTTTTATTATTGCTCGCAAGGATTATCTTCATTTGAACAGCGCCTCCGCGAAGGTCTTTGCGTCGAACGGGATGAGGTCGTCTATCCCCTCGCCCACGCCGACGTACTTGACCGGAATGTTCAGCTCGCTCGTGATGGCAAACACTATGCCGCCCTTGGCTGTGCCGTCAAGCTTTGTGAGGACGATGCCGGTGAGGCGGGAGCTTTCAAGAAACTGCTTGGCCTGCAGAAGTCCGTTCTGGCCGGTGGTCGCGTCGAGCACCATCAGCGTTTCGACGTCCGCCTCCGGCAGTTCGCGGTCTATTATGCGGCGTATCTTGCTCAGCTCGTTCATGAGATTGGCCTTGTTGTGCAGGCGGCCGGCGGTGTCGATGATTATGACGTCGCTGTTTCTGGCCTTGGCAGCGCAGATGCCGTCATACACGACGGCGGCGGGGTCGCTGCCCTCCTCGTGGCGGACAATGTCCACTCCGGAGCGCTCCGCCCAGATGCCGAGCTGCTCGGCCGCGGCAGCGCGGAAGGTGTCGCCCGCGCAGAGCAGGACTTTTTTGCCCTCCGCCTTGAGCTGAGCGGCGAGCTTGCCGATGGTCGTCGTCTTGCCGACGCCGTTGACGCCTACCATAAGGATGACCGAGGGCTTGGTGTCGAGCTTCAGTGCCGTGTCGCCGACGTTCAGAAGCTTTGTCAGTATCTCGATAAGCCCCTCGCGCGCCTCGTCGCCATAGCGGAAGCGGCGCTCCCATGTCATCTTCTTGAGCCCCTGTACGACCGTCGCCGCGGTCGCCGCGCCGACGTCGGACATCACGAGCAGCTCTTCAAGCTCGTCATAGAAGTCATCATTATCGGGCTTGTAGCTCTGGAATATCTCCTCAAGATCCTCAAGATTGAGGCGGGTCTTGGTCAGGCCGCCGAATATTTTATCGAAAAATCCCATGTGTTTACTCCTCTATCGTTTTCTGCGCATTTTCAAGGTCAAGCTCTATCACGGTAGACACGCCCTTTTCCTGCATGGTCACGCCGTAGAGCATATCGGCCTCCTCCATGGTGCCGCGGCGGTGCGTGATGACAAGGAACTGCGTCTTGTCGGACATACGGCGCATGTACTCGGCGTATCGCGTGACGTTCGCCTCATCGAGCGCAGCCTCGATTTCGTCCATGACGCAGAATGGAGTCGGGCGCACCTTTAAGATCGCAAAATACAGCGCGATCGCGACGAAGGCCATCTCGCCGCCGGAGAGCAAGCTGATATTTGACAGCGCCTTGCCGGGCGGCTGAACCTTTATCTCTATGCCGCACTCAAGGACGTTGTTCTCGTCCTCAAGCACCAGCGCCGCCTTGCCGCCGCCGAACAGCTCCAGAAACGTCTGCCGGAAGCACTCGTCTATCTGGCGGAAGTGCGTCAGGAATACGTCCTTCATCTCGGAGGTGATGTCGTTTATTATGCCGAGCAATTCGCTCTTGGCCTTGTCGACGTCGTCCCTCTGACCGGTCAGGAACTCGTAGCGGGTGTTGACGCGCTCATACTCGTCTATCGCGCCCAGGTTCGGGTTGCCGAGAGAGTTTATCTCGCGGCGCAGCTCGTTTATCGCCCTGGTCGCCTTCTGAAGATTCTCCACCGGCTGGCGCACGGCGTTCGCTGCGCTGTGGCTCAGCTCGTAGTTATCCCAGAGCTTGTCCAGCAGCTGCTTCTCCTCCATCTCGGCGGCGAGCTTGCGCTGCTCTATCTTCGCGGTGCGGCGCTCAAGATCGATGATGTCGCTGCTGCGCTGCTGCGCGTCCTTCTCGGCGCGGGTGCGCTTCCCCTCAAGCTCGATCTTACTTGCGCTTATCTTCGCTATCTCGTCCTTTATCGCGCGGATATCGGCGTTTATCTCCGCGAGTCTCGCGTTTTTCTCTTCAAGCCGCTGCTCGAACTGCTCTATCTGCCGCTCGTGCGCCGCGACGGCGTTCCGCCGCGCTTCGCTGTCTCCGGTCAGGCTGTCGAGCAGGAGCGAGAGCTGGTGCACCGAATTTTCGGTCGCCCGCTTCTCCGCCTCGTTCGAGGAGACGCCGCTGCGCAGCTCCGCCTGATCCTCCAGCGCCATATCCAGCTGATAGCGGACGGCGGCAAGATTGGACTTTGCCCGCTCAAGCTCCGCATCGCAGGACTTCACTTTTTCGGCGAGGCCGGTACGCTGCTTCTTCAGCTTTTCAAGCTCGTTCGCGCGGGAGATTATGCCGCTGCCCTTGGCGCTGCTGCCGCCGGTCATCGAGCCGCCGGCGTTTATCAGCTGTCCGTCCAGCGTAACGATGCGCAGGCGGTTCCCGCTCGCCTTCGACATTCGCACCGCGGCGGCGAGAGATTCCGCCACAACGGTCCTGCCCAGCAGGTTCAGGAATATCTGCTCATACTTGCTGTCAAACTCCGCGAGCTCGCTTGCGATGCCGACGAAGCCCGGGTCGTTGACCGGCGCGTCGCGCATCACGCTGCCGCGGATGGTATCAACGGGCAGGAATGTCGCCCGTCCGGCGTCCATGCGCTTCAAAAGCTCTATCGCGCTGCGGCCGTCGTTTTGGGTGTCGACGACTATATTCTGCGCCGCGGCGCCCAGCGCCGTCTCTATTGCGAGGGCGCACTCATCGTCCGTGCGGACAAGATTTGCGACGGGGCCGTGAACCCCGCGCAGGTTGCCGCGCTGCGTCTCACGCATTATCGTCTTGACCGCGCGCGAGTAGCCGTCATAGTCCTTCTCCATCTCGGAGAGCATATTTATACGTGAATCCATGCTGCGCGCGTCGATATTGAGCTTCGTCGAGCGCTCGGAAAGCTGGTTCACTACCTGCTCACGGCTCTGCAGCTTCATGCGGCAGCCGTCAAGCACGTTGTTATTCTGTGCGGTTTTCTGCTCAAGCTCGCGGAGAGCAGAGTTTATTTCGTCAATGCGCTTCTGCCCCTCGTCAATGCGGCCGCGTATCTCGCTGACGCGGTTCTCCTGATCCGCGATATCGTCGAGCATGCGCTGCATGCTCTCCTTGCTGCTCTGGACGTTGGCGCGCAGCACCGCGGCGTTCGCCTCACACTCGGAGGCCATGGCCTCGGCGGCGGACAGGCGCTCGCGCGCGTGCTCCGTCTCGACGTCCTTCTGGTGCATACGCTCCGTTATGCTCTCGGACGAGGAATACAGCGCCTGAAGCTCCGCCCGCGCCTGCTCCAACTCGGTCTTGGACTGCTCGTACTCGGTCTTGATATTGTCCGCCTGGGAGCGCAGCTTGTCCAGCGTCTCCATCCAGACGGATATCTCCTGCACGCGCAGCTCATCGCGCAGCTTCAGATATTTTTTTGCGGTCTCGGCCTGCTTTTTCAGCGGCCCGACCTGAATTTCAAGCTCTTCTATCTTGTCGTTCACGCGGAGGAGATTTTCCTCCGTTTTTTCGAGCTTGCGCTCCGCCTCCTCCTTGCGGTAGCGGAAACGGGATATGCCCGCCGCCTCTTCGAATACCTCGCGCCGGTCGGTACTCTTGGTGGAGACGATCTCCGCGATGCGCCCCTGGCCGATGATCGAATAGCCGTCGCGGCCAAGGCCGGTATCCATGAGGAGGTTGTTTATATCCTTGAGCCTGACCGACTCACGGTTTATGTAATACTCGCTGTCGCCGCTGCGGTAATAGCGGCGGGTCAGCATTATCTCGCTGCTGTCATAGTCGAAGATGTGGGCAGAGTTGTCGATTATCAGCGACACCTGCGCAAAACCCAGCGGGCTGCGCTTCTCCGTACCGCCGAAGATGACATCCTCCATCTTCGCGCCGCGCAGAGCCTTTGTCCGCTGCTCGCCCATGACCCAGAGTATGGCGTCGGATATGTTCGACTTGCCGGAGCCGTTCGGACCGACAATGGCGGTTATATCTTTTTCAAATGTAAGCCGCGTTTTATCGGCAAAGGATTTGAATCCCTGTATCTCCAGTGCTTTTAAGTACAAATGAATAACCTCTGATTTTAAAACTTAACAAGTTATTATATTATATATCTCAGGCTTTTTCAATGGAAACTATGGAAATTTCATCATTTTCCGCGTCTATCCCGCGTATTTTCAGCTCTTTGAGGCCGAATTCAGCCGTCAGGCGGGAGACGTTTCCCCGATGCTGGCCGACTGCCTGCGAAACGCGGCTTTTATTCACGCCGAGCGTGACCCTGCTCCCCGCAGGGACGCCGTTCAGCACCGCACGCATTTTATCGAGCATAAGACGGCTCTTCACGAGCTCGCCCAGCGCCGGATGATACGCGCCGCCCGCTGCCGCGCCGCCGGACAGCTCGTCCGTCGGGTTCAGGCCGAGACGGATTATCGGTATCCCCGCCGCTTCGAAAAGCGGTACGATCGCCGCGCAGTATTCCACCGCGTCGGCCACCGTGTGCTCCTTATACTCCCCCGCCTGCCACAGATCGTAAAGCGCCGTATCGCGCACTATGACGGTCGGGTATATGCGCACGCCGTCCGGATGCAGGGCGATTATCTTCTTCGCCGTGTCCACCGTGCGCTCCACGCTGTCGCCGGGGAGTCCGGTCATCATCTGGAGTATCAGCTGGAAGCCCGCGGCCTTTATCTGCTTCGACGCGCTGACGACATCCTCCGCCGTGTGTCCGCGGCCGGACAGCAGCAGTATCTCGTCGCACAGCGACTGCGCGCCAAGCTCTATCGTCTCCACGCCGTATCTCTTCAGCCGTGCCAGCACCGCGCCGTCTATTGCGTCAGGCCGCGTGGAAAGCCGTATCGCGTCTATCTCGCCGCGGTCAAGATATTCCTTCGCCGCGCCCAGCAGCGCCTCCTGCTGGCAGGATGGGATGGCCGTGAAGCTGCCCCCATAAAACGCCAGTTGCCGCTTCGCCCCGTTGCGGGGCAAGGCGGCTGCTGACTCTATCGCGTTTTTCACATTTTCGACCCCTGCAGGCTCCTGCGCGCCGGATATGCGGCGCTGGTTGCAGAACACGCAGTCGTTCGGGCAGCCGAGGTGCGGCACGAAAACGGGGATGATGCTTTCTCTCGCGCTCACTCTCTCATCGCCTCCAGCGCTCTGCCGGCGGCCTTCTGCTCGGCTTCCTTCTTCGTTCTGCCGCTGCCCTCGCCGACGGGAAGCCCGTTGACGCAGACCTGAAACGTAAAGGTCTTGCAGTGGTCGGGGCCGCTCTCGCCGATAAGCTCATAGCTGATATGCTGATTGCTGCGGCGCTGCACAAGCTCCTGAAGCTCGGTCTTGTAATCCGCCGTGCGGTGGTTGTCGTCGATCTTTGCGTCCTTGAGAACGCGGGTCATTATAAACTCGCGCGCCTGATCCATGCCGCTGTCGATATACATGGCGGCGATGATCGCCTCGACCATATCCGCAAGTATCGACGGGCGCTGCCGTCCGCCGGTGTGCTCCTCGCCGCGGCCAAGGCGCATATATTCGCTGATGCCGAGTTCCAGCGCGACCTTGTGCAGGCTCGTCTCGCAGACGAGCTCCGCGCGCAGCCGTGTCATGCGCCCCTCCGGCAGCTCCGGCTCATGGTGATACAGGAAATCCGCCGTCACGATGCCGAGTATCGAGTCGCCCAGGAACTCCAGCCGCTCATAGCTCTGGCAGGCGGGAGAATGGCGCTCGTTGGCATAGGAGCTGTGGGTCAGCGCCGTTTCGAGAAGCTGCTTGTTTTTAAACTGATAGCCGATTTTTTCTTCCAGACCAGTTATTTCGTTCATTCCGCCTTTGCCTCGGTTCTGAGCTTCATGTATTCGATGTTTGCCTCTATGTCGGAGATTATGCCGGACTCGGCAAAGCTCTGCGCCTGACGCATCGCAGAGAAGATGCATGCGGCGTTGGAGGAGCCGTGCGCCTTGATGACGGGCTTGCTGATGCCGATCATCGCCGTGCCGCCGACCTCGTTGACGTCCATGGATTTCTTCATGACGCCGAGATCCTTTTTCAGCACCGCCGCTGCGAGCTTATTGGCAGTGTTCTTATAGAACACGCCCTTGAGCTGCTTCATCATATATTTGATAACGCCCTCGGTGCTCTTGAGAAGGACGTTGCCGGTAAAGCCGTCAGTTACTACAACGTCCGCCGCACCGGCGAAAACGCCCGTGCCCTCGACGTTGCCGACGAAATTGATGCGCCCATCTTCGTGCGCCTCCTTCAGCAGTGCGAAAGCCTGATGCTGAAGCTCGCCGCCCTTGGTGTCCTCGGTACCGACGTTCAGCAGGCCGACGCGCGGGTTCTCGCAGCCCATGAGTTTCTTGGCATAGAAGCTGCCCATATACGCAAACTGAAGCAGATATTCCGCCGTGCACTCGACGTTCGCGCCGCAGTCGATGAGCATGACGCCGTGCTCCCCGCTCGGAAGAACTGGCGCCATCGCCGCGCGGCGGATGCCGCGGATGCGCTTGACGGTCAGCGTCGCTCCGGTGAGGAGCGCGCCGGTGCTGCCCGCGGAGACTACTGCGTCGCCCTTGCCGTCCTTGAGCATCGTGAGCGCGACGGCCATGGATGAATCTTTCTTGCGGCGGGTGGCGGTGCTGGGGTCGTCCTCCATAGTGACTACCTCGCTGGCGTTGACGACCTCTACCTCGCCGTCGGCGCAGCCCTCGGCCTTGAGGCAGGCTCTGACCTTGTCCTCGATGCCGACGAGGGTGACGTCCACGCCAAGTTCTCTCTTCGCGCGCACAGCGCCCTTTACTATTTCCTCCGGCGCGTTATCGCCGCCCATTGCGTCAACGATTATCCTCACAGTGGAAAACCTCCTTTGCCATAAGGCCGTCGATAACGCCGAGCGCATGCTCGGATATCGCGGCGTTTTTGTTTCTCTTACCTTTGACCCTGTAGCCCAGGGGGCTTATTATACCGAAATTTATGTTCATCGGCTGGAAATCGCCGACACTGCCGCCGGAGATGTACAGCCCCAGCGCACCTATCGCGGTCTCCTGCGGGAAGTCCACAGGCTCCATGCCGAGCACGCGCGCGGCCGTCTCGATGCCGACGAGCATACCGGAGGCCGCGGACTCGACATAGCCCTCAACGCCGGTCATTTGACCGGCGAAGCTGATGCGCGGGTCGCTTCTCAGCCGGTAATAGCGGTCAAGGAGCTTGGGGCTATTAAGATATGTGTTGCGGTGCATGACTCCGTAGCGCACGAACTCCGCGTTCTTCAGCGCCGGTATCATCGAGAACACGCGCTTCTGCTCGCCCCATGTGAGGTGAGTCTGAAAGCCGACCATGTTATATATCGTGCCGTCGGCATTGTCCCGCCGCAGCTGGACGACCGCGTAATTTTCATGTCCTGTGCGCGGGTCGATAAGTCCGACCGGCTTCAGCGGCCCGTAGCGCAGAGTGTCCACCCCGCGGCGCGCCATGACCTCGACCGGCATGCAGCCCTCAAAGACCCCGCCGTCGTCAAAGCCGTGCACCTCGGCCTCCTTAGCGCTGACAAGCTCGGTCACGAAGGCGAGATACTCCTCCTTCGTCATCGGGCAGTTTACATAATCCGCTGTGCCCTTATCATAGCGCGATGCGAAGAATGCGTTATCCATATCGACGCTCTCGAGCGTGACTATCGGGGCGACAGCGTCGTAAAAGTGCAGGTCGCTGTCCGGGCAGAGCTTTTCTATCTCTGCCGCTATCGCGTCGCTGCTGAGGGGGCCTGTTGCGATGACGACCTCGCCCTCGGGTATTTTATCCGCCTCGGCGGTGATGAGCTCAACGTTCTCATGCTCCTTGAGCGCGCGGGTTATATACTCCGAAAAGCCCTCGCGGTCAACGGCAAGTGCGCCGCCCGCGGCCACGCGGTTTGCGTCCGCGGACTCCATGATGAGCGAGCCCATCTTCCGCATCTCCGCCTTGAGAAGCCCGACGGCGTTGCTCAGCTCGTCGCTCCGCAGGGAGTTTGAGCAGACAAGCTCCGCAAAGCCCGCGGCCTTATGCGCGGGGGTATATTTCTCCGGCTTCATTTCGATGAGCCTGACCTTTATTCCGCGCTTCGCAAGCTGCCATGCGCACTCGCTTCCGGCAAGTCCGGCGCCCAAAACGGTGACTGTTTCCATTAATATTATTCCTTATCCTTTGCTTTTGCGGCGGTTTTCTTCGCCGTTGTCTTTTTGGCTGCGGACTTTTTCGCCGCGGCCTTCTTTGCGGCAGGCTTCTTTTCCTCTTCCGCCGCTTCGCCGGCAGGCTCTTCCCCGCTCTTCGCGGCGGCCTTTCTCTTATAGCCGCGCTCGTCCTCAGGCACGAAGTTCGGGCAGGCCTCGTTTATGCAGAAGGGCTTGAGCGCGCCGCGGCCGCTGCGCTTGAACATCGTCTTGCCGCAGGCCGGGCAGAAGTCCTTCGTCGGCACGTCCCATGTGATAAATCCGCACTCGGGGCCGCGCTCGCAGGCGTAGAACACATAGCCCTTTTTCGAGGTGCGCTTGAGTATCTTGCCGCCGCACTTCGGGCATTTGCCGGGCATTTCTATTACGATCGGCTTTGTGAACGTGCACTCCGGGAAGCCCGGGCAGGCGAGGAAATATCCGAACTTGCCCTTCTTCACGACCATCTGCCGTCCGCAGACCTCGCAGTATTCGTCGCTGAGGACGTCCGGCACCTTGAGCTTCACACCGTCCATGGCCTGCTCCGCAGCGCTCATCTCCTTGCTGAAATCGCCGTAGAACTCGGCCAGCACGTCGCGCCACGCAGCCTTGCCCTTCTCGATCTCGTCAAGCTCGGCCTCCATATGGTTAGTAAACTTCAGATCGACGATGTCCGCGAAGTGCTCCTTCATAAGCCCCGTCACGACCTCGCCGAGCGGAGTCGGACGCAGGTACTTTCCTTCCTTGATAACGTAATCATGGGAGGTTATCGTGGATATCGTCGGCGCGTAGGTCGAGGGGCGGCCTATGCCCTTCTCCTCCATCGCGCGTATCAGCGTAGCCTCGGTATATCTCGCGGGCGGCTGCGTGAACTGCTGGTCGGAAGTCATCTTCTCAAGCGTCAGGACTTCGCCCTCACTCAGCGACGGGAGCGGATTGGATATCTCCGCGCTCTCCTCGTCCTTCGCTTCCTCATATACCGCGGTGTAACCCGCGAATTTCATCTCGGAATACGTCGCGCGGAAGCTGCATCCGGCGGATACAACATCGACGGCGACATTATCATACACGGCGTTCGCCATCTGGCAGGCCGTAAAGCGCCCCCAGATAAGGCGGTAGAGCCGGTACTGCTCCTGCGTCAGATCCTTGCGCACAAGCTCCGGCGTGAGCTCCACGTCGGTGGGCCGTATGGCCTCGTGCGCGTCCTGCGCGCCGGCCTTGGTCTTGAAATGGCGCGGCTTGCCGGGGTAATACGCCTCACCGTAGCGGTTGATTATAAAACCGCGCGCGGCTGCCAGCGCCTCTTCGGAAAGGCGGAGCGAGTCGGTTCTCATGTAGGTTATAAGGCCGACAGTGCCGCGGCCGGTGATATCCACGCCCTCATAGAGCTGCTGCGCTATGGACATCGTGCGGCGCGGGGTCATGCCGAGACGGCGAGAGGCCTCCTGCTGCAATGTCGAGGTGATGAACGGAGGCGCGGGGCTGCGCTGCTTCTCGCCGCGCTTCACGGAATCGACGGTAAAGTGCTTGCCCTTTGTCAGGTCGATTATCGCGTTGACCTCGTCCTCGCTGTGAAGCTCCTGCTTTTTCCCGTCGCAGCCATAGAATCTGGCGGAAAATCCGCCGCCCTCACCGCGGCTGAGATGCGCGTCGAGCAGCCAGTATTCCTCGCTGACGAAGCTCTTTATCTCCTCCTCGCGGTCAACGACCATGCGCGTTGCGACAGACTGCACGCGCCCCGCGGACAGGCCGCTCTTGACCTTTTTCCACAGCAGCGGCGACAGCTCGTAGCCGACGATGCGGTCGAGTATGCGGCGCGCCTGCTGCGCGTCGACCAGATCCTGATCGATATCGCGCGGGTGCTGGATGCTCTCAGTGACGACCTTTTTGGTTATCTCATTGAAGGTGACGCGGCGCGCCTTCTCGTCCGGCAGGTCGAGCAGCTCCTTGAGATGCCACGATATGGCTTCGCCCTCGCGGTCAGGGTCGGTCGCGAGATAGACTGTTTTTGCCGCCTTGGAATCCTTCTTCAGCTGGTCGATAAGCTCTTTCTTATCCCTCACGGGGATGTACTTCGGCTCGAAGCCGTGCTCTATGTCAACGCCCATCTTGCTCTTCGGCAGATCGCGCAGATGTCCCATCGAAGCCGTTACCTTATAACCGCTCCCGAGATATTTTTCAATGGTCTTTGCCTTAGCCGGAGATTCGACTATGACAAGATCCTTCGCTTTTGCCATTACGTTTCCTCACTTCTTTGCAATATTAAGCGCCACACGGCGGCCGGGATCACGGCGCACATAGCCCTTGATCTCCAGAACCGTGAGCTGCGAGAGAACTCTCGCCGTGCTCAGTCCCGTGCTCGCTATGATATCGTCAATATGGCTTGCGGACTTCCCGATCGCAGCGATGATCTTCAGCTGATCCTCATTTAGTCCCTCAAGCTGTTTCTTCAAGTCAATATAATCGCTGTCTTTTGGCTTGTCAACAGATTTTTTTGCCGGAACGTCTGCATTCTGTGCTTCCTCCTCTTCCGGCAGCTCACATTCGGGCAGCTCGTGCAGCTTTCCACCGAAGCGCGATTCAAACTCGATCAGCACATCCCAGCCGCACACGACGGGCTTCGCCCCGTCCTTTATCATCGCGATCGTCCCGACGCTGTTCGGCGCGTCCGCGTTGCCCGGAACCGCGAAGATCTCTCTCCCCTGCTCCATCGCCGTCTCCGCGAATAGCCGTGCGCCGCTGCGCTCCGGAGCCTCGACCACCGTCACGCCAACTGACAGCCCCGCGGCGATGCGGTTGCGGTCACGGAAGAAATGCTTCTCCGGCTTGGTTCCCGGCGGGTACTCGCTTATAAGCGCGCCCCGCGCGGCGACCTCGGCGGCAAGCGTTCCCGCCTCGCACTCATGCGGCGTACCCAGCACGCCGACGCAGCGGCCTCCCGCAAGCAGCGCGCCTCTGGCGGCCGCCGCATCCACGCCGCTCGTGAGCAGCGACACGACGACTCCGCCGCCCCGCACTATCTCATACGCGAGCTTTCTGCCCATTTTCAGGCCGTACGCGCTGGCCTTGCGCGTCCCGATGACGGCGATTGCCGCCTCATCGTCCAGCGAGTGCAGCCGTCCCTTCAGATATATAACGACCGGCGGCGCGAAAATATTCTTCAGGCGCTGCGGATAGTCCGCGTCCTGCATCGTCACCGCCCGTATCCCCTGCCGCGCGCACGCGGCTAGTATTCTATCCGCGCAGCTTATATCCCGCTTTTCAAGAGTCTCGGCTTCCTTCTTCGACACGCCGGTCAGCGTCTCGAACTCCCCAGCCGGAGCATAGAACGCCTTCTCCGCGTCACTGTATTTATCTATCAGAGCCGCCTTGGCCTTCGGGCTGACGGCAGCCGCGGAAAGCCAAAGCCAATATTTTATTGCCGACATTCCAAGCTCCGCCCCCTACGGTTTTCTTACAGGCTGCCCCTGCTCATTTCCCACATGATGACCGACGCCGCGACGCCCGCGTTCAGCGATTCGCTGTCCGGCCGCATCGGGATTATCAGCTGCCCGTCGCAGATTGTGAGCAGCTCCGTGCTCAAGCCGTTTCCCTCGCTGCCTACCGCGACCGCGGCCTTATCCAGCGGTATCTCCCTGAAATCCCGCGCCGTCTCGCTCAGCGCCGCGCCGTACAGCGGCAGGCCGTTTTCATCCAGCGCCGCGCGCAGCTCCGCGAGCGGCAGCTCCAGCACGCGCTGGCGGAATATCGCGCCCATCGTGGCACGCACGGTTTTGGGATTATAGAGATCGGCGCACACGCCGGTGAGTATCACGGCGTCCACGCCGAAAGCGTTCGCCGTGCGGATGACCGTGCCAACGTTGCCGGGGTCCTGTACGCCCTCGAGAACGATGGCGTTTTTCAGCCGAGCCGCGCCGATCCTGCGCATGCGGACAGCGAACAGCGGCCCTGGGCTGTTCTTCAGCGGCGACGCGTAATCGAACAGCTCCGCCGGTGCGGCGTACTCCTTCGCTCCCGCAAGCCCCTCGACCTCCGTCGGCCGTTCTTTCCACAGAACCGAGACGATCTCCGCGCCGAAGGCGACGGCCTCGCGCAGAGTTTTTATCCCGTCGCACAGGAACTGCCCCTGTTCGCGCCGGTATGCGCCGTCGGACGCGAGCGCCCTGGCATGGGCGATATATGTATTCTTTCTTGAGCTTATGCTTTCAATACTCATCAACGCTTACCTATTATATAATATTTACAATATAGATTCCGGAATTATATATTATCATAATCCCTCCCGTTTTCAAGCCCCGATTTCGCCAAAAATTACCTCCGTCTCGCCTTCGGTGCGCGAACCGAGGAGATATGTCTCCCCGCCGGCACATTCCACGAGCAGAAACGGCGGGCAGGTCGGGTCAAGGCACAGCTTGAGCCTGCCGTATTCTGCGGCGCTGAAATCGCCCTTCAGCAGATTCTCCGCGCCGGTGCCGACGCTGCGGACAAGACGCTCCGGCAGCTCGTCGAGAAGCTCCGCGCTCTCGATATCCGCCCGCTCTATGCGGTACGCGCTCTTGTCCCCGCAATAAGCGACAAGCTCCGTATTCGTGAGTTCAAGCGATGTCGGCCGGTTCGTCACCGCGTCTATCAGCGCGCCGGTGAACGGCATCGCCAGCAGGATCAGCGCGGCCATGCCCGCAAGGACTCTGCCGCTGGGGCGCGCGAGATTGACGGTCGTACTGCTGCCGACGCGGCAGTTGACGACCGTGCGCGTATCGTGCGGGTCGTAATACACCACGCCGCCGAGCCACTTATCGTCCTCGTCGGCATACCAGCCCCTGCCGCTGCTCTCGGTGAGCCGCGCCTGCAGTTCGCGCGTTTTAAACTCGATGCGCAGCACCGCGATGACAACTATCGCCGACGCGAGCAAAATTCCAAGCAGCGACCGGACCGGATTGCCGTCTGACAGCCACACCGCGAGGCTCACGAGCGCAAGCCCGTATGCCGCGGCCAGCCATATCCGCTCCCAGCTGCGGCGGCGAATGCGCGTGAGGGTATTGGTGAGGTCGGTGTCCGCGTCCACAAGCTCCGCGCGGCGGCGGAACGCCCGGTGGAAGCAGGCAAGGCACGCAGCCGCGCCGACTGCATTGGCGGCGTATATCGCCCACATCACTCGCTCAGACACCAGCGGCAGCAGCGCAAGCGCTATCGCCGGAACAAAGCACCACGCCGATATGCCGTGCGGCTCCTGAATGGCTTTCAGATCAACCGTGCGCGTGTCGCCGCGCTCCGCCGCCCAGCCGCGGCTGCGCTTGATGCGCTTCAGGTCGCGGTTGCAGCGCAGGTACGGTATATACGGGATCACGATGCAGACGTCCGCCCACGTGAGATACAGCGTCATAGAAAGGCTGACGCTGCGGATAAACACGCACGGCACGACCGCGGCGGTCAGTGCGGCGCAGACTATGCCCAGCTCCTTTTTGAATTTTGCGAGCCGCCGGCAGACCTCCGCGTCCTCGTGCGCCTCAAACGGCATCGTCACGCCGACGACGATGTTCTTTGTGAACTTCGCCTCACCGCCGAGCACTCTGTACATCAGGTACGGCAGCCATATGAGACTGCCCCAGAGAATGATTCGCCAGATCATTTTGTCTCCTCCTTGTCCTTATCGCCGTAAAGCTTATCGCACAGCTCCAGAGTCTCCGCGCGGCCAAAGCCCGCAAGGCGCAGCTCCGAAAGGCTCAGTCTCAGCGCGGACAGCGTTTCCTCCGAAACGCTTCCCCGCTCCCCACGCGGCGCGACAGCCGCGCCGCTGCGCCGGTCGGTCGTAATATAGCCCTCCTGCTTCAGCAGCTGGTAGGCCTTGCTCACGGTCATGGTGTTTATGCCGCTCTCCTCAGCCAGCGCGCGCACTGTCGGCAGTTTCTCCCCTGAAATCAGTCTGCCGTCCGCAATGCCGATGATGATCTGGTTGCGGAGCTGTATATACAGCGGCGTATCACTTGAAAAGTCGAAGGTCAAAAGCATATAAAACGTCTCCTTTGTATTATTTATATTAATACAAAGGAGACAAAATGTCAATGCCTATAAGCTGCGTATCATTCTTCTCTGCCGGGCTCCGCAGGCTTGTGCACCCATGTACGCTCGCTGATTATATAGCGCGGGCGCTGCTTCGTTTCAAGATATATTTTCCCGATGTACTCGCCTATGATGCCGAGGCAGATAAGCTGTACGCCGCTGACAAAGCAGATTATGCACGTCATGCTCGCCCAGCCCGCAACGGCCTTGCCCGCTATCGCCGTGATGAGCGCCCACAGCACGCCTATGAAGCTGATGAGCGCGACGGCTGCGCCGAAGCCGGTTATCATCCGCAGCGGCTTCACCGACAGGCTCGTGATGCCGTCGACCGCGAGAGCGATCATTTTTTTCAGCGGATAGTGGCTCTCGCCCGCGATGCGCTCCGCGCGGGAATAGCTGACGGTAGTGCTCTTGAAGCCGACCAGCGGCACAAGGCCGCGCAGGAACAGGTTGACCTCGCGGAAGTTTGCAAATTCCTTCAGTACACGCGCGCTGATGAGCCGATAGTCCGCATGGTTATACACGACCTCCGCGCCCATCGCGGAGAGGAATTTATAAAAGCTCTGCGCGGTGAAGCGCTTGAAGAAGGTGTCCGTCTCGCGGCTGGAGCGCACACCGTACACGACCTCACAGCCGTCGAGATACGCGTCGACCATCGCGTCCATGGCGTTGATGTCGTCCTGTCCGTCGCAGTCGATGGAAATCGTGATGTCGCAGTGCTCGCGCGCCTCCATGAGCCCGGCGAGGACCGCGTTCTGGTGGCCGCGGTTGCGGCTCTGGCTGATGCCGATATAGTGCTCGTCATCGCGGGCAAGCTCCGAAATGATCTCCCACGTCCGGTCGCGGCTGCCGTCGTTGACGAACATGACCCGACTCTCGGGACTTATTTTACCCGCAGCGGCAAGCTCGTTTATCTTTGTAAGGAACATCGGCGCCGTTATCGGCAGCACCGCCTCCTCATTGTAGCACGGCACGATTATATACAGTATGGCAGCCATGATAGCCTCCTGAAAATGTGATAGCTCAATTATATTATCCCTCAAAAATATGTCAAGTCATGCACTGTAAACAAATATCGGCGGAGTGTCCCCGCCGATAGTGTTTATGCATTTTTATTCCAGAACCTCGGCCTCGATGCGCTTGCCCTTGAAGAGCTTACCGATGAACATCACGACCGCGAAGAACGCCAGATAGCCCAGCACCTGCTTATAGCCCTTGCCGACCCAGCAGCAATAGCACATGAACACGCAGCAGCAAAGCCCAAGCATCGGCAGGACGTAGCGCTTTATGACGCTGCCGCCCTTGTCCTTGACGATGAGCGCGATGAACATGGGGATATACATGGCATAGAGATTGATGATGCATATCTCGTCCGGCTCCCACGCTATCCACTGGCAGTCGTGCAGCCCGCCCATGAAGTCGGGGCCGTACATCCAGATAACCGCCGTCCATGCGTACCAAAAGCCGCCGAGCATCATGCCGATTATCGCCGACTTCATGGTGAAGCCGTTCTGATGGTCAATGTCGCCGTAGAACTCCGGGCGCGGCCCCATACCGCGCGCGGCGACGGAGTACATTCCGCGGCACGAGCCCATGATAAGGCCGTTCATAACGCCGAGGCAGCCGATGCTGATGAATGCGTAGACGATGGTGCCGACGGTCTTGCCGAAGATGTTTGAAAACGCGATGCGCGGCAGGGACTCGCCCAGCGGCCATGTGCCGATGATGGTCTGCACATCGCCGACGCTGCTCATCGCAAATATGTACAGGCAGTAGAGCACGGTGCAGAACAGCGCGCCGAGAATGAGCGCGATGGGAAGATTGCGCTTCGCGTCATGCAGTTCGGAATTTATCGAGGTCGCGATTATCCAGCCCTCATACGCGAACGCGAAGGACGCGACACCGGCAAACACGCCCTGAAATGCGGTCGTCCCCTCAACGGCGGCGGCATATTCCGGAGTGTTGACATAGTCGAGCACGTTCGCGGTCGTGCCGTTGACCGCGCCGACGATGATGCCCACCACGGCCATAAGCAGCAGCGGGACGAGCTTTATGATGGTCATGCTGACCTGAAGCTTTCCCGCAAGCTTCGGGCTGATGGCGTTGATGCCGTAGCCTATCATCAGAAAGCCCGCGCCAAGGCCGAGCGCCTCGGAGCGCACCGTCCCCGTCACGAAGAAGTCGAGCGACTGTATGCCGCACAACTCAAGGAAAAACACCGCGGAGAAGAAGGCCAGCATCGCCGAAAGACATGGGTAATATATCGTGGTCATAAACCAGCCGACATAGTAGGAGTACGACGGCCCCAGAGCCACTTCGGCATAGTCCACCACGCCGTTCACCTTCTCGTACTTTGCGCCAAGCTCAGCGAATACCAGCGAACAGATTATGCATATCGCGCCGACGAGCGCAACCACGAGCACACCCTGAAGCATGTTGCCGTGCGTGAGCGCCAGAACCTTGCCGCCCTTGATAAACACGCCGGAGCCGATGACGATTCCGATGACCATGGATATCGCCGTGGGCAGGCCGTACCTTTTCTCCATTTTACTTCCCATAATCGCAACCCTCTTTATTAGTTTAGAACATCACCTTGATAAATGCTTTTTCATCAATTTTAACAGATTTTCGGATGTTGTCAATAAATATTTAAGAATTTGTATATTTATTAAGAATATGAAAGTTGCTTTTATACCGCTTATTCGCCGAGGAAGTCCGCAAGCTCCTGCACGGTCTTGAAGTAGAAATCGGAGTTCCGGCGCATGAAGTCCTCGATCTGCGGGACGTCATACGCCCAGCCGGCCGCGGCGAAGTCCACTCCGCAGGAATGAGCCATGTCAAAGCCGGGCTTCAGGTCGTCTATCATCAGCAGCTCCTCCGGCGCAAGCCCAAGCCGGCGCATTATCTCCTCCAGCGGCCACGGATTTGGCTTGCGGCGCTCGGGCGGCTGCTCCCAGCCGAACACCAGATCCGGCTCCGGCAGGCCGTTTTCCGCGTAGTCGCGGCGGATGTTCTCGTCGAAGGAGTGCGATACGACGCAGATGTACCCGCCCTCGGCCTTGTGACGGCACATAAGCTCGTTCATGCCGGGGTACGCGCTGGGGATGTGCTGCGCGACGTATTTTTTCCAGAACTCCGTCTCGTCCTGAAGTGCGGCGTCGTCCATGCCGTATTCGTTCTGGCACATCTGCATGAAACCGGGGTCGAAATTTTTCAGGAAATATTCCTCAAGCGTGCAGTGCCTTCCGGGGTAGCGCAGGCGCAGATACTGCTCGAAGCAGGGGTGGTGTATCGTGGCGGTGCTGTTGACGACGGTGTCGTCGTGGTCGAAAACAAGGCATTTGTATCTCATGTCTACCTCTTATATTTTATTTTGATTTACGTCCAGTTTATCATATGTGGAAAAGAAAATCGACAGGTTTTTATAAAACCTGTCGATTTTGGCATAGGGTGAATTAGGCAATGCATCCCTGCTGGTCAAATATTTTTGCAACAACGTATATTTTTCTATCACCCATTGGAAACACCTCAAATTCTTGCAAGCACTTTAGGAACTTCTCTAATCGCAATTTGCTGAATCGTGATTTGAGCAAAGCATGGTGCCACCCTAATCCAGTATTCTTTTCACCTGTTCACGCACTATCGTCGACAGCGCATCGAGCCGTGCCTCTTCTGCTTTTATCTTCGGATGCTGCTCAAAGCTGAAATCGCACAGCGGTTCAAGATCCTGACGTATATTATCCGTCAGCATTCCTCTTGCTGTTGAAATGAAGTCAGCACCAAAATGCGGCGTGCATGTGCCGATGCACCAGTCTGTATTTTTGAGTTGGTCAATGTCCATATCAAACAGCAGGCTGCGGTTGTTGTCGAACACCGGCGCCATTCGTATTACGGACATTGTGTCATTATCTATGAGCGCCCCAAAATTGCCGAGGTGCCTGTCAGTGTTGAGTATCAACGCGTCGAGCACGCACATTCTGCGGAAGCTGTCACCGGAGCCTATCGATGTAAAATAATTGAGCATGGCGGAGACAGAGCGCTCACCCTTTGGCAGAAGGTCATGTGCTTTAGCAAGCCCGGCTTTCTCGCTCGTGAACAGTGCGCACTTGCTTATCAGCTTATCGTGATAGTACGCGATGTCATAAGGCACATAGTCCATGTGCAGCTTCTCTGCGAGCTGGCACGAAAGATATTCCGACAGCGGTTCTATTTCAAACGTCGCACTTCCGCTTTTGTAAAGCATGATCCGCCCGTTTTCCCGTATCCAGCATTTCGCAAAATATCCATCCGTCCCAAACTCGGGAGATGTCGTCGAAAAGCTTGTGCTCCCAATGCGTCCGTCAAAAGCTGCCGCAGCAACAAGCTCATCGAACTCGTTGCGGTACAATGAAACGTCATCCCATTTGAGCAGAGAAGTCTCTGGCTTCACCCAGAATATATCATTGAGTGAAAGCGCATGGGTGACATTCAAAAAGCCCTCAAGATCGTTGCAGTTATATCTCTCAAGAAGCTCCGTAATATGCTTGCGGTGCTTCGGGGCTTGTCTGCCTGTCAGGTAGTCTGTGAGATTATGATATCCCCACGGGCGCAGCTCGGTATACCACTCGTGCTCACTGCACTCGACCTCGTCAAACTCATTGCGTCTGCACGAGAACGAAAGCCACGCAGAATCTTTATTCATGAGAATATAGTTCACAGGCACACCCCCTCTGGCAGTTTATCGACTCTATGTATTTTACCACGCTTCTCACACAGTCACAAGATAATAATACTCATCTTATTCACCTATCTGCTCAAGCTGTTTTGCTATATGTTCAAACGTCTCAATGGCGTCATCAAGATTTTGCTTTTCATCCGTGTACAGCAGTGTCTCATGCAGCTTCTCATAATTGCTTCTTACGTTGTCATCCAACTTGTCTTTCCACGCGCTGAAGTTATATGCTCCTGTTGGATCATACTCTGAGGAAATGTTCCTTTGCATAATCACGTTTGACGGCAGACTCGGATATGTGTTTCTCACGTGCGACCAGAGAAACCAATTCGTTATATTCCTCAGGAAATTCATGTAGTTTCATGCAGCGCCTCCATTTTCGGATATTTGTATTCGGACATTGCAGACAGATACTTATTCAAATTATTTTTCACTCCATAATAGTCGAGGATGCTGCGTAAGAATGCAATGGTACGTTTGGGATAATGAATCCGCGAATTGACATATTCAAATACCTCATCGGAATAATGCGGAGCGAACTCTTCGCAAAGCTTAATAAATTGTCTCTGATTCAAATCCTGTATTTCAGAGTAGTTCTTCAGGACTTCAAGTATTTGGATCATTCGTACCGCTTCCGGTGAGTATTTCAATTCCTTCTGGGTAAGCCGAACGCTGCCTATCCGCTTTGTCTGCTGCTCAGGCAGAGAAGAATATACATCGATCAGCTTAGGTACTTGAGTAGTCAGGTTCAGATGATTATATAACGCATAGCCTATTACAGTCCCGTTTCCTTCTCTCGTAAACTCGTGAATAACATCACGTTCGGAAGGAAGTCTTATTCCGTACTTACCGCGAGCCGGTTTGCAGTATATTCCTCTTGAGACATGAGCCAAAGTGTTTTGTTGGCACATGCGCTCCAACGTCTTGTAGTAAGCTGATTCAGATACAGTATCGCTAAGACTCTGACGGTAGAGCCGACTTGCAAAAATAAGCTGGTTTTCTTTGAAGTTTTCTAACTGTCGTTCGATTTCGTGTTTAGCCTGCACTGCTCCTCACCTCCGTAAAAAGTATAATCATATTCTATATACTACTATACTCAGAGAGAAAAGCATTGTCAAGTAAAATCAAAATTTACTTGACAATGCTTTTTATTCTATGTTCAACTCTTCCGCCAGCCTCCGCACTATCTGCTCTTGCGCGGCTTTGTCCCGCGCCAGCCCGCGCTCCCGTCTTACAGCTTTGTGCCGGACTGCTTGCCTATATACTCCTCGATCATGTATGAATATTTCAGCATGAACTGCGTGTTGAAATCATCCAGGTCAATGCCGGTCATCGCCGCGATCTTCTGTTTGCGGTAGGAAAGCGTGTTGCGGTGCAGGAACATTTCCGTAGCTGTCGCGGCACTGTTGAACCCGTTCCTTGCAAGACATCCTAGAGTTTCGTACAGTTGGCTGCCGTTCTGCTTATCGTACTCCATGAGCTGGAGAAGCGCAGGGTGGCAGTAAAACCCGACCTTGCGGCTTTGCGCCACATTGTTTATAAGGTCGTAGAGCGCCACATTTTTGTATTCATACAGGTTCTCCGGCAGGTTCAGCAGGCCATTCAATTCTATGGCTTTCACCGCCTGCTCGTAATAGTACTTCATAGATGTCACGGTAGAAAACGGGTTGCTCACACCGCAGATAAGGTGCTCATGCTCGCACAGTGACAGGAGCTTGCTCATATCCTCCTCCGCAAGCGCAGGGGCATCATCTGCTTTTGAACAAAGACTAGGGTATCAGACTTTTGCTCTACAACATGCTCTTCATATCCCGCCAAGTCACAAGCCGTGAATGATACCATTACTTCTACATTCTATTCAGTTCCTCTGCACAAGCTGCGCAGATGCCTAAGAAAAACAAACGATGCTTTATAGAGTGTGTCAAAGAACATGTATACAGTAGAAGTTACGGGAAGGAAGATACGGTGAAAGAAACCAGGAAAGGGTGTCCTTCACACGATCGTCACGCGCGCCGCGCCGGTATTCAGCTCATCCGGCAGTTTGGCATTCGTGATGATGTGATCCGCCTCGCACAACGGCATCAGCATATACGCGCCAGACTTTAGAAACTTCGACTTGTCGCAGAGGAACACCTTCATGTCCGCCTGCTGTAAAGCGCGGCGGCGCAGGGCGTTTGCCCGCGCGCTGTAATCGGCGATCCACGCCCCCGGCGTTATCGCCGAGGAGGAGTAGAACATGATGTCGATGCCGAAGTGCGTGATGAGTTCCTCCGCCTCGTACCCGTAAAAGCTCATCGTGTCATAGCACGTCTCTCCGCCGAGGCAGATGGTGGGGACGCGGTACTTCGCCGCGAGCTGCAAAACGGAGATATTGTTGGTGACAACAGTGATGTTCTTGTAAGCGCTCATTTGGTCGATGATGTGCAGCGTCGTAGTGGATTCGTCCATAAACACCATGCAGTTGTCGCGCAGCAGCTTCGCCGCCGCCTTGTCGAGCTTGAGCTTTTCCTGCGGATTGACGCCCATGCGGAAAACCGCGGGGCCGCCGTCCATATCGCTCAGGCGCGGCATCACACCGCCGTGGCTGCGCACCACGAGTCCAAGATCCTGCATTGTGTTCAGGTCGCGCCGCACCGTCGGCATGCTGACAAAGAGCTCTTTACTGAGTCTGTCCACGCTTGCATAGCCGCGCTCTGCCAATATATTCATTATTTTCTCATACCGTTCGTTTTTCACTTCTGTCCCCGCCTTAACATTGATCGTTTTTGATCGTTTCTCAATATTAGCGCCAAATCTTGCAGAAGTCAAGTATTGTGAGTATAATACGGTTTAGCTATTTTGATGAAAAATGCCGCCGCAAGGCGCGTGAAATATATATTTTTGATGCAAAATTATCAAAGTGTTGGAAACCGCACGTTAAACCCACGTGCGCCGGAAAAGTTCATATACGAAAGGCAAAAGAGAATATGGATAATGTAAGACTGATCGCGTTTGACCTTGACGGCACGCTCACTCAGCACAAGACGAAGCTTGCCCAGCCCAATCTCGGTGTGCTGAACGCACTGCGCGCAAAGTACAAGCTTCTGATGGTCGGCGCGGGGATGTGCAGCCGCATATTCAGTCAGATGAACGGCTACCCCATAGATATTATCGGCAATTACGGAATGCAGTTCTGCACATATAACGCCGCGACAGGTGAGCTTGACCATGTTTTTGATGAGCACGCCCCCTGTGACCGCGCCAGCGTCGAGGCTCGCGTGACCGCGCTGAGGGAGCGCTTCGGGTATACGGTGTTCAAGGGCAATAATGTAGAGTATCACGACTCCGGCTGCGTCACGTTCCCGCTGCTCGGCACCGCAGCGGACATTACCGACAAGCTTGCCTTCGACCCGGACCGCGCAAAGCGCAAGCCGATGTATCCCGTCGTGCGCGATGCTTTCCCCGATTATACGGTGTTCATCGGTGGGTCGTCGTCGTTCGACCTTGCGCCTTTCCCGTACAACAAATATTACGCGCTCGACCGGTACTGCGCCGAGTATGGCTATGACCATTCCGAGGTCGTCTATGTCGGCGATGATTACGGTCCGGGCGGCAACGACGAGGCGGTCTACCGCTCCGACTTCCGCTTTATCCGCGTGGATGATTACACCCGCTTTGGTGAGTATATGAAAGAGTTTCTGTGAAGAGGAGCGTTGAAAGATGTTTATAGATTGCAGCAAGTACGCCGGAAAATGCGCCTGCGGACGCGTGCATACCATGGAGACCCGTGCCGCGGTGATAGAGCCGGGTTGCCTTTTTGAGTTTGAGAAGTACATGGCGCAGTTCGGTGTCACGGGTAAGCGCTGCGCGCTCTACGGTGAAAACTCCTATGCCGCCACGGCGGACAGGCATCCGCGCGCCGAGCAGAAGATCGTGCTTGACCCGACTGGGCTGCACGCGAACGAGATATCCACGGCGGAGGTGCTCGCGAAGCTTGAGGGCGATGTGGAAGTAATTGTCGCCGTCGGCAGCGGCACCATTCACGACATCGCGCGCTTCTGCGCGCACGAGCGCGGCATACGCTTCGTCTCCTGCCCGACAGGCGCGAGCGTGGACGGCTTCTGCAGCACCGTCGCTGCAATGACGTGGTACGGCTTCAAAAAGACGCTGCCCGCCGTCGCGCCGGAGATAGTGCTGGCAGACACGGAGATCATCAAGAACGCTCCCATGGAGCTCGTGCGCAGCGGCGTGGGAGACATTATGGCGAAATACACCGCCCTTGCCGACTGGAAAATGGCGCACGTCCTCACTAACGAGTTGCTTTGTGAAAAAATTTATAGTATAATGCAGGATGCCGCCGACACAGTCATGCAGAGCGTCCCCGGCATTGCCCGCGGCGAGGAGAGCGCCTACGCCGATGTGACCTATGCGCTCATCATGAGCGGCATCGCAATGCAGATGATGGGCAACTCCCGCCCCGCCTCCGGCGCGGAGCATCATATATCCCACATGATAGAGATGGAGCCTGAAGCATTCCCGGTAAAGTTCCCCGCCATGCACGGAGAGAAGACCGGCGTCGGCTCGCTCATTGCGGTGCGCGAATATAAGCGCCTTGCAAAGATAGAGGACATCACCCCGTACATAACCGATTACGCCCCCATACCGGAAGAGCATTTTCGCAAGTTCTTCGGCGAGCGGCTGGCGGATTCGCTGATAAGAGAAAACGAAAATGACTGCCTTGCAAAGGTGAGCCGCGAAAATCTCAGCGCGAGCTGGGGTGAGCTGCGGCATATAATTGACGAGCTCCCGACTGAGGAGTACCTTTACGGGCTTTTGGAGATGCTGGACGCGAAGCGCGACCTTGCTTCCATCGGTGTGGAGGAGAGCGAGCTTCCCGTACTGCTGAAAAATTCACCCCTTGTGCGCAATCGTCTGACGCTTATGAGAACGCGCCGGATGATGAAGATATACGAAATCGAATAATATACAACAAATGTAAAGGAGAGAGCACAAGTGAGTGAAGAGATCATCATAAAACACGCTCTTAAAAAGTACGGTGACAATGTCATCATTCCCGATTTGAGCCTTGACATTAGAGAGGGCGAGTTTTTCACGCTGCTTGGTCCCTCCGGCTGCGGCAAGACCACACTTCTGAGAATGATCGCGGGCTTCAACAGCATCGAGGGCGGCGACTTCTTCTTCGGTGAGAAGCGCATAAACGACCTTGACCCTGCCAAGCGCAACATTGGCATGGTCTTCCAGAACTACGCCATCTTCCCGCACTATACCGTCAGAAAGAACGTTGAGTTCGGCCTGAAAAACAAGAAGTTCCCCAAGGACAAGATAAAGACCCAGTCCGAAAAGTTCATGCAGCTCATGCAGATCGACCAGTACGCCGACCGTATGCCTGAGCGCCTTTCCGGCGGTCAGCAGCAGCGCGTCGCGCTCGCACGCGCACTGTGCATCGAGCCGGACGTTCTGCTGATGGATGAGCCTTTGTCCAACCTTGACGCGAAGCTGCGCGTTGAGATGCGCACGGTCATCAAGAACATCCAGCACAATGTTGGTATCACCACCGTGTATGTCACGCACGACCAGGAGGAAGCCATGGCGGTCTCCGACCGTATCGCTGTCATGAATGCCGGCGTCATCCAGCATGTCGGCACGCCCAAGAGCATCTACCAGCGCCCGGCAAACCTCTTCGTTGCCACGTTTATCGGCCGCTCTAACGTGATAAAGGGCAAGCTCGTCGTCGACGGCGGCAAGACCTATCTTGAAACGCTCTCCGGCTACCGTGCCGAGATACATACCGTCCGCCCCGAGCAGCAGAAAAATCAGGATATAACGATGTCCGTGCGTCCCGAGGAGTTCCTGCTTGACCGTGACAGCACCGAGGGCATCTCCGCCATCGTGGATGACTGCGTGTTCCTCGGGCTGAACACCCATTACTTTGTGCACCTGTCCTCCGGCGAGGAGGTCGAGATAATCCAGGAGTCCTCCATCGACAGCATTATCGAACCGGGGAGCGAGATAAAGCTGAAAATAAACACGGATAAAGTCAACCTCTTCACTGCCGACGGCGAGGAGAACATACTCACCGGCGTGTGCAATGACTGCGCGAAGGCATAACGGAGGAGCAGGCTATGGTCAAAAAACGTTTTGACGGCTGGCTGATCGTCTCTGTGCTGCTGCTGGTGCTATTCATCGCGGTGCTCATTTACCCGATGTTCGGCGTCATCAAGCAGGCAGTCATCATGCCTGACGGCAGCTTCTCGTGGGAGCAGTTCCACAAGTTTTTCAGCAACAGCTACTATGTGGACACCATCTATAATTCTTTCAAGATCACCATTTTTGTCACGGTGCTCACGCTCGTGATCGGTATTCCGTTTGCTTACTTTTATGCGTTCTACCGCCTCAAGGGCGCAAAGATCCTCTTCGTCGTCAGCATACTTTGCTGCATGTCCGCCCCGTTTTTGGGCGCGTACTCGTGGGTCATGCTGCTCGGACGCAGCGGTGTCATCACAAAGTTTTTCAAAACCGCCCTCGGCATCACCATGCCCAGCATCTACGGCTTCGGCGGCATCGCCCTGTCGCAGACGCTCAAGTTCTTCCCGCTCGTGTTCATCTACATGAACGGTGCTTTCAAGAGCATTGACAATACCCTCATGGAGGCCTCGGCAAATATGGGCTGCACCGGTGTGAAGCGTCTTTTCAACATCGTGCTGCATCTCACTATGCCCACCATCCTCGCCGCTACACTCATGGTGTTCATGCAGGCGTTTGCCGACTTCGGTACGCCCACCATCCTCGGCGAGGGCTTCAAGACCTTCCCGGTGCTGCTTTATAATGAGTATCTCGGTGAAAACGGTGCAAACTACAACTTTGCTGCCGCACTCGCCATTATCGCGGTCATCGTCACCGCCGTGATATTCTTCCTCCAGAAGTGGGCAACAGGGCGCTTCAAATTCTCTATCAACACCCTGCACCCCGTGGAGAAGAAGGATGCAAAGGGTCTCGGCGGCTTTCTCATGCATCTGTACTGCTATCTTCTCTGCGCCATTGCGATCCTCCCGCAGATATATATCATTTATCTCAGCTTCCGCAACAGCAAAGGCTCGCTCTTCGGCGTGGGGTACTCCCTTATCAACTACCAGAGCGCGCTGAAGAAAAAGCTCGTGCTCGCCTCGCGCAACACGCTCGTCATGGGCATCATCGCCCTTGCGGTCATCATCGTCATCGCGGTCGTGCTCGCATACCTCGTTGTGCGCCGCAACAACGCGCTCAACCACTCGCTTGACACTATCGCTATGCTCCCCTACATCATGCCCGGCGCCGTCATCGGCATCGCACTGCTCATCGCCTACGGCTCCAAGCCCATTGCCCTCACCGGCACAATGGCCATCATGATCATGTCCTTTGCGATACGCCGTATGCCGTACACGATACGCTCGGCAACAGCGACATTAATGCAGATCCCGATAAGCATAGAAGAGGCGGCGATAAGCCTCGGCGCGTCGAAGCTGAAAACTTTCGTGAAGATAACCGTGCCCATGATGTCAAACGGTATCCTCTCCGGCGCGATCCTCAGCTGGGTCGCCATCGTGACAGAGCTGTCGAGCTCCGTCATACTTTACAGCAACAAGACCACCACCCTCACCATGCAGGCGTATATCTACATCGGACGCGGCGAATACGGCACGGCAGCAGCATTTGCGGCCATCCTCACCGTCATCACCGCACTGAGCCTCTTCCTCTACATGGCGATAAGCAAGTCCGAGGACGATATACAGCTCTGATCCCCCGGCACACGACCGCCCAATAGATGCAAATGCATCCGGGAATATATCAAAAAAAGGAGAACCAAAATGAAGAAAATCCTAGCACTCGTACTGGCGCTTTGCATGATCTTTGCACTGTGCGCCTGCGGACAGTCCGCAGCACCTGCCGAACAGCCCGCTAAGAATGAAGCCCCCGCTGCTGACGGAGCGGCTCCCGCCGAAGACGCGGCAGTCGAGGAAGACCTGGGCGACACCCTCGTCCTCTACTCCTCCATGACCGAAGCCGACCTTGATGCTCTCAAGACCTGCTTCAACGAAGTGTACCCCGACATCGAGATCGAGGTCATCTCTGGTTCCGCCGGTGAGTTCACCGCGAAGATTCAGGCCGAAGCCGGCAACCCCCAGGGCGACGTTACTTGGGGCGGCCTTGCTGACTCCGACGGCGACAAGTACGCCGAGATATTCGAAGCATGGGTCTCTGACAACGACGACGAGCAGATGGAAGGCTACAGCACCCCCAACGGTTTTTACAGCATGGATCACCTCTCCACCGTTTGCTTCTGCGTCAACACCGAGCTTGAGAAGGAACTCGGTCTGAACATCCAGTCCTACGAAGACCTCCTCGACCCCAAACTCAAGGGCAAGATAGTCTTCTCCGATCCTAACAGCTCCTCCGCTGCATGGAACAACCTCTGCAACATCTTCTCCGTTTACGGCGTTGACACTCAGGAGTCTTGGGACTACATCGACGCTCTCCTTGAGAACATGGTCGTTGTTGAGAAGTCTTCCGTCTGCTTCAACTCCGTTTCTGACGGTGAGTACGTTGTCGGCCTGACCTACGAGGACGGTGCGATCAAGCTCAACCAGAGTGCAGCCGAGCTCGGCACTGAGGCTGTCACCGAGGTTCGCTACCCCTCCAACGGCACTTCCGCCTCTGCTTTCGGTGTTGCGATCGTCAAGGGTGCTCCCCACATGGCAGCTGCAAAGGCTTTCGTCAACTGGGTCACCTCCGCTGAGGGTCAGAGCGCCATGGCAGAGTACATGCAGGGCACTCTCCGCTTCACCAACGCCAACTACACCTCTCCCGAGAACGCATGGCTCAAGGCGTCCAGCGACATCACCTGGGTCACCCGTGACGTCCCCACTCTGACCGCGCAGAAGGCTGACCTTCTTGCCAAGTGGAACGAGCACCTCGCCGCCGTTCAGGGCTGATAGGCAGAGCTGTAATATCTAACCGACATAAGCCCGCTTTATGCGGGCTTATGTTTTAAGGACCGCCGCGGTGACTTCCGCCGGCGCTCACCGTGAGCGTGAACGCCGGCGGAAATCACCTGAAAGGGGAGAATATATGAAAATGTACGATACGCCGCAGGAGCTTTCAAAATACCTCAACATAAAGTTAGAGTGCGACTGCGGCTGGACGCATTATGTGCCCATAAAGGGCGTGGAAATAGGTACGGACGCGATCGAGCGCCTGCCGCACTATGTGAAGAGTCTGGGCTATGCCCATCCGCTCGTCCTTTGCGATGAGATAACCTACAAGATCGCGGGCGCGCGCTGCATGGAGCTTATGCAGATGGCTGGCATCGCTGCGGCAGAGCATACGTTAACGCACCTTGGCTTTGACGAGGCGACACTCGGCGAGATCGTGATAAATAAGCCGGACGACTGCGACCTCATTATCGGCGTCGGCACGGGATCGATAACCGACATGACGCGCTATTCCAGCTTCAAGCTCAAGCTGCCGTGCTTCACTGTCGCCACCGGCGCACCGATGGACGGCTTTGCCGCTTCCATCGGCATCATGAATGTCAACAACCTCAAGGCCACCATGCCTGCCCACTGCACCGATGTCATCATCGGTGACACGGATATCCTCAAGACCGCGCCTTACCGCATGACCGTCGCGGGCTTCGGCGACCTCATCGGCAAGCTCACCTGCCTCAATGACTGGGAGCTTGCGCGGATAATAAACGGGGAGCATTACTGCCATAATATCGTCTCGCTCGTGCGCGAATGTGTGGCGGATGTGATGAAGGAAGCCCCGAAGATAAAGCAGCGCGACCCGGAGACACTCGGCAGCGTCATGCGCGGTCTCGTCCTCTCGGGCGCCGCCATCAGCCTTTACGGCGATTCCCGCCCCGCTTCCGGTGCGGAGCACCATATGTCCCACTATTGGGAGACGATACTTGAGCAGCGCGGTATCCGCCCCGCGATGCACGGCGAGCAGGTCGCCGTGGGGACGGTGCTGGTTCTGATGCTCATTGAGGAGCTGCTCAAGGAAAATATAGACTTCGACGCGGCGCGCGAGAGTGCGCGCGCTTACAACTCCGCGGCATGGGAGCTGGAGATACGCGCCCACTACGGTGCAGCGGCAGACGAGGTCATTGCCTTGGAGCAGAAAGCAGGCAAAAACAATATTGAAGGCCGTCTCGCGCGTATCGACAGCATGCAGCGCAGCTGGGATGCGGTGCGCGTTCAGCTTGAGACCCTGCCGGAGAGTTCCTCCGTGCGCGCGCTTCTGCGGGACATCGGCTGTCCCTGCACCCCGGCAGACATCGGCGTGGACGATGAACTGCTTATGGACACGTTCCGTTACTGCAAGGAGATACGCGCACGCTACACCGTCTTCCAGACCGTGTACGACCTCGGGCTCACCGATAAGCTCGCTGCGCGGGTGATAGAGAAGGCGAACAGCACCGATTGAGAAGAAAAGGAGAGGCAATATGCTTGAAAAGCTGAAAGAGGAAGTTCTTCGGGCAAATCTTCTGCTGCCGAAGTATGGCCTTGTGACATTCACATGGGGCAACGTCTCCGGTATCGACCGGGAGAGCGGGCTTGTCGTGATAAAGCCGTCGGGCGTGCCGTATGACGGCATGACGACGGAGGACATGGTCGTGGTCGACCTTGACGGTACGCGCGTTGAGGGCAAATGGAAGCCGTCAAGCGACACCCCCACGCATGTGGAGCTTTACAAGGCGTTCCCCAAGTGCGGCGGCATCGTTCATACGCACTCCCGCTGGGCGACTACGTTCGCTCAGGCTGGGCGCAATATTCCCGCCATGGGCACGACGCACGGGGATTATTTCTATGGTGACATCCCCTGCACCCGCCTCATGACGCCCGATGAGATCGCGGGCGAATATGAAAAGGAGACCGGCAAGGTCATCATCGAAACCTTTGCCTGCACTGACCCCGCCGCTGTTCCCGGCGTCGTGGTGCATTCGCACGGTCCGTTCGCCTGGGGCAAGGGTGCCTTGGAGGCGGTGCACAACGCCGTTGTGATGGAGGAGGTCGCCTTCATGGACTGGCACACCATGATGCTCAACCCCGACAGCGGACACATGCAGCAGGAACTTCTGGACAAGCACTATCTCCGCAAGCACGGCAAAAACGCCTACTACGGCCAGAACTGAGAGGTAAAGCTAAAAAAGCATCAAGGCGTGAGCGGCATACCGCCCACGCCTTGATTGCCTATCAAAACGGCCGCTTGAGATTTTATAGTTTTCTGTAATAAAATGAAGCAGAAGTAAAAATGATAAGTTACAACAAGCTGTGTGAAAAGTATAATCGTATTCTGTATACTACTATACTTTTTACACTCTATTCAGCTCCTCCGTTACCCTCCGCACGATCTGCTCATGTGCGGCTTTATCCTTTGCCACCTCATCTTCCGCAAGCGCCTCATCGCGCATGCGCTCTGCCTCGCGCGCCCAGACTTCAAAATCCGGCTTGGACATTTTCCCTTTGCTCACACAGGCAAAGTATTTTTTATACGCCCGCTGGTGGACCTTCCAGATATCGTTGTTGTCAACTTTCTCTTTGAAGCTTTTCGCTGCGCCTATTTCGCGGCAGGTCTTTCCGCCCTGCACTTTGCCGCGCATACGGTACTGGGCTTCACCTGCGGTGCGTCTACCTTGGGATGCTGCTGCCGTCAAGAACATCAAGCCTCTCTACACGGAAGACCCCACAATGTTCAACTCCCGCATATTAGCGGAGTTTTTATCGTTTCTCAGCGTGTATATGCTCGTCCCGTCCGCATGGGCAAGCTGCCCCGCGAGTGCTTTGTCATGCTCAGCCTCACTTTTCCGTTTGTCTTGGAGCTGATGAAGATGCAGTTTCTGCTGCTCTGTCACAGAACACTATCACTCGCGTCCTTCCGCCCTTGGTGCAGGTATAGGGAACAAGGTCATAGCCGCTGTTCAGGAAGGTATCAACCGTATCCGGGCTCAGCGTTTCGAGCTTCTCAACGCAATAGGTGCTGACGATGCCCTCCATGTCTGTAAAAATGACTGTTTCTCCTTTGGACAGCTCCCTCAGCTTGCCGAAGTGCGTGTCATAAGCTGATCTGCGCGCTGGAGAAGAAAAACACCGGTCAAAGAACATGTCGCGGTCTCCATAAGTGATTCGGCACCGGCTTCGTGCCCCGTATTGTGTTCTCCATAAGAGCGCCATTGTATATGAGCGAATTTACGTTAAAGAAGTGCAAAAAAATAAGACGCAGGTAAATTACCTGTACCTTATTGAGCAAATTATTTGATAACACCCATGCGGCGATAAGCGTCTATTATGTTCTGCGGGATACCCAGCTTTTGATGGAGTATTTTGTCTGTGTGTTGGCCAAATTGCTGCGGAAAAACGTAGCCTGCGTGGATGTGAACCGAAAACTATTGGCTGAACCATAGCATCGGCAGTTGCACCGTCAGGGGTAGGCACGGTGATAAACATTCTCCGCTCTTCGCGGTAGAAGCTGCTGTTATATACCTGCTTTAAATCCCAGACAGGCACGTAAGAAAGTCTGCTTCACGCTGAATTCTCTAATGCAGTCGGCAAACGCTCTTATCTGCAGCCCGCTCAGATAACGATACAAATCAGCTCGTCGTTATGCGCCAAACGATGCACGTTATCGGTATACCGTGGCTTTTCAATAAGCTTCAACAGTTCAGCGTTTGGCAGCACAGACACTCCCTCGACGATTTACTGCCGCAGTTTAATACGAATTTACCGTCACAAGCCTGAAAACATAATGACGGTGCAACATGGGATCGATATTGCCCGTTCTGCCCTGCGCTTCGTCAGATGCTAATATGCGACTGCACGCGGGCGGCGTTGCCGATAATGCGGCATCGGTCAGGGCCACCGCAAGATATTGACCCTCTCCAATAAACTCCCGCTCATACAGCGCGGAGAGAATGCTGGCCTCAAGACTTACGCTTTACACGTAATCACATAAAAATAACCTGCCGCAATAGTTAGGAGCTTCAGTAATTGTCAGGTTACGAAGGTATGCGGATGGTCATTTGATATGTACGTTTAGTATAACCAATGTTTTACTCCCTGTACTAAGTCTTAGAGTATTCCCTTCAAGTGGGGCCATTGTGAACCGGGGCTAGGTGCAGTACATAGGTGCAGATGTACCCGCTGACACCCAACTACTAGAGAGCAGTCAATATAAATTAAAAAGGTTCCATCCGTTGTTTTTACAATATTCAAATCTATATACTTTTGTGTTGGATTATAAATCTACATATTGTGCGTTGTATTTTGTCGAAGTCATTTCATATTAAGAGCCTCCCTGACTTGAAAAGACAGAGAGGCTCTCGGGATAAAAAAGCAACTATTACATGACAACTTTTTAATACGGCTATGGTTTTAGTGGTACTATGTTAAGATGCGTGTATATGACGCGCCTTTGTGCTAGCTTTGTTCGGAAATATAGATTTGTGCTCTTGACTGGATAATCTGCATTGTTTCATCTACCGTCTTCTGACTTGAAAAATATGCACCGCTCTCTGAAAGAACAATTTGCCATATTTGAGCATCATGTCGTGCAGACACTCTGACATTATCTATTGCATCCAAAAGACTGTTCATAGATTCGAGTCCATACGGATAAAGTCCACCGTTTCCGCCATCAACAACTTGTTTCCACGCTTCCTCAACGCGGGCTTTCATAACATCACGACGGGGAGACATAAAAAAGCTTTTGCTATTCTCAGGCAGCAGGAATTGCCTGAGAAATTGCCAGCATTCCTCTTTGTTTTCAGAATACGATGATATTCCAAAGCTAAGAGATGGATATATTACGTTTCCTACTTCCGGCAGCCCCACAAAACAGTAATCAGCGCCAAATGCATCTGATGGAATACTTGCCATCCATTAGCCGCGAATATTCGCAATGTGTGAGCCGCCTGAATTTGCTGTATATATTCTTTTGCTTTTTCCACGTTATTTTGTTCCAAAAGCCCATGTACGGTTTGCAATTGGTGCTTGAATTCGTGCGTTGCCGATCTCTGGACTTTATAGCTTTTTTCCAGTGCTAGATAACTATTCGTCTGCAGCTGCATACTTTGGTTCAGCATAGCAATTTGCTGCTCTGCTCTAGAGGCTCTATCTAGGCTTGTCATCAGATATATTATTAGAACGTTTGATAGTCCAAGTATAATACTGAATACGATTGCACTGACAGATAAATCGCTTTGGTCTTTATATGTATTAAAAATAACGCATAGCATTGCAAGACTTATTATTGGAAAAAGCATCGTGAGGAGCAACCTTTTGTTGCTCAAAATAATAGGTTCTTTCTTGTTGCGAAAATATGAAAGACTCCACGCGCCAAACAGAACAACACATTTACTAGCTGTGCCGACAATCGTATACAACCACTTTTTCCATACCAGCTCCGAGACGGACAATCCTAGGATAAGCGATACCCCCGAAAGCATAATCGTTTCAGCAATTCCAATAATGAAAAGCCATGTGGCAACAAGTATAATACGAACATACCATGCTCCGGAAAATGTCAGACTGACTGCCAAAAATGCAATTATAAAGGAGAGCAGCATTTTTATATACAAATTATTTTGAAAAAAATCTCCCGTGAGATTATTCAAAATAAAAGACACACACAACGCACATACAAACGCGGCTACTGTTTGCTTTAAGCCGATTTTTTGCTTCAAAAAGGCTTTACATGCAAAGAACAGTGCCATAGATTCTATACACAGCCAAACTGCCGAAATAGCATATTCCACTCAGCGCGTCCCCTTCCACAACATATATTTCTTACGGCAAACAGGATACATTTTATTGCTTACTCTCAATTTAGTGCCTTCCTTTAACTCAACCTCATCACATGTCAACTTTTTTATATGTGCCATATTTACAATAAAACTCTTATGCAGTCGAACAAACCCCTGACTATCGAGCTCAGCCTCCATCTTTGACAATGTCGAATAGCAGCAGAGCCTCTTTTCAGGCAATGTCCCATTGTATACATGGAAAGTAAGCGTATGGCCGAGCGCCTCTATGTATGCTATATCTCGTATTTCAAGCTCTACTATTTCTCCCTCCACAGATATTTTCATAATGTTTTTTCTCTTGCGAATATGCGTAAGAATCTGTTCAAGACAAGGAGTAAGCTTCTGGGTAATATCCTCTTTCAGCAGGTATCTAAATGCCTGTACCTCATAGCCTTCGGGCGCGAACTCAATATAATTTGTTACAAACACTATTACCGCTTCATTTCGCAATTCCCGCAACTTTCTTGCAATGCCTATTCCGTTATAGCTTTTGTTTTTAAAATCAATATCTAAAAAGGCTATATCGCAGCTTTTTAAAACCTCTGAGCCTATTTTTTCGGCCATGTCAAATACTTGAATTTTAGCCTTGATGTTACTCCCTGACAAGATTATGCTTATCTTTTTTCCTAGCTCATCTGCGAAAACCTTATCATCATCACAAATGATTACATTGATCAAACTATTCACCCACTTTAACTTGAATACATAAGGTTCGTGTGCTCCATTAATATTAATAATATACATTCCCTCCCTTTTTCAAATGATTCCGCGCTATTACAGTATAATTATATCATATTGATGCAAAATTACAATTATGCTGCATACGTTTATGCTATCATTGTTTCAAATTAAAGTTACAGGGGCACATATGAAAGATTTCGGCATTCGGCTGCAGGAGCTGCGAAAGCAACGTGGCATGACGCAAAAGATGCTAGCTGAACGCATAAATAAAAGCCTTTCCGCAGTGAGCAGTTATGAGACTAATGCGCAAATGCCACCACTTGATGTTTTAATAAGTATCGCATCGGTATTGAATGTTTCATTGGATTATTTGGCAGGGCTCGAACGAAAAGAGGCAATAATTATTGATGGGTTCTCTGATTCACAGAAAGACTTGCTGAATATGTTAGTACAGGAATTTTCTAAGCCGTCTGTATGTGTACATGCCATATCAGATGAGCAGACTAAAATTATCAACAAGTTGCTATGCATATTCTTCGAAAAGACATAATTTCTAAAAAACTCTTCTCACCGTGAGAAGAGTTTTTTAGTACCATCTGGGTCTTGCCACTATACTGAAAAAGCCGGTCATTTCTGTGATTACAACGTTATTGTAAGGGTCCCGTCAAGATTTATGCGCAAATTTATTTGCAGGCTCCGGCTGAATGAGGTCAGCCGGCAATAGAGGCGTCGTACAGAGCCGCATCCAAGTGCTTCATGTTCATGTATTTCTTGTTGCCCCACTGGGTGCCCGCCACATGGCGGAGCCGGGCGCAGACCAGCATCAGAGCGGAGTTGCCATCGGGGAACGTCCCCACCACACGGGTGCGCCGACGGATCTCACGGTTCAGCCGCTCGATCACATTGTTGGTACGGATGCGCGTCCAATGCTCGCTGGGAAAATCGCAGTAGGTCAGCGTTTCCTCAATGCCGTCCTCGACCTTCTTGGCAGCCTCCTTCAGCTTCATGGCGCGCAGCTCGGCGACCACGGCCTTCGCCTTCTCGCGGGATGCCTTTTTGCTCTCCTGGGCGTGGACCGCCTTGAGCATTTTTGCCACAATTTTGACCTTGGATTTTGGCACAACAGAGAAAACATTGCGGTAGAAATGCACCGTGCAGCGCTGGTATTTGGCGTCCGGGAACACCTCTCCCACGGCCTCCAGCATCCCCATGCACTTGTCGCAGACGATGAGCTTTACGCCATCCAAGCCGCGTCCGCAGAGCCACTGGAAGAAATTGACTCAGCTGGCCTTGCCCTCTTTCATCCCCTCAGCAGAACCTTAAACCTCACGAAAACCGTCTTCATTCACGGCGATCGCCACCAAAACAGCAACATTTTCGTACTCTCCGCCCCAGTTGCGGCGCAGGTAGATGCCGTCCACGTAGACATACGGATACCGCCCGCCCTGCAAGGGGCGGTTTCGCCAGTCCTCAATGTGAACGTAGGCTTTCTTGTTCAGCTCACTGATGGTAGCGGGCGAAACCTTGCTGCCCCACAGGGCCTCCGTGATGTCCTCCACCCGGCGCACGGAGACACCCGCCAGGTACATCTCAATGAGCGCCTCCTCCACGCTGCTCTCCCGGCGGCGATACCGCTCAATGATGGCTGTCTCGAAGGATACGCCCTTGAGCCGGGGGACGTGGAGCGTAACGTCACCGGAGGTCGTGGTAAGGTTCCTGTCGTAGTGACCGCTGCGGTAGCCCTGACGGACCTCACTGCGCTCGTAGCGGGCCGCCTGCGTCAATGACTCCGCCTCCTTCTCCAGCAGCTCGTTCAGGGTTTCTTCCACGCTGCCGCGAACCAATTCCTTGATTTGCCCCTTGATAATTTCCTCATTCAGCTGTACAATTTTCTCGGACATAGTTTGCTGTCTCCTTTCAGAATGTTTGTGTGGTAACTTCATTCTACCAAAGCCTGCAAGCTATGTCTTCTTTTTTTCTCTTTTCAATTTGCGCAACTTATTGTACATTATCGCTTTTCTGCTTAAACAATAATTTACGAACAATAATTTTTATCACCTTCAAATAAATAAGTACCCACTACTTACTTGATTTGCTCATAGGCTTTTTAAGTATTACATATGTTGCCTCTTTACTTTTTAATACATTAGTAATGTTCTGCTTTCTTGTAGATTTCCTGTGTTAGCAGCGTTTGGTTGCTTATGTAGAAACTTCTGTGTGAGGCGCCGGTTAGGCTAACAGTTCTTAAATTCATGGGCAAGCAGACTTGATATCCAGTCCCGTATGCTGTATACTCTACCTGCGTTTTGTTTCATACCTAAATAATACGCCGAAGCCCGACTCTGTGCAAAAGCCGGGCTTCGTAATTTTTAGGGACTGCCTCTTAGTGAGACAGCCCCTTTGCGTGGGCTTTGGCTTCCCATTCAGTGGGGAAGCTTTAGCGCCCCGGAGGGGCGCCGAGTATATCCTCACAAAAATAATTTTTACGCAAAATGTACAAAAATCATCCCCCCGGGGGGCTTGTGAGGCAATATTATTCATGGTATGCTCATTCCAACATCTTTAATCCGGTATCTTATTACCGAAATATGCAATATCGCTGCATTCGCTTATGCTGCGAACTCCCCCTTCGCAGCGGCGGTACGGCGGTATTGCATAAAATATTTATTAAAGAGAGAGGAAGAGTTAAATTGAAAAAAAACCTGAGAAGCATCCTTGCATTCCTGCTTGCCATCACGACCATATTCGCGCTGGCTGCCTGCGGGAACAGCGCCGCCCCCTCCACCGGGGACGCAAGCCCCCAGCCCTCCGATAACGCCGCCCCTGCTGAAAACAGCGCAGAGGCTCCCGCCCACAAGGACGAGGTCATAATCGGCTTCAACGCTGTTCCCTCTAACTATGACCCCCTCAACGGCTTCTCCAACGGCGTTCAGATGCTCTATGCAGCACTCGTCCAGACCAACGCCAAGATGGAGGTCGTTGCAGACCTCGCCACCGACTACAGCATTTCCGACGATGCTCTGACCTACACCTTCAATCTCCGTGACGGCGCACTCTTTTCCGACGGTACTCCCATCACCGGCGAGGACGTGGTATTCAGCTTTGAGACCTGTCAGGCAAACCCCAGCGGCACCGACCTCTCCCGCATGGAGAGCATCACCGCTGACGGCAACGTCATCACCATCCAGCTCAGCAAGCCCGACTCCACCTTTATCCTCACCGTCTGCAACGTCGGCATCGTTCCCAAGGCCGCATACGGCGAGAGCTTTGCCACAAATCCCGTCTCCTCCGGCCCCTACTGCCTCGTTCAGTACGACGTTGACCAGCAGTTCATCCTCGAGGCCAACAAGAACTACTACGGCGCAGCCCCCGGTATCAGCCGCGTCGTGTTTATAAAGATGGCTGACCCCGACACCCGCCTTATGGCAGCGCAGTCCGGTCAGGTCGATATCACCCTGACCTCCGCGGTTGTCGCCGCAAATAACTCTATCCCCGGCTACTATCTGCTTGAGGAAAAGACCGTTGACAACTTTGGTCTTGCACTGCCCTACATCCCCAGACAGGCCGAGAACAATGAGTACGGCTACCCGGTCGGCAACGACTTCACCGCCGATATCAACGTCCGCAAGGCTATGGCATACGGCATCGACCGTCAGAGAGTCTGCGACGAGGCTCTTAACGGCTACGGCGTTCCCGCATACTCCGAGAATGACGGCATGCCCTGGTACAACCCCGAAAGCGAGATCGAATATGACCTCGAATACGCTCAGAAGCTCCTGACCGACGCCGGCTGGGTCGATACCGACGGCGACGGCATCCGCGAGAAGGACGGCGTGAAGGCCTCCACCACCTTCCTGTACTCCGCAGGCGACGATGTCCGTCAGACCATCGCCATGGCAGTCAGCAACCAGATACTCGAAAACCTCGGCATTGAGATGATAGTTGAGGGCGTAAGCTGGGACGAGCTACCCGCCCGTATGTACTCCGAGCCTCTGGTTCTCGCATGGGGCTCCTCCAACCCCAAGACCAGCTACATGCTCTATCACTCCTCCAACGCCGGTAAGGACGACTGGTATAACCCCGAAAACTTCTCCAATAAGACCGTTGACGGCTACCTCGATGCAGCCCTCTCCGCAAGGAGCCTTGAGGAGGCCATTCCCTTCTGGCAGAAGGCTCAGTGGGACGGCGAGACCGGTACCTCCATGCGCGGCGAGTGCTCCTACATCTTCGTGCTGAACAAGACTCACGTCTACTGGGCACGTGAGGGACTGGACACCGGCGTACAGAAGATACACGCTCACGGCGACGCATGGCCTCTCGTCCAGAATATCGCTGAGTGGACATGGACCAAGTAATAGGTCTGCTCAAATAAGATATAAGCGTTCCGAACACAAAGCAATAATTATTTTCTTGAGTATTCGGCTCGGACAAACCGAGCCGAATACTTGCTTGTTAAAAAAGTCCTTCAGGGCTTTTTGACAAGCTTATTTATCGTTAAATGGAGGATGGAGATTGATATGAAAGCAACAAAATCAATCGGTATATATATTCTCCGTGGAATAACACTTTTGATTGCGGTAGCGATTATTTCCTTTATATTGGCACAGGTATCTCCGGTTGACCCGGTTCGCCAGTACATACAGGCAAACCCCGGTGTCTCCGAGGAGAATATCGAGGCAATGAAAGAATACTGGGGTCTCAACGACCCGCCGGTAGAGCGCTTCGTCAAATGGTTTTCCGCGGTGCTGCACGGAGACTGGGGTTATTCCACCACCTTCCGTCAGCCGGTTTTGCAGGTTATCGGGATACGCTTCAGGACGAGCTTGGCATTGATGATAACCGCATGGCTATTCTCGGGCATACTGGGCTTCGTCATCGGCTGCGTCATGGCGCTGTTCCGGGAGCGGGCGCTCGACCGCATAATCAAGAGTATATGTCTTATAATGTGCTCTATTCCGACCTTCTGGATAGGGCTTATGTTCCTTGCGGTGTTTTCCTCTATGCTCGGGTGGTTCCCCTTCGGTCTCGCGGTTCCGGCAGGCGTACCCGCGGAGGCCGTTACGCTGGGTCAGCGCATACACCATCTCATTCTGCCCGCGCTCACCCTGAGCTTTTTGTCCTTTGCAAACCTCGCCCTGCACACCAGAGAGAAGCTTGTTGACGTGTATAACAGCGACTACGCCCTCTTTGCCCGCGCCCGAGGCGACAACGATTGGCAGATACTCATGAAGCACGGCATCCGCAACTCTCTGCTCCCCGCCATCACCATGCAGTTTTGCTCCTTCGGTGAGCTTTTCGCAGGCTCGATGTTTGCCGAGAAGATATTCTCCTACCCCGGTCTCGGCGCCGCGACGAGCGCTGCCGGTACGGGCGGCACGGATATTCCGCTTTTCCTCGGTATTGTACTCTTTACATCCATATTTATCTTTGCCGGCAACCTGATAGCCAATATTCTCTATCAGGTCGTTGATCCTCAGACAAGGGAGGGGGGCAAGAATTGAAAAAGACTAACCGCAGACTTACAAGCATCATAATCGCCGCAGTCATCGTTCTCATTCTTGTCGCCATTTATGCTTCCGGCTCCTCTATGCCGGAGAGCGCGCTGCGCGCAGACTTCAACCAAAAATTCCTCTCTCCCTCGCTCAAGCACCCCTTCGGCACTGACTACCTCGGGCGCGATATGTTCGTGAGAACCATCAAGGGTCTTTCGCTGAGCCTCATCATCGGCGCGACCGCCTCCGTCATCTCCGCCATCATCGGTCTTATCGTCGGCGTCACGGCGGCGCTCGGCAAGGGCTGGATAGACCATGCGATAAACTGGTTTATCGACGTATTCATGAGCGTGCCGCACACGGTCTTGCTCATACTTATCTCCATCGCCCTCTCGAAGGGCGCAACGGGACTTCTTATCGGTATCGCGCTGACGCACTGGGCATCGCTTGCCCGTCTTATCAGAGCCGAGGTTCTTCAGGTGCGTGACCAGCAGTTTGTCCTCTGCTCGCGCCGCTTCGGCAAGTCGCCCCTCTGGGTCGCAACAAAGCATATAATCCCCCACGTTCTGCCGCAGTTCTTTGTCGGTCTTATCCTCGAGTTCCCCCATGCCATCATGCACGAGTCCGGTCTTACCTTCCTCGGCTTCGGCATGCCGCCCGAGCAGCCGGCAATCGGTATCATACTCTCCGAGTCCATGCGTTATATCTCCTCCGGTGCATGGTGGCTGGTGTTCTTCCCCGGTCTTGCGCTGGTGCTTATCGTTATTCTCATCGAGGCACTGGGCACTACGATTCGCCATCTGTTTGAGCCGCGTCAGGCTCAGCTTTAAGGAGGGCAGTCATGAACGCACTTGAAATCAAAAATCTCAGCGTGTCCTTCCTGATGTACGACAAGGGCATAAAGAAAAAGGCGCTCAAGGTCATCTCCGATTTGAGCATAAGCATAAAGCCCGGTGAAATTCACGCCGTCATCGGCTCAAGCGGCTCCGGTAAGAGTCTGCTTGCGCACGCGCTGCTCGGAATACTGCCGAAAAACGCCATTACCACGGGCGAAATGAACTGGTTTGGCGAAAAGCTCACTCCCGCGCTGCAAAAGAAGCTCCGCGGCGAGCAGATGGTGCTCGTTCCCCAGTCCGTAAACTATCTTGACCCGCTGATGCGCGTCGGCAAGCAGATATGCAAGGATAAGACTCTTGCGCTCGAAACGCTCAAAAGATATGAGCTTGACGAGAGCGCGGCAAAAAAATATCCCTTTGAGCTTTCCGGCGGCATGGCGCGCCGAGTCCTGGTCTCTACCGCGGCCGCAACGCAGGCCAAGGTCATAATCGCCGACGAGCCCACCCCCGGACTCTCACCCGCGCTCGCGGAGGGCACCATGTCCCGCTTCCGTGCGCTTGCGGACGAGGGCGCGGCGATACTCCTCATCACGCATGACCTTGACCTTGCCATGCGCTATGCCGACGAGATATCCGTGTTCTACGCCGGAACCACGCTGGAGACGGCAAAGGCCTCGGATTTCAGCCGGGAGGAGCTTCTGCGCCATCCCTACAGCAAGGCGCTGTGGCGCGCGATGCCGCAGAACAAATTTGAGCCTATTCCCGGAACTCAGCCCTACGCCGGCAATCTCCCGAGCGGCTGCGTTTTTTCCGACCGCTGCCCGCTGCGCACGGAGGCCTGCGATAAGAGACCGGAGTTCCGCACAGTTCGTGGAGGGGAGGTACGCTGTCACCATGCGGATTGAAGTCAAGGATATTTGCTTTAGTTATAATAAGAAGACCCCGCTTTTGCACAATGTAAATCTCAGCATCGAGCCGGGTGAAAAGGTCGCTCTGGTCGGTCCCTCCGGCTGCGGCAAGAGCACGCTCTCACAGATAATGGCCGGCAACATCAAGCCCAGCTCCGGCGAGGTGCTGCTCGACGGCAAGCCCCTGCCGCACAAGGGCTTCTGCCCCATCCAGATGATATATCAGCATCCGGAAAAGGCGATAAACCCGCGCTGGAAGATGTACAGGACGCTCAACGAGGCGTGGCAGCCCGACGAAGAGTTTCTGCACGATCTCGGCATAGAAAAGGCGTGGCTCACGCGCTACCCGGCGGAGCTATCCGGCGGCGAGATGCAGCGCTTTTGCATAGCCCGCGCCCTCGCGCCCAAGACTCAGTTTATCATCGCCGATGAGATAAGCACGATGCTCGATGTCATCACGCAGGCGCAGGTCTGGAATCTGCTGCTCAAGGTGCTCAACGAGCGCAGGATAGGGCTTATCGCCATCACGCACAGCCCCGAGCTTGCGGAAAGAGTCTGTGACCGCGTCATCGACTTCAACACGATAAATAACGTGTAAGAGCTGCATATTGTATTATTAAAGAGGCTGTCTCAAAAAGATTTTCGAAAATCAAATGAGGCAGCCTCTCTCTTTAGGAAAAATTGGAATGCAAACGGTTGAAAAATGCAAAAAACAGCGCACCAAACCTGGGTGCCGTCAAGATTTATGCGCAAATTTATGGTGTCGTCAGGTGCCGTCAAGATTTATGCGCAAAAAGGTCCCGTCAAGATTTATGCGCAAATTTATTTGCAGGCTCCGGCTGAGTGAAGTCAACCGGCAATAGAGGCGTCTTCCAGAGCCGTCTCTAAGTGCTTCATGTTCATGTATTTCTTGTTGCCCCACTGGGTGCCCGCCACATGGCGGAGCCGGGCGCAAACCAGCATTAGGGCGGAGTTGCCGTCAGGGAACGTTCCCACCACGCGGGTTCTGCGGCGGATCTCCCGGTTCAGCCGCTCGATCACGTTGTTGGTGCGGATGCGCGTCCAATGCTCGCTGGGAAAATCGCAGTAGGTCAGCGTTTCCTCAATGCCGTCCTCGACCTTCTTGGCAGCCTCCTTCAGCTTCATGGCGCGCAGCTCGGCAACGACGGCCTTTGTCTTCTCGCGGGATGCCTTTTTGCTCTCCTGGGCGTGGACCGCCTTGAGCATTTTAGCTACAATTTTGACCTTGGATTTTGGCACAACAGAGAAAACATTGCGGTAGAAATGCACCGTGCAGCGCTGGTATTTGGCGTCCGGGAACACCTCGCTCACAGCCTCCAGCATCCCCATGCACTTGTCGCCGACGATGAGCTTTACGCCATCCAAGCCGCGTCCGCGCAGCCACTGGAAGAAGCTGACCCAGCTGGCCTTGTCCTCCTTCATGCCTTCGGCGGCACCCAAAACCTCGCGAAAACCGTCCTCGTTCACGGCGATCGCCACCAAAACAGCAACATTTTCGTACTCTCCGCCCCAGTTGCGGCGTAGGTAGATACCGTCCACGTAGACGTACGGATACCTCCCGCCCTGTAACGGGCGGTTCCGCCAGTCCTCGATGTGGACGTAGGCTTTCTTGTTCAGCTCGCTGATGGTGGCGGGCGAGACCTTGCTGCCCCACAGTGCCTCCGTGATGTCCTCCACACGGCGCACGGAAACGCCTGCCAGGTACATCTCGATGAGGGCTTCCTCCACGCTGCTCTCCCGGCGGCGATACCGCTCAATGATGGCAGTTTCGAAAGATACTCCCTTGAGCCGCGGCATATGGAGCGTAACGTCGCCGGAGGTCGTGGTAAGGTTGCGGTCATAGTGGCCGCTGCGGTAGCCCTGACGGACCTCGCTGCGCTCGTAGCGCGCCGCCTGCGTCAGCGACTCTGCCTCCTTTTCCAGCAGCTCATTCAGCGTCTCTTCTACGCTTCCGCATACTAATTCTTTGAGTTGACCCTTGATAATTTCCTCATTAAGCTGTACAATTTTCTCGGACATAGTTTGCTGTCTCCTTTCAGAATGGTGTGTCGTGACTTCATTCTACCAGAGCCTGCAAGCTATGTCTTCTTTTTTGCTCTTTTCAATTTGCGCAACTTATTGTA
>OJJV01000237.1_pt1 | contig 49535 bp, 89 predicted proteins | sample 1596391 | NCBI WGS metagenome assembly OJJV01 (sample SAMEA4350164, study PRJEB24818) | metagenome | biome: human; feature: gut; material: faeces | place: Denmark | collected 2013-09
CATCAACGCCTTTTCTCTGTATGTAATTTTCATATCCATTTACTGCATTGATTAACTGCTTTGAAGCCAAATAAAAAGCACCTCCGCAAAAAGCAGAAGTGCCTTGACCTCTGCCTATAACTGTTTTAGGGTAGCGACTACTCCATTTGTTAGCCGGTTGTCTTTTAATTGTAATATACCATTTTGTGGCACAATGGGCATTCACACTTGTAGTTATCGCCTTCCCTTTGATCTCCACAATATTCATATTCAGTCTTTTCCGCTTCAAAAACGGTTTTGCAATTCTTACACTCAAACTTTAAAGGTTTTCTTTCGTACCTAAGGCTGCCTTCTTTGATTATTTTCATTTCCAATGCACCTTGAACCCTTTCTTTTTATACTCCTCTACGGCTTTTTTAAGGCTCATATCGTCCTCATACTTTTCATTCAGCATAATCACCACATTGCCTTTTTCGATGCCGTATATGTTGCAATTTGCAAGTTTCTTAGCCGTTCCAAGGATAGCTTTTGTCTGCTTTCGGCTCATTTCATAGGTTTGGGTTCCCATATTAACTGTCATTTCTCATAAACTCCTCAAAATCTTCCATACACTTAGGGCACAAGTCGTATACAGTATTAAAAGTGCTGTTCTGTGTAATCAAATTTCCGCACAGTATGCCTTTTTCAATTTCAGCACCACATCTATCGCAAGCGCGCCATTCTTTTTGATGTTTCATATAAAAACCCTCACTTATCAAATAAAAATCCGTTATTGGCCATTCTGTGTTGTTTGAATAGCGTTTTAACATTGGGAGTCCGTGTCTTTTTCATAAAATGTACACTCTTTAGGGCATATAACTGGGTAAACAAAATAACAATTGCTTTTCTCATTCACGCATGTGTAAGTCGCGCCAAGCATTCCGCAACTTAACATTCCGCAATATTTACAATCTGTAGGTTTCTGAAAAAGTATATTTTGTAATAATTTATTCATTCTTCCACCAACTTTCTGCCGCAGATAGGGCAATAAGATATTTTTGCTTCCGCTTTCAAAGGAATGGCACCTACAAAATATGAACTTTGTAAAGTTCCTATAACTTTTAAAGTATTACCACCTTCTATTCCAGCAGTAACAATTTCAATTACATCAATCTTCTGTTTTATATATGAAATTATCGCTCTGGGCTTATTATTGCAAAAATCACACATATTACACCTCAATCAAAGTAAATTTTCTTATTGTTTTTGGAATCTCACGATGCAAAATACCATCTGCATCATAATATGGTTCGATTAATAGCTGTTTGCGTTCTACATTTCCTAGATATACTCTACTTGTTTTTCCACCAATCGTGATTTCTCCGAACATTTCCCCTATTTCAGCCTTGAATCCGCTTACGTCATATGGAGTTTTGCAATAAGGACACACCTTTTTGTCTGTTTCGATTGGTGCTCCGCAATTCACACAATTTAAAACCATATTCCATCCCCCAATCATAGCAAAAATCGGAATCCTCGTGAGATTCCGTGTCTTTTGTTTGATATAAATATTCCATAATGTTTTTATCATCGAATAGCGGCACAGGGAATCGAACCCTGTCAGCCAAAACCATGCCAACCGCTTTCAAATCTGCAATTTCTAATCACGGAAGGGTTTTCTGTTACCAATTATACCGCTACCATCCATAAGTCTCCCATCGACCGGAACTATTGCAGTAGTACCCGACTAAGTGGAGATAAAGATAAGCACGCCCGGAAAGAATCGAACTTTCGTTAGAGATTTTGGAGACCTCATTCTGGCCAACAGACAAGCGCACATAAAGTTGTCACGATTTTTTGAAACTTGAAACGGTCAAACTTTTTCATTTCTTTCCAAAACAAGAGGATTTGTCACTATCTCAACAAAGTTACTTTCTAGAATTTTCGCTTCTCAATAGCAACCACTGGTCGCATCCTTCAGCAACGCACGCCGTGTTAGGGATTTGAACCCCAGAGACTTTTACATCCAGACTGTTTTCAAGACAGCACCCTCGACCAACCGGACACACGGCAAATATAGCGGCTATAGCGAAACCGCTACACTCGAAATTGCTTTTGTCGCTACTTTTGTACAATTTCATGCGGACTTTCTACCGCTTACGGCAAGGTTCACCCCTGTCGTTGGGATTGCAGGAATCGAACCCGCGACAACCCGGATATAAGCCGTGTCTTCTACCACTGAATTAAATCCCAATATAGTGACCGGTACGAGATTTGAACTCGTGTTACCACCGTGAAAGGGTGGTGTCTTACCGCTCGACTAACCGATCATAACCGCCACGAGACGGTTAGCAATATGTTTTACGTGCTATGCGTTACACGATCATGCGCCGTTGGATAGACGCATGATATAGACCAACCTGACGGTCTCGCACCGCCCTTAACAGAAAGCGTCCTAGTTGGTGAAAGGAGAACCCAATGTCTGAAACTCTCAGCCAATGGTTCAAGTACGTATGGAAAACATACGTGGCTACATGAAACGTCAACATGTAACCAATTAGGCTACCGGGATTCGAACCCGGAATGCAGGAATCAAAATCCTGTGCCTTACCGCTTGGCGATAGCCCAATGTTGCATTCGTCCGCAAACGTAATTCAAAGCCTAACGCCGATAGATCAATTATTCAGCAGAGAATTATCATTTGCGGACTTAAGCTATACCGGATGCTCCGATTTCTCGCTCTGGTGCTCGGCGTCACTATCCAGATTGAGTAAATCTCCGGTGCTGTCCGGTTCCTTTGATTTTGTTATATGTATTCTTTCGACCACGCTCAAAATTGGCGGCAGAAAGTAAATACCAAATATTGGATCATAAATTGTCATGTTGTTATCTCCAAATGGTCATAATATTCATTGCAAAAATCGCATATGAAAGCAAATACCCCATTGCGTTTGAATTGTCTTTTTGTTTTACCTGTCCTCCCATAAGCCCCAATATTACGAGGACATCTGTCGCTGTTGCGATTATATTTAAAATCATATCAATATCTCCCATCCTCAAAGCTGTGTTCCTGTTTGAATCGTTCCATTTCATTTACGCTCATACCGAAAAGTCCAGCAGATTCATCAGAATTCGTATGTTTGAAATATTCTCCCTGTTGCGGAAACATGAACCGGAACATGGCATAATTTGCAACGTCGCACAGATATTCAAGATTCCCGGTCTCTTCAAACTTGGAAAGATTCATTTTCAAACTTTCGATTGCATCCACATTTCCGGTAGAAAAGTTCATTCTTGCCGGTCCGTATTTGTAATACGACTGTTCAATCAATCCTTTGCGTTTTTCATCAAAGGTTTCGGAATACTCGGTTTTCATCAACTCATTGCTGCAGCTTGCCATTACACATCGCCCTCCGCCCTGTGGTTTGCTCTTTCAATGTCAAACCCTTCCGGATAACGTGCCTTAAGTTTGTCTACGTTCATTTGCATGATTTCATCAAGGCTCCAGCCGAAGGATTCGCAAAGCATTGCAAGATACCAACAAATATCGCCAACTTCTTTCTTTGCGTGGTCAATATCAAGCTGTTTCTCGTGGAAAATCCATTTTTTGATTATGTCGTTAAATTCTCCAACTTCACCGGATAGTCCAAGGCAAGCATTAAAGATTCCGCCAAAATCAAGATGCTGTTCGTCTTCTGCGATCAAATTTTGCTGTAGAAGATATTTCATATCGCACGTTAAAATATTTTCAAGCATTCTGTCTGTTGCTTTGCGATCGTTTGTCCGCATGGCTAATGACTGATACTCATTTCCGGTCATATATCATTCTCCTGTCCGAAACACTCTTTTTATTTTTAAAAATTTTTTTGGAAATGTAGTTGCGATTCGCAACGTGAAAGTGAATTGTTATAAATTTATTATAGCCTATTTACGGTGAAAGTCAATGGGTGTTGTTGTAAGTGGCTTTTTATTTTTTGAGGTATTTAAGGGACTTAGTAGCCGCCCGGTGGACTTTCTGTCAGACCCCCTCCCCATGTATTCAGGACCATTGTTTGTGCTACTTTGCTTGGTTCGTTTGCTTTGCTAGAATTGTTTATCATTCTCAAACACTTAGCACAATTCTATATGCCCTAGGTATAACTATTCGCTTAACTCCACTTTTCCGAATAGTTCACGAATAGTTAAAACGCTGCAACCCTTGGTATTACTGCATTTGTGAATTGTAGAATAATCACACACAATTTAAACTGTATTATTTGCAGCCACACCGACAAATTGTGTATCAATTGCGTGCAATTCTTGGCCCTTTTTCTCGTCCAGCCTTGGCAGCTCCTGCGCTGTGATTGCCTTGCGCTGGGTGGCATTATCGCCAATTCCCGGCTGATTCATGCCGAACTCGTTGTTTCCTACGAACATAGTGCCTACCGGGCTATTGGAGTCGTATGCACGATCTAGGATGCAATCCTTACGAGATCGTTGCAGTTTTTGCCAAATCTTAAAAGCCACCGAACTTGATTCCTCGTCTTTCCATAGGTCAAATGTTGTAGTAGGTATATTACAAAAATAACTAAATGCTACTGTACTCACCAACTTGCTGTACACATTGGAGATGTATATATAATAATCACAGAGTTTATATAATACCTCTCTATCATACCTATTACAGTTAGTCGGTATAGTCCCATTGTTAAGAGGACTTAAACTCTTGTCCTTTAATACTTTCGTATCCGGGAATAGATGCATACCAACATACTGCATAACAGCTTTCCACTGTCTCTGTCCAGCTTTTAAAAGATCGTCAATGTGAAATTCTATACAAGCGTTGTCTATTAAATCTTGTACAGTTGATGTATATATTTGTACTGTGCCCAGATCCACTATAAGTCTTGTAATATCTACGTTTTCTACATCCTGCATATATTTCACACCTCCAATCTGTTAATCTCTCTGCTTTTGGTATACACTATTTTTGGGTTTAAAGTCAATAAAAAGTTTTCACAACTTAGAGACAGTGAGTATATATACTTACACTGCGCGCATGCGTCTATACACTTACAATACATCTATAGGTTTTGTATATACTGTATTTTAAACCCTTAATAATATATATAAATATAACAACAGAGAATATACTCTATCTCTTACTCTATATCTACGTTGCAAAAATGTTGCACTTTGTTGCATTGGTGTTGCAAGTATGTTGCATTGCAACAAAACTGATACTATTCTATCATTTTGGGACTTATCAAAGACCTGACAAACCTAGCCTTGTTTATAAAAATTTAAGAAAAGTTTTATAGATTGTTTACAGTTTTTCAGAGATTTTGTAAGATATGCCCGGACGCGTTGTCGATTTTGGATATGGCAAAAAGAAAAGGCAGCCGGAAAAGCTACCCTTTGTTTGAAAATATTTACTTGCATTTTGTCCGATCTGATGATAGAGTATAGACAAGTCGCACGGCATGGATGCTTGCCGATGCGGTGCCGCCAGCGATTCCGGCGGCCACGGATTGAAACAATAGCATTTCGAATAATGAAAACGAGTGGGTCAGATGCTTAATCTTTCCCACTCGCTTTTTCTCTGTCTTTAATATTTTTCTTTGCGTTCGGGAACGTTTCCGCGTACCACTCCAGAAAATTGCCAAACATTTTCTTTTCTGCTTCCTCTCTTACTTTTATCGCATCTTCTTTCTCTTGGAAACTCCCTAAATTATAATGTTTTCCCATAAATTCAATTTGCGCTATCCATCTGCCCTTGTTTGCATTCCAATGCACACCCTTATGACCAGATTTATTGTTTTTTGGAATTTTTGCGGTTAAATTATTTACATTTGTTCCGGCAATGCAATAATTATCTACTATTTTTTTGCCGTAAATCTTCCCATTTTTTGAACTATTTTCCCTGCCAAGGCACCCACAGCTTGCTACGCCTCCGTTTTTTAAAGAGCTGGCAGATACTTTTTTAAACTTTCCGCAGTCGCACCGACATAGCCATATAACAGATCCATTGTGTGGATCGCGCTCGCTGGTTGCCTTTATTACTTCCAGCCGCCCAAATCTTTCTCTTGCTAAATCCTTTTGCTTAAATTGTGTCTTTGCCATTAAACATCCGCATCCCTTGCGGTGTGGATCGTCAAGTTGATCTTTGCGAATCCATTTAATTTTTTTGCAATAAGGGCATTCTACTTGTAAAAAAGATCGTCTGTTTTCCCTTTTGCAATCCAAAACTTTAAAGCCTTTGTAAGTTGTCCCGACAAGATCTTCCGCTTTTGTATATTTTCGTTTTTCTCCCATGGGTTTCCTCCAAATATAAAAAAGATGTGCAAAACCGCTATTATACGATTATGCACATCTTATGTTATGGTTTATCATATTTGATTTTAGTACAGTTCTACAACTTTTACAACCGTATTTATTAAGTTTTCCTCGTCTTTGTCTACAATTTCAAACCCAGCTATAACAGGTGCGCCATACTCGTTGTTTCCTACGCACACACAGCCGGAATCAAGGAGTTCTTCTTCGTCTCCGTCATCTACCTGCCACAAGTCAGCGAATCTGATTTCTTCTCCAACCTCTAAAGTTTTTCCGTTAAACATTTTACATTCTTTTTTCATTTTTCTTTCCTCTCTTTCTTATTGCTTCTGAACCAGCTCGTAAACCAATGCGTCAATACGTTTTTCCATTTCGTCAAACTCGCAAGTCTCATTTTCCTGAAATGCTGGCATCAGCACATAGCCTTCAAACTCTTTTGTTGTGTCGTTCCACTTTCCTCCGGTCGCAAAAGACAAATCCCCATTTTTCAATATTGCCAAGCTATCGACATTCATCTGCGATTCAACCAATTTTCTTACATATACGGAAATCGGATCACCGCTTGGCAACTTATAATTATCGCCTGTAAATTGCCACTGACTTCTAATTTTTATAATCTTTTTGAAATCATTTCTTTTCATGTTTATTTCCTCCTATGCTTTGTTTATGCATTCTTCCCTGCTCCGTAGCACTCATAAAAGTTATCTACGAGTTTCCCAAGCTGTTCTGGTATCAACTCTTCTTTTAGTTCTTCCGGAATCCACTTGTAAGACTCCCGGAATGTATCGCTGTTCTGTCCGATCTTGGATGCTTTCTTGACCATTTCGAGCTTGTACATCTCGCCAAGCTCTTCTGCTGTGATCTCTCCGGCTTTTACAGCCTCGCGTCCTTCTCGGGTCAAGATCTCCATAGCTTTGTCTTTGCTAATTGTTCCGATTCCTTTGATCTTCATATGTTGTTCCCCTTTCTTGGCTTTCGCCTTTGATCTATTTCTTTGATCTGTCTATACTATAACATTTTGTGCCTTATATGTCAATAGTTTTTTGTGCCTTATTTCAAGATTTTTTCGTCATGCTCCAGCTTTTCCGCGACTGCAAGTTTAATAAAGTCGTTTGCGCTCTTGTATCCAAGCTTTTCTATGCGATCCTTTGTTCCTTTTGCAAATCTGCAATTAACACGCTCAAACTTATCATCATATCTATAGATTGCGCGCCGTGTTGCTTCTGTTGTCTTACGTTCCATGCTTCGAACCTCTCTTTCTCTGTTTGCTATCATTATAATGTTTTGTGCCTTATAAGTCAAGGAAAAGTTTTCTTTCCTTATATAATGTTTCATGCGGTTTTGCGCCTTATACATATTTCACAAGCAAAATTATGTTTTGTGCCTTATATTTTGTATATTATGTCAATTGATTTTGTGCCTTATATTTAATATAATACAAGTATCAAATAAAGTACAGAAATCGAGGAAAACAACATGACAAAATTTAAAATTGATAACAACAAAATTTATAGCACTTCTACACTTTGTGACAGAAACGACACTTTTGAAATCGTGGAAAAAATCCCGGTTCGCTTTTTTGTCTGGAATATCGGCGAAAACATGGGAACACATGAATATATTCCGGTTTGCGAAGATTTACGCCCAGAAGACAAAAACAGTTACGAGATTAACACGGCAACACTTAAAGCCGTAAAAGTTGCACCGGATGAATGGAAAAAACTTGATAAAGCGGCATCTTGGGGAGTTGGAAACCTTGAACAAGCAGAAAAAGCATTAAAAAGCAAGCGCAAAGGCTATACAGCAGACAGAAAAAGAGCTGCTGCAGAACTTACAATTGAAATTTTCCGCAGAATTTGCGAATAGTCGAAACCGCCGCTTGGCGGTCTGCAGGAATTGCCCCACCTGCACCGATGAGACAGGGCACACAATGAAAGGATGGTTGATTTTATGAAGATTTTACTTGAAAAATTGGAAAAGTTGGAACAACTGGAAAAAGCCGCAGATGAAGCAGAGGCAAGATATACAGAAGAGCCAGAAAACGCAGAGCTTGAAAGTGCCTTTGATGAGGCATACAAGGCAGAATTTGACGCATATATCAACGCTGCAAGGTATATCGAATATATGACAGGCGGCGCTGTTGATTTTATGAAAGCAAAGGAATTAATACAGACTAAACGCGCGGAGCTTATGCAGCTCTTAGCATAATTAGCAATGCCGGCTTTTCCGTGGTTCGATTCCCCGGCTTGCTTTTACCTCATAAGAGGATAATAAAATTGAAAGGTGGTATTTATATGAAAAAAATACAGTTATCAGACGAAAGCAAAAGCGTTTTACACATTTTAACAAGGGAAGAATGGGAAAGAATACCGAACGATTACAAAACAAATTATATTGTTGATTATACCCAAAAGGAAATAATAGACAAAACAATCAAAAGTGCTTTCTTGCCTGGATATGGTACAACATTATTTTTTGAAAATAGGCATTTTCTTATAGTTGATGACAAGAAACCATTGAAAAAGTATGCTATATGGAGGAATCGCGAGGTGATAGGATATTGCGAAATTGACAAGGCTACAGCGGACAAGGCAAACAGGGCAAGCAATGCAAAGTTTTTCTTTGGTTTTGACAGAGTTACAAATCCAGAAAAATATTAGTACTCTCCCGCTCCCCCACTGCTGTGGGCGCAGGTTCATGACCTAGGGGCGGAATTTCTGCAATAACGAAACGAAAACGGCGTAATACGCGCCCTTTTCGCGTGCTTGGTGGCGTTGTGTTCCGGTCCGATTCCGGCGGCGCGGAATACATGGAAATTAGTTTCCATGCGAAAATTGACAAATAAACACAGAAAAGGAGGGATAAACCTATGATCTATGATATTAAGGCAACTTTTAAGGGGCAAACTCTGCGCCGGGTGGCGTATGGAGATATGCAAGCATGGTTAATTATAAACCAGCTATCACGCGACGGATGCAAAGATATATGCATGAGTGAGCGCGAAACATCTGGAGGTGGGAAAGATGGGAAAATATGAGTATATCGGCAAAAGGGAGATCATGCGGCGGGTGTCTGCCCTTGGCTATCCGATGACATCCGGCAAGCTTTGCAGCTATTCAAAATTTGATGGTATCGAGTGGCTGGAATCGCCAAGATTAAAAATAACCGCACAGCGCGGCGGTGATTGGTTGCAGATCACGCAAACAACATACAACGCAATCACAGAAGAGCCAGAGCATACAACGCAGACATACTGCAGTTACAGCGACGACGGTTACAAAGAAAGCTATTGACTTGTTGTTTCTGTTATGATAGCCTCTAAATGTATATGTATTATTCCCAATAACCCATATACGATTATGTTTAGCGGTGCACCACCCCTCAAACCATGGCGCACCGCATCAATCTATTAAAGTTACACATCTTGAGATAATTGCACGTTTTGGGGAATCCGTGAAAATGGAATCTTGACCCCAAAAACGCTACCCCAGGGGGGTACAAAAAAATTACGAAATATTTTTTGGCGCGCGGGAAAAATTTTCTTTCGTAAAAATCAAAGACCGCGCCGCATAATCACTTTTGCTCAACTCTTCTATCAGCCTTTCTCTAGTCATTTCCGGATTCGTCCGGTGCACGTACTGTAAGAGTTCTGAAATTTTATCCATTATTATGCAACCTCCATAAGTTCAATCAATAGTCTGTCTGCTATTTCAAATACTTCTCTTCCGTATGTAGCCAAGAAGTCTGCTACAATTTCCTCTGTATCAATATCCATGTATACATTATACGAAAGACAGAACGCATGACATAATTCGTGGCATAACACACGGTCAAGGAATTTTCCGCGTAGATCATCCGCAAGATATATCGTTTTCGTGTCCCTGTCGGTCATGCCTACCGTTCTGCTTCCGTCACTTCTCTGTAGCATATCGCTGTAACGCGATACTTTGACCAAATTCCATATTTCATTGTTTATCGTGAACAATTTACCACCTCGCAAACAAAGAGGGCAAAATGCCCTCTCCATTACATTTTCGTGACAAGAGTAGTCAGCTTTGTCTTGGTCAACTGTTTCTCTTCTGGGGACATACCGGAAAACAGTTCTGTCACATCTTCCGAAAGAGATTTCATGTACTTTTCAAGTTCTTTCATCTTTGCGTCCTTATCTTCCGGTGAATTTCCGTTATGCATTTCCTTTGTCTCCATGTAGCTTCTCCGGCTCATACCGGCTCTGCCCTCTCTTGCATCGTGAGTACCGGTACCCATGCCGTTATTTCCGCTCATAGGCCCTGAATAATACATCTTTCCCATACTCATTCTGTCAAGGTCTCTCATTCGGTCGTATTCCGGCATACTCTCCCATTCGTGGTAATCTTCCGGCATCTGATGATAATATGGCGGTTCCACATATCCTCTGCGTGTTCCACGTCCTTTCGGTGCAAATCTTCCGTTTGAGTACCGGTACTCATTGTAGTATCTTCTTCCCGGATAATCCCCAAATTCTTCCACCATGCGCATGATTTCTTCATCTTCAGACTTTTTCATGGCTTCAACAATGTTATAGTCCTTGTCAAAGCATACGATGTTCTTCGCAATTTCTGTCCAATCCTTGAGATCATCAAGGTTTTGACCCTCAAAATTCTCAATTCCGATGCCGTCAACGTGGGCTTTCACACAATCCATAATCTGTTTCGCAAACTTATGCATAATATCAAGCCTCCCTTACTGCAATCAAATTACTGTTCTGTACTTCAATAGCCTGTGTGGACGTATTCTGCACGGCTACGGTACTGCAACAACCGCAAGGCACATCAACGTATGCCTGCGCCGATACATTAAAGAAATTCTCAACTGCGGCTGGCGTTACGATCATCTTTGTTGACTGCAAAGGCTCTCCATCAACCGCGATTGCAAGTGAAATCTCTCCAACTGTTCCGCCTGTCGGGACCTGAATGTTGCCGGAATACGACACAAGGAATCTAGCCTTGCACTGATTTGTGATACCTCTTAGCTTGATAATTCCACTTCCCTGTCTGTGTACGATACATTTTGTTCCGTTTACTGCTGTTTCTGTGAATGCCACATCTTCTCCAGCAGCAACGGTTTGTAATGCAATTCCTGTTATTTCCATTATTTTTACCTCTCTTTCATAAAAATAAGGGCAAACATTATAGTCTGCCCTTTGGTTATAAGTAATACTGCATAGCAGACATGATTGAGTTAAACTCAATTAAGATACTCAATTATTTAGTTTTAGCAGTTACAACCGGCGTTGCATCCACATCCATATGCATAAGCATTTGGGTTAGGTACGACATATGCCGGGATTGCAGCCGGATTTACTGCATTGATAATCTGCTGTGTCTGAGCCGCCATCTGAGTTGTAAGCAGTGCACTCTGACGATCCTGTGAAGCTGCTCTGCGAAGGTCGTTATTTTCTGCCTGTAAGCTAGAAATTTTCTCATTGCAGAGATAATCAAGGATAGCGCGTGTTCCTGCATTCTGACTGTCGATAATGTCTCTCGTGTTGCTGTTCATGGTGTTCTGCAAAGCGCAAGTGTTAGTTGCCATGTTGTAGTTTACACCTTGGATAGCTTCTCTTGTTTCGCAGCAGCAGTTAGCAAGCTGTGACTGTAATGCGTTTGTATTCTGCATATTAGCGACTGTATCAGCGTTGATAGCCTGCTGAATGCCGAATCCGGTCTGCAAAATGTTTGTGTTGATGCCGTTCATGCCGGTTTGCACTGCATAGAATCCGTCACAAAGTCCGTTTGTAATGCCGTCAAGTTTTGACACAACCGCCTGATTATCAAATCCGCGCTGGATTTCGCTTCCGACACCACCATTCATTCCGTTTCCTCCGAATCCGTTACCGAATCCACCCCATCCGAAGATAGCGAAGATAACGATAATGAACCATAACCATGAGCCTTCTGCGCCCCATCCGTTGTTATTTCCGTTTCCGTCAATGTTCGCGACAAGCGGAACGGATGCACAATTACCTGTGTTAAACATAGAATTTACCTCCATAATTCATTTTTTATATACATAATCTTGCAAGAATTAGTATCACATTCCTAATTGGCTTTTAAACGACTCAAAAGCCTTGTCTGCGTCAATTCCCTTTTCTTTGCACAAATTCCTAGCCATCTGTTCGATGCCCTTGGAATCTCCCTTTTGTGCCATCTGCATAGCATTACGAGCCATAGGGTTGTTCATTACGCTTTTATTCCCCATCATTTGTTGTAAAAACTGCTGTGGGTTTCTCATACCTTGTAACATTTGCATAGGATTCATTAAGACTCACTCTCCTTTTGTGTTCGTGAAGATTTTCTTTGCGTTTGCGAAGATAGCTTATCTTCCAACTCTTCCATCTTTCCAAACAAGCAATCTAATTTGTCAGTAATAGCCTTTGTCGCATCGTCAGATAGCCCTATTTCGATTCTTTTATCGTCACTTGAAGAATCCGCCATCTGTTCATTAAAAGGCTTGTAAACGGTCTTTCTGATTGTTCCATTGGCATCCCATTGTTTTGCTACGATTGCGCTCATATCCTGCATTGGGAAAAACGCAACGCTTCCATCCATAGGCACATCATTCGCCATGATCGCTGATTCCGACTGCACTACTTTTCCTTGGATTCCAAGAAACTGTGGTTGCATCTGCGGAATCTGTGGCTCTGGCTGTTGAAACCTCTGCATTGGGTTGTACTGATATGCGGCATAGCTTGGGTTTGGGTTAAATGCCATATTCTGATTTTGCATCTGATACATTCTCTTCCTCCAATACTTCCTTGATTGCGTGAATCATTGCTGACTGATACACAAGCGGAACCTTTGACACATCTTCTCTTGTTAAGATTTTTTCAAGAATTTCATCTGTAAATAACATTCCGCATCCCTCCTATGCTTATATTTTTGCATAAAAAAATACGGTTCTTCCGCAAAAAATAAGCAGAAAAACCGCATAAAAAAAAGACGCTCAATGCGTCCAAACTTCCATAGTAATCATATTCAATTAACTTTTAGCACTTGTACAAGAAACTCCTTTCTTTAGTATAATCAAGGCTTCCGAGCCTTTTTTGATTACCTTTTGATTACTTTTTGATTACTCTCTTTCCCCTAATCTATAGAAAACCTTGATTTTATGCGGTTTTCTGAAAGCCAATAAGGGGATTCGAACCCCTGCACAAAGCATCAACTTTTCAGTGTTTATGCGGCTTGTAGCGTTTTTACTTTGATTACTTTTGATTACTTTTTTCAAAATAGTAATCAAACGACTAACTTGTTCGTGCTTTGAAGTCTGGTATACTACTTAAAATATCTGACTTTTTCTCGATAGATCTGCGGTTCCTGTGGTAGTGTTCCTCTGTAGTTCCTAGGCTTGCGTGCCCCATCTGACCAAGGATCAACCGCTCGTCAATATTGTTGTCAAGAAGGATGGTTCCGTATGTCTTTCGGATCTTATGTGGAGACTTTCGATAGATTCCTAACTTATCGCACAATCTCTGTAATCGCATTCTTACACAATTCGCATTCAAGCGCTCTCCATTTTCTTTAATGAACACAAATTCTTCAAATGGATTCGTTTTTCTGATCCTATCACACAACCACTCGTAGTCCTTTGGGATGATAATTGTTCTTGCCCCAGCTCTCGTCTTTGGGAAATCCTTTATCGCAACCGTATATTTTGCATCATCCTCTCCACGATACCTTGTTTCGGTTCGCCGAACCTTGACCGTATTACCGTCAAAATCATCATGTTTTAGGCACACAACCTCTCCTATTCTCATTCCGGTCACGAACATTAGAAGTATTGCTATGTTTGATAAATCAAGGTTGCATTCCAAATATTTAATCATAATATCAGTTTCATTCTCGTCAAAAACCTCTTCGTAATCTTCCTTGATCGTTCGTTTGAAATCGGAATCAGATGTATCAAGCTCCTCAAACAATTCTTCAACATTAAAATCAATCAACTTCCGCTTTTTGGCTCGTTTCAGAAACCCTTTGGTTATCCCTTTTAGTCCGGAAAACGCCTTTGCCGTCAAGTTAAACTTCGGAATCTGCTCTTCAAGGAAATCTCCCCATTCATCTTCCGATATTGATTTTATGCGCCTTTTACCCATTTGTTTAAAGTGCCTTTGATAAAAGTTGCGATTCCTTTGGTGCGTTGCATTTCCAATCTTGTTCAGTGCCAACCGCCTGTCGTTCCACTCTTCAAACACTTCATCAATGGTTGGATTTTCTTCTTGAATCTGTAAATAATCGATAACCTCATTTTCAATATCGACCCTATCTTTTTTCTTAAGTAGCTTTCTCCCTTTCTCCTTGCATGAAATATAGGTTCTCCAATACCCATCTTTCCCTTCCCATATATCATATGGGTGTTTCTTTAGTATCTTTTCTCTTTTGTTCATTTCAACTTGTTCTTGCACAAGTGCTATGTCGAGAATACCACTATCAACGGCATATTTCAACAGTTCTTTTTCATCCAATCAAATACCCCCGTTCTTTCTATTTTATCTTTTATATCTCTCACTCTGTACTCTATCGTTCTTAGTGATAGGTTTTCTTTTGTGGATATTTGCTTTTGTGAAAAACCACGGCAGAGAAGAGAGAAAATCCTCTCCTCTTCTTCCGTGAAATTGGCATTTTCTTTGATTTGTTCAAGTTCTGGCTTAATGAATTTTGTAAATTTCATAAGCCATTTCTCCTTATTTTATTGGTTGATATTTAATTTTTTAATGTTTGAAATCTGATAACTATTGATTTCTCCATATTTCTTCATCAAGAATATATTGCCTGATAAATCTATCTGCATACTGTGGGTGTATCATTGACCTTTGTGTTTTAACTGATAGTCCATCGTCATTTACCCTACTTTTTTCTATTATTTTCGTTTTTACATAATCAATAGTTTCAAATACGAGATTGTTTTTTGGTTTAAAATTCACAAACCAATATTGTGTCGGCTTTTTATAGTAATCTCCATTTTGTGTTCTATCTTTGTCTATTAGGTCAGGCTTTAAGCACCAATACGATGTAAGATAATGTGGTTGATTATACGGATTTTCTATAACTAATCTTATTTTTCGCCTTATACAATTTATGACTAATTTATTAAGTAATCCGTAAAATTCATTCAATGCATCGTGCCTTTCTATTGCACTTTCGCATTTCTTTTCCAAACTCCAATTTCTTTGTGAATAATTATTACCAGAAAACCATAATTGACTTTGACATTCAAAATAAGTGCAAGGGAAAAATGCAAATATCAAATCCTCTGGACTTATCCTATCGAATAAACTCGGTTTACCTTGATACCCCCCCCTCAATCTCTTTAAAAAGATCAGTAACATAGTCTGTTTCGCCAAATTCGTTCTGAATATCATAGTCGTAGGCTTCAATACCATACTTCTTGAAAGCATTCTTGAATGTTCCTGACTGTTCAAATAAACAATGTACTATCATACTGTATCTCCTATAAAATCACTCAATCTCATTTGTGCCATTTCGGTATCTAACCTCTGCTTTGATACCTTGTAATAGTATTCGTCAAGCTCAAACCCTACAAATTTATGATTTGTGTTATAGCAAGCTATCAAGCTACTCGCACTGCCTACATGAGTATCAAGGATAATGTCATTAGGCTTTGCATATCTGCTTAAAATCCATTCGTACAATGCAACCGGCTTTTGATTTGGATGTATTCTTTTCTCGTTTTTACTTTTGTCGCCTTGCATTAAATGACCTTCTGAAATACTCTTTCCCTGTAACATTCCATTCCACATAAATGATATTTTTCTTACTGCAGTATCAAACGAAGTCCACGCAAGTTCACAATCTGCAAAATCTGTGTTTCCATTTACTTTATCCCAAACAATCCAACAACTGCTATCGTATGGAATTTTGCTTATAAAATGATTTGCACCCCATATAATTTGGTTTTTTGATACTCTGAATAATTCCCCAAAATAATCTTTATTCGGGGGCTTACTATCATTTCCAATATAATCCTTATAATCAGTAGGCTTTGCTAATTTACCCCTGCTCTTGTTTTTACCGCCGCTTTCGCCAATTCCATAAGGCACATCAACAATCGCAAGGTCAAAATATTTGTCGGGAAATTCTTTCATTCCTTGCATACAATCCATGTTGTAATATCCAAAATCTAACATTTTCTCTTACCAAAAGGAAACCTCGGTTTTATGTCGCGACAACCTATTCCTTTCTTTGATTTTAGTTATTTACTGTGGCTTTCTGCCTGTCTGAAAATACTCGTCATAAGCGTCAACTGTATCGCGTATTTCAACCATAGCCATATCAAGTGTTACATCTTTTTTATCCAAGGCTCTTTCTGCATAATCTTTAATTCTCATCATTAAAGCCTGTGCTATTACTATCTTTGCATTGTTACTCACTTTGAATCACCTACTTTCTTTTTTCTTAAAATCCTCGCAAGACACAGCAAGCAACCTACACAGTTAACGGCAATAAGCCCATTATTGTTCTTATAACTGTAAGAATTTTTGCAAACATTACAAAAATCTTTTCCAACATTTGCCTTGCAATTTGTCTTTTTATCTTCCATCTTTTTCCCGATACTCTCGTTTATCCTTTTGAGTTCCTCGACCTTTTTCTGCGATTCCTCAAGATCTTCAATGAGTTTGTTGTATTTCTTCTTTCTTAAAATCTTCATTCTGTATCACCCTTTCTTTTTCTTCTTAGACTTAAACTTAAAAACATCATTTTTCTGCCGGCTTACCATGCTACGATAGCCGTTCATTTTACTAGCTCTGCTTTTCCCCATGTTTTCACACTCCTTCCGGTTTCTCACACCGCTCAAAAATTTCTGTATTGAATAAAATCGGTTTAATTGCCATTCACCCACCTCCATCTAAAATGAAATACTGCAAAATGAATCTGAATGTTGAAATTTTTATCAATCATTTCATGCTGTGTGCTTATCCTAATTGTCGGGAGAATATATACATCTTGTGTATCAACCAGAAAGTCAAATCTGTCAAAATTAACCATCTACTCCACCTCACTTTCCCATCATGTCCGGAGAATCATGCCATGATTTTTCAAATTCTAACTCTTCAACTTTCGCTTTAAGTTCTCTATTTTTTGCTTTCAGATCTTTGTTTTCTTTCAAAATCTTCTGTAATTTACACGTTTTTCTGTACTCACATTTTGAGTGAATGGAATACTCTGTACACATTTTGCATAATTCTGTGCTTGTCACTCGACCCCACCTGCCTTTACAACCTCGATCATATCTGACAACATTCCGCCACACTTAAACTGCTCCATCTCTTCGCGATATTCCTCCAACTGTTCCACAACCTTGTCCACATCGTAGGCGGTCGGCTGTGCATCTATCACGCTTGCCAATGTTGCCAAACTTACTCTCCTAAAATCATCATCAGATTTACTCGCATTCATGCAATATTCTTTTAGTGCGTCTGCGCCAATCAGTCCCATCGCTTTCCATCTCCTTTTTTCAAATAATCAAAAATCTCATGTCCAATCATCCCTACAACTGACAGAATGCAAAAAAGATTAACTCCAAATTCTGTTAGAATATCTAACCTAACGGCTATAAGTATTAGTAGAAAGAAATTTATGTACGATTGAAACATCATTCTTCATCACTCCAATCAAACCTGCAACCGCACTTGCTACAGTAATTTGGCGCATTGTTGTTATTCATTATCCCTATATCGTGACTGACTTTAATTTTGTTTCCGCATTCACAATGGAATATAGAAAGAGTATCACTAAGGTTATGGTTAAATATAGGTTTCTTTGCCGTCTGCTTAACCGCCGCCGCCCGACATTCTTCCGGTGTGCCGATTGCTCGGTACTGTTCTACTTTTTCAAGTGCCTGTATTGCCACATCTAAAGCCTCGGCTCTCTTTTGCGGGATGATACCACCTCTCGGTCTTATTCCATGTAATTCTTTAATTGCTTAACTCGCTGTCATATTATTCCTCACTTTCTAATAACTCCGGATTGTCAAATATGTTGCCGATAACTTCATATTCGGTATCATATTCAAGCCTATGCTTATAATATTTTTCGTTAGGAATTGTACATATAATTTCAAAATCTCTAAATGTTATAAGCGTATTCACGTTGCTATTATTTATTTTTACAATATCATTCTCCCAAATCAACTTGCCGTTCTTATCTTTCAAGCCGGTACATCGGCAGATTGTATCTTTCTTTACTTCTATAATATTTGATGTTGAAAACCAACCGGCTAATATTTTGCTTGCATGATTCGGAATAATCAAATAAGTGTCATTTACTTCAATAAGTTACCCTTTAACCCATCTGTCGGAATCATCAAACTTAGCCTTGAATAAGTATCTATCTTCCATATTTTCTCCTTTCTAATTCCTCTAGAATTTTCTCAGCTTTAATAATGTGTTCGCAACATCTTTCATATAATAAATTCCTTATCGAAAAATAAAATTTTATTACTGCAAGATGAAACTCAAATCTAACTTTATTCATTTTTATCACTCTATTCCGCTTCTGATTGAAGCCATTGTAAAATACAATCCTTGCAAGTTTTGTACGGTTTTTGGCATTTAATTCCCATCATAATTTCGCATTTAATTACATACCAACTTGCCAACTCTTCATCCGACATATTCCTTATCCTGTCGGCATTGGTCGCTTTTACATCAACAAGCTCAAAACACTCATTACGCCATTTCAATACATTATCAATATTGAATGAACTGTAACCTACATGGTAATAATCTTCGCCGACTTTTTTGTGCTTTATTTTGTAATATGGCTTGTTGTCTATCATCCTTACGATAATTTCCAGAGATGTAACTTTGTTTTTTGTATCATCATTTTCTGAAACTTTGCTATCACATCTGCAACAAGGCTCATTATCTCTTGAATTGCAGTTGCAAGAAATCTTTTCTTCACTATCGTCAAATGCTTTTAAAAGCATTTCAGCAATTTCTTTCTCGTATCTACCACACATACCTTTGCAATCAATATCTGCAATAACCCTTGAAAAGAAATCTTTGAATTTGTCAACGATATAGTCTCCTGTAAAATCGTTAGGTATATTAATTACTACTTTCATTTTCTCCACCTCTCAATTCTTTCAGTTTTGCTTCGGCTTCATCTCTGTCAACAAAATAATCATAATGTAATCCACTTAATGGTAAAGTTACATAATCGCCGTAGTCATCTCGACAATTCCAGTAAATACCGCTCTTGTCATATTCTATCTGTTTACCATCAACAGGATATATCGGGTATACTTTCTCGCCCTCTTCCCTGTTGTTGTCAATAGCGTACAATACCTCAGGAGTGCCTACGAAGCACACTTTCAGTTCTTCGGGTGTATATCCTAAGTCCTCATAATCTTTGAGCTTTCTTAAATATTCAGCAACCTGTTTATGCTCCCAATATTCTTTTATCCCATTACCCATAACTGCTGTTTCAAGATACTTAACATCACAAGCTTTTTCGTACATTCCTGTTTTTCTGTCGCAATGCTCGATTATCTCATCAATTGTTAATCTCTCCATGTCTATTCCTCACTTTCTGCCAGCTTTGCGAATTTCCACGGAATAGTCTCTTCATTATCCTCGCTCCAAGACGTTGCCCCACCGCGCCATGCAAGCACCGTTCCGTTTTTGATTTTTGCAAAATGTCTTCTAGTCCATTCGCGATTTTCATGATCTCTCACCAAAATCGGCGTATCGACCGCAACCTTACTCCAATCAACAGGTGGCTCAACATACTCCGAATTAAGCCATTCGTGGAAATTATACGTACTACCTTTGCACGAATCCAACCCATAAAAATCACACTCTTCACATTTAGTTTCTCTGCAAAGTGCAGGCTCTCCATTTTTTAATACTAACTTTCCTGTGTTTACCGCAAGTTCTATGATCTCATTTCCGTATTTTTCTTTATTCGTCATATTAAACCTCCAAATCGCATACAAACTTAATCTCATCCGCCAAACTCTGTGCTATCATCGGCACCGTCAACTGGAACTGCTTGTAATTAGCTAACGTATCAATGTAGTCGATGAATTTGTCCGTGAAATATTGCAACTGTTTCGCTGTTATCTTAAATTCCTTTTTCAGAATCGTAAGTGTCAGTGCGAAATAGTTAAACAACGATGCACTGGAAAGCCTGTATGCTTCACGTTCCACGCAATGTCCTTTCCATGCATACAACTTCATTAATTGGCTTTGCGGCACGCTATTTACAATTTCTGTAACATTCACTTCGTATTTTTCTTTCAGAACATACGCCAATGCTACGCCGTTCATGTTTTTATCCTCTGCCGCAGCTTCGGAATATGCATTTACCGTCCGTTCAAGCCTTGCCATGCGTTTTTGACCGAATCCAAACTTGTCATGCAGAATGATGTACCCAATAGCCTGATAATCCTTATATGATTTGATTACTACACGTTCTGTATTCCTTGATTCAAAGTCATTCCGACCGATTATCATTGTGTCTTTCTTAGTAAAGAATGTCGGCTTTTTCTTTTTTCTAAGTGCGTTGCTCATTTTTCGTACTCCCTTCTATCCGATGTTTGCCCTTGATGCAGGTATTCCAGAACCGGCAACTCGGATCGCACACCTTTGTCTTATCTCCGTATTCGCATAACTTTCCGCTACCGTAATTTGTAGATTCGGCTTTAAAACGTTCATATGCTTTCGGATCGCGTTTCTCCGGCTTTGAATCATAATAACTTCTAATCTCTTCAGACCTTCTTATTCTGTTTCTCTCAGCCGTTTTCTCTGAATTAGTTCTATACTTCATTTCTTGCCTTTCTCTCCACCTCTGCAAAATGTTCAAATACCAAACCTCTTGCAAAATCTGAAAATTCTGTCTTGGAATATTTCACAATGAGCTTTTCTCCTGCATCCATCATTTCAACATACCAATCATCGCAATTATCCGCCTTGTAGTAGTCTTGGTGAAATTTCCAAAAATCCATGAAAAACATCCATTCTTCCGAACCCTTTTCAATCTTTGCACTTGCCATAACCACTACCTCTAAAACGGACAATTGCCATTGTATGGCTTGAATCCGTCCCCGCGTTCTTTCTTTTTTATCTCCGCAACAACATCATTGAATGGTTTTTCGATTTCAACAAACTTCATGTGATCTCCGTCAAACTCCATTGCTTCACGCATTGTCATTCCCTGTCTGTTCTTCTCGATTTTTACACCCTTGGCTCCCTTGTCATTGTCTGACAGATTCCACAGCATAATTATGTTTGACGCGTCCTGTTCGATTGCCCCGGATTCCCTCAACTCTGCCATGGTAGGCTCTTTTGTGTCTCTACTTTCGGAAGCTCTTGTTATCTGCGAAAGTGCTATCACATGTGTATTTAAGTCTCTTGCAACCGATTTTAAACCTCTTGAAATTGATGCTACTTCTTCATTTCTTCCGGAATATCTGTTATCCGGCATAAGCAATTGCAGATAGTCAACAACGATAACATCAAAATTTTGGTGCCTGCATTCTGACTTTATTTCCCTCGGAGATACGGTCCCAGATGCAATCCATAATTGATAATCACTCATTTCTTCATTCGCTTGGTTAAATTTTTCCTGTTCATCGCCAAGAAATGCTTTTGCCCTTCTGATTCTCGTTAAGCCGATTTCCGCAAGCCTTGAAATAAATCGCTCATACACCTGTTTATCACTCATCTCCAAGTTGAAATACGCAACTTTAAGTCCTTTTTTTGACATATTCCCAATAATCTGCGTTGTGAGTGCGGATTTTCCAACTGCCGGTCTTGCAGCAATTACTGTTACGTCACCGCGTTCAAGGTCTCCAAGTGCATCATCAAGTTGCGATAACCCGATTTTTATACCGCCCTCTCCAACACTTTCGTTGAAATATTTGTCTTTATTCTCAACTGAAATCTGCTTAATTGGTTTTAACTTTACTTCTTTTCCCTCTTGCAAATGTTCAAGTCTCGTAAGAAGATCGCTGATTGTATCATCAATGTCGCATGGTTTTAAACTGGATTTCTGATACATGTCACGAACCGTTCTTGCTTTGTATTCTTTCGCAACCGCATCGGCATAACTTTTAACCATGGTTGAAGTGATTGTTCCGGTAATACAGGATTTCATCAATTCGCTAATCTGTTCCTGCGTGTATTTGTGATTCTCAAGTGCCATTGATAAAGACATTGGGTCAATGCTTTCATTTCGGTCATACATGGCAAGCATTTCCTTGTATGTGTCCTGCGCAAAATCTGAACTAAACATTTCCGGTTTCAGCGTCCGCCAGATACTATTTAACACATCATTGTCAATCAGTATGCACCCGATCACTCCGAACTCTGCTTCTGTCAACTGCAACCACCTCGTTTCTCCGCAATCTGCAACCAATAGTCGCAATCATCTTTCAGCCATTCGGCGTATTTTGGGATGAACTGAAAAGCTGCATCATCCGGATGCTTTTCTTGGTAGTCGCTCAAATATGCTTCTGTGGCTCCGTAAATCAGCCTTGCAACGTCCGGTTGGTTCGGTTCGATAACTTCTAGCACTTTATCCATCCAAACTGTTTTAGCGGTGTTATACGCTGTTTTCTTAGGGTATATATCAAAAGTCTTTTTCCATGCATCCTCAAAATCGAACAAGGAAGAACTTTCTTTTGTATTTTCTTTATCTGTATCTATCTCTTTATCTATCTCTTTATCTATATCTTTCTCTATCTCTACATTGCATTTTTGTTGCAAATTGTTGCACGTTTTTGCGCCACTGTTGCATTGCAACGTTTTTTGTGCATTTTCCCTAGATTTTCGACTTCTGCGCGTACTTGCCGTCTCACTTCCTAGGTTATCTTGCACAAATGGTAATTTGTACTCGATAGAATCAGATGTTTCAAGCAATCCACAGGAAAGAAGATACTGAATCGTAACTTGAACGTTGATTTCGTCCTCGTCAATATCCAAAGCAATTTCTTTGTAAAATTCATCTTCAAGACCGGAGTATTCAAGGTAGCCACCTTTTTTCAGAGACAATAGCTGCATTTTGAGATAGATAATCGTATATGTATCGCCACCGGCCATCTTTCGAAGTTTCTTGATCCGTTTACTATCAAAAAAATCATCCATCAGCTTAAGCCAGTAATATCGCTTATTCTCTGCCATTCGAACCACCCTCTCCATGAAGCAAATCCATAAATTTTTCATACTGCTTCTGCGACACCGAATTATTGGCTTTCTCCGGCTTCAAACGGATTTCAAGGTGCTTTTCAGCGATATGTGACAGCTCCTTAGCAAGATTCTTTTTTCCCTGTTTAATGCCGTCATAATAGCCTTTTGCTGGGCGGTAATCATCAATCTTAGCTTTTCCCTCGCCCTGTGAACCGCTTGTTTTATTGCGAAGTTGATAACCTTTGTCTGCATAATGCTTAATCCAGAACTGTTCCTTTTCGTCCAACTCTGCCACAGGATATTTCCAACACTCCACATGCCAACCATAATGATTTTCTTTCGGGTCGAACAATCCATGCTTTTTCAATGACAGATCTATATGTTGGTACCCTGTAAGGTGTTGCGTAAGTCTTGTCAGAATATGCTTGGCTTGTCCTATGTAAGCGTATTTGAATCCGTTTTCGTCCTGTCTAATCAAGATATAGATTCCGCTATCCTCATCAAGCTTTGGATTCAAGGCAAGCCATTTTTGCTTATTCTTTTCCTCTATAGCTTTTGCCTGTCTAAACTTCTTATAGTCCACTCGATCACTTCCTCTCCAATGGTTTAATGCTCATTTGAGCCACAAACTTTCCGTAACTCATCCCGGATTCTCGGGCCAATTTGCTAATTAAGTCGATTTTCTTATTGTTGCTAAGCTTCTTCTCCTTACGCTTTACTGCATCGCAATCTGGACACAAATTTCTTTTGCTTCCAACTGTCATAAATGTTTTTCCGCACTTAGGGCACTGTTTTTTAAAAACTTCTTTGCCCAATGAATCTTGATGCCTTGCGAGATTCAGCCTGCTTGTGCATCTTCGGCAACAACAAACTTGCGTACTCCTTATTGGAGTAAACTCTGTTGAACAATATTTACAAATTCTAATTTCACTCATAATTTTTTCTTCCGTAGGCGGCATATAGGGGGATATGCCGCCAAGTAATCAATGGCTTACAATAAGCTTGTGATAACTATTATTCGCCATGCGTTAGAATGGTTTCTTTCGCTTTTCAGCCGGTGTTTCAACCTAGTTATTCTTCAATTACTTCAAGTTCACTTTCTGTTAAAGAACTGTAATCGCTTAATTTATAACTGCTAAGTGCTTTTTTTCGGAGAATATGCCGACTCTTTTGCGCAATATGGCACATCATCGGTTTCTAATGTAACAACGATTTCTCCCGGTTTAAAAAACCCATAATCATCACTAATAACTCTGCACTTTGTTCCTTTTTTTCATCTTTTCTCCTTTCAGAACGGACAAAGGTTCATATCAACCTCTAGTCCTTTTTCTGCAACATAAACATTTGCTCCATATTCAATTGTTTCTTTCGTTCGTTGTAGGAATAACGCGGGATCTCCGCTTGTGTCCGATAAGTGTATTAAAACGACATTCCGTAAAGCTGGGTTGTCGTTCGTCTGAATAAATTTAAGTGCCGTATCAAGGCTCATATGACCTCTTAATCTGTGTTCGTAATTTGGCTCATTCCGGTCTACCAAGTCCATGCTATAATTGGCTTCAACCATGATATGCTCAACCTTCATGCCGGAAAAGTCATACTTGCAATATTCCAAGTCGGTCAAGAATAACAGCTTGCCCATTTCCTCATGCTCGATTAAATAGCCGTAGCACTCGATTTCTGTATCATGCGGTACATTGAATGGTGTTACCGTAAAATTGCCGATTTGCCGTACTCTGCGCGGTGGAATGGCTATTGTACGCTCTCCTGTAATGGTTTCAAGTGCGGTCTGTGTTTCAAATGCCGTATAAACCGGAATGCCGGATTTCATGAAATCTTTTATGTATCGTGCATGGTCTCCGTGTTCGTGGCTCACAATGCATCCGGAAACATTTGCTATTTTCCAATCAATCATTTTCTTAAAATCAAGAAATTTGCATCCCGCTTCAATGGCAAGAATCTCACCACTGCTGCTGATTAAAGCGTAACTGTTGCCTGCTGATGATGAACCGCAACAACGCATAAGCATTTAAACCACCTCGCTTTCTTAATACAAATACTGGAGAATCGGGTATAAAAACTGACCGAATATCATAAGAATCCACATAACCGGGATGAATACATCACTTTCCCAAACTTCCCCTCGCCGAATTTTCTTGTAAATATGAAATCCAATCACCCAAACAAGCCAAGGAATATATGCTATTAGTCCGAATAACGCTTTTTCCATACCCTACTCCAATTCTTCCTCTGCAGGAAACTGAAAGATAGCATTGCTAATGCATTCTATTTTTGACGGCTGACTTTCTGTTTTCACCATAATTCCGCATTTCTTTAATCTTTCAAATTCCCTTGCCACATCTTCTGAAACATCAACATTCTGCATTGCGATAGGCATACCTGTATATGCATCTCTAAGCATTTCCATAGCTTTCTTTGCTTTTTCTTTGGTGGAATATTCAGCAATTTGCATGTCATAAGTAAGTGGCTCAACACCTGTTAAGTTTTTGTTCATAAAGTAAATTTTTGACCCGAATCTCTGAATAATCACCTGTTCATATGGTATATCAATCGTTCCGTCCTGTGATATAACTCTCATAGCAACCTCCTAGTCCTTCATAAAGTCCGGTACGTTCTCGTCATTCTCAACGACTTCTCCGGCTACTTTCTCCGGCTGTGATTCAACTACTTCGCTCCCGGTCTCAATAGCTTCGGATTCAGCTACAACAAACGGCTCTGAATTGGCATTTTCCGCAATTTCCTCCTGCGTCTGCTGATAAGTTTCATCCATCTGCATAAGAGACTGTTTCGCAATAGCATTAAGGTCTTTTGGATGCTTTTTGATTGCATTGTTACGCATCTTGCGAATAATCATAGCTTCGGAAGTTTCTCTCCACGCCGCGCTCATATAAGGTCTTGCCACTTCACAAGCAAGCATTTCTTCCAATGTCTTGCATCCGAGAAGTGCACTGATAATCTCGTCCTTTTTAGCCTTAATTTCAGCCTTTTGCTTGTCGGTTGCCTTGCGCTTATTCTCGCAAATTCCAAACGTTTCATTCAAAAGATTGTTGCGCACATGAGCCAAAAGGTTTCCTTTCACGCCTTCACGTTCCGCAATCATGTATTCAATCTTTCCACCGTCCATCTCGACTGGATAAACTACACGGATTACTTTCTGCGACAATCCTTTTTCTTCCCACTCCGGCGGCGTAACTTCAACACCTCTGTGCTTCGGATATGTAAATTCATCCCCTTCTTTCACAAGCCATACCGGATAGACCTTTTTAACACCAACACCGAAATTACGGAGAAGTGCATCGTTTCCGTCTCCCTCAATACCCATTTCAACCTCTTTATACCAATTTCCATTGGCATCCTGCTTATTTCTCAACTGGAAATAACACTCTCTTGGCACGGCATTTGCATTAAGTTTAAGGCTGGAAACCTGCCCGATAACCTGTCTCAAATTAGAACCATTCAGATTTTCCATAGCCGCCTTATTCGATGTAACAAGGTTGTAAATGGCACTCATAGATGCCATAACGCACTGTTTGGAATAATCATCAAAGGCAAGACCATGTTCTGCGAAATCACGCTCCATAAGTCCGGTATACTGATTTGCATAAAATGAAAGTCTTGTATTCATTTCCTGCTTAACTGCAACTTCCTGTTTCTTTGTTTCTGCCATAATTATTTATCCTCCATTTCACTAAAAAAAGTTTTGAGAGCTTCTACCAAGCGTTCTTTTTCGCCTTTTCTTGATATTTCTTTACCATCCTTGGCAGCTCATCTTCGCTTGCTCTCTGCAAAACAAGGTTGTATTTCTCCTCTCCGAGAACTCTCCTTAATACTACTAAAAGAGTTTCAAATTCAGTCATAATAACCGGCTCTCTTCCGTCTACTTCTATTGTTCCAAAATCTGATTTAATCATATCTATTCCTCGCTTTCTTCAAATTCTTTTAACTGCCCTGCTAACTTCTTGCACTCATCTGCAACGTATTCTTCGGTGCGAATAACATCGCCGTCATAATGACACTGATTTTGAATATCTAAAATTCTTTCAAGTTCATCCCTGCGTTTTGGGAACTTCTTGATTGCATACTCGTAATCCGGTCTATCTTCTGCATGACCGCAATCGAATCCAAACCACCACAAATCACTTTCAATCGGATAATCTGAATGCTCTCCACCGCCTGCGTATGTAATACCACCGTGGCACTGAAAATATACTTCAATTCGGATTCTTTCATCTTCATCCAGGCAAGCACCAAGCAAAGGGAAAATCCCACTTACCGCTCTGTCTCCAACATCAGATTTCTTGATTTCAAGATGATTGCCGTAATATTTTCCGTATAACGGATGATTCTTTGGAATACCAACATAACCGCATCTGTAGCCGATACTTCCAAATATCACAACACATTTGTAGCCTGCGTGTTCAAACTCACGCTCGACAATGTACCTTTTCTCCGGTTCCTCATACTTCTTCACAACCGCCATCTTATCAGCACCGTAGGTTTCTACCCACTTCATATCCACGGTTTCATCCGTGACCGTCAGCTTTGCGCCCTTGGCATTTACAACCGTGTCACCGGCTTTTACGGAATCCTCGGTGCGGTATGTATAACTTCTGGTGCTGTTTGGAAATTTTGCTTTAATATAATGCATCATTAACCCTCCTTTTTCACATATCCATTTGACAAATTTTCGAGAATACGCAAAAGTCTTTCGTTGGTTTCTGTGGCTTTTCTAAGTTCTCCTTCAAGGCAATATTTATTACTCGTAAGTTCATCTACCTTTGTTCGCAAATCCGAGTTTTCAGCCTTCAATTTTTCAATATCATCCATGTACACGACCTCTCTTTCCTTTATTTCTCATATCTTTCTCGCAATACGGAAGAGAACAATGTCCGGCTCTTCCCCAGAACCCTTTACTTGCACTCTTCCAACGCTTGCATGACATACACCGTGCATCCGGCTGTGTGATGTTGTTCTTTGTACCTACTCTTGACATTCTACACACCCTCCACTTTCAACTGCTTGTCCTCGGAAACGCTCAAAAGAATTAACTGTGTATCAACAGCCGGTACATATTCATCATTGATACTTTCTGCACCATCAAGGAAAATCGGAACATACATATTAAAGAACTTCTGAAAACTGTTGCAAATATCAATCTTCGCTTCAATTTCCCTGCCAGTGTTAGTCGTGTCACCGAACACCTTGTAAATGCCAGCTTCTTCATCAAGCACCGTAGGAATACAAACTTCCTTATATTCTCCGTTTTTCTGGAAATCGAACAACTTCCAACGTACAATACCGAAATGCTGATTGATTTCTTCAACAAGTAACTTATTCTTTCGTTTTGAAACTTCTTTGAGCTGATAAAGAATCCTCTCGGCATCTGCCTTTGCTTGTCCATACTCGTTCTGTTTATGTTGCATATCTGCAATCTTGTCATCAATTTGAACATTGTTTTCAGCCTGTGCAATAATCTTATTTACTTCATCAAGCTTGCTCTGCAGATCTGCTTTCTCGACTTTCAAATCAGTAACAATCTTGTCCGCACCATCAGATTCCAGCTTTTCAATATCGGCGAGAACCTTGTCACGCTCTGCTTTCAGTTTCACATAATCTTCATTCTGCGTGTAATCAGCTTCGCTCGGGATCTCGGATAACTGCTTCGAAAGTTCTTCTTTCTTTGCAATGGCATCCTGTTCCTGTTTCTTTAAAGCGTCAATTTCTGTATTCAGATCAGCATTTTTCTTTGTAAGTTCGGTAATAAGTTCTTTCTTCTCGGTGCCAATAGTATTCAACCGATTCAGTTCAACCTTTTTGTCAGTGTCAAACTTAAATCTTTTTGCTTTCAGTTTTTCTTCTGCATCCGCCTTGGCTTTTTCTTTCCGGCTTTCAAAATCAGCCTTTAACTGCTCGATTTTATCTTCTGGCAACTTCTGACCGCACAGTGAACAAACAGTGCTATTTTCATCAAATACCCACTTGGATTCGTCAAACAGGTAAGGCGCTTCATCAAATGCCTTGGCATATTCTGCATTGTACTTTTCTCCAATTTTCTTCCGTTCTGCATCCGCATCTGTGATAGCCTTTTCATTACCGACAATCTGATTTTCTTTCAAAGAAATCGTCTGCTCCAGATGTTTTAATTCATCTTCGCAACCGCACAGATCAGCATCAATTTCGTATCTACGATTGGATAATTCGCGGTTCATCGTCTGTGTAATTCCGGATATATCAAGTTGTAACCGCATTTCCTTATCGCGCAATTCGTCAAGCGAATGATCGGCACCGGCAATCTTCTTATCGCATTCAGCGATTCTTCTTGTCAGATCAGCCTTGGCAAGTTCCTGCTCTGCCACATCTACATCAACTTTTGCTTTCTCCAGACCGATAATCTGATTAGGAATCGCATCTAACTGTTCAACTGCTTTCTTCTTGGAAGCGTTATTCATGGCTTCAATTTCCTCGAATTTATAAGATTCAAGTAGTTTTGCAACATCGGCAGTTTCTTTATACATTTGTGCAATCTCTAAATCTGTTTTTTCGCTTGCCATAGTGAATAAATATTTGCGCATTTCATCCTGTTTTTTCTTTAACGACAAATCCTTGGTAAACACATTCGGGTGCGAACAAATGAGGAATTTATCAAACTCAAACCCTAATTCTTCCAGATATGCCTTAAAATCACGTTCTGTCTTAGGCACAGAATTGATCTCATATGTATTTGTGATAGTAACTTTCGAAACTCCATTTTTATCCGGTTTTCCAACTTTTCGCTTCTGCATCTTGGAAAGAGTGATTTCTTTTTCGTCTACATCGACATTTGCAGTAACAGTCGGAATACAATCTTCTACATTGTCCGGTCTAATGTTTGGATTGCTGACAAGCTCATAGTTCTTATCAGATGTCAGCCAGTACCATGCCGCCCCGATTGTGGTCTTTCCTCTCCGGTTCATGCCGGAAACCCTTGTTGTCTTTCCGAATTCGTATGTCTTATCCTTTACCCCTTTGAAATTTTCAATATGTAACGATTTTAAAATCATTCGCATTATTACACCCCCACGATTCCTTTTATTGATAACTCATATGTAACTTTTTCCACAACGCGACCATCTTTACACGTTTTCTTATATCTCCGGCTCTGCAATCTGCCATATGTGCTTACCCCATCGCCTAAAGCAAGTGAGTCCGTATATTCTGCGCCCTTTCCCCATGCAATGCAAGTGATCAAATCCTCTTTCCCATTCTCTCTTAAAGTTTTGAGTTTCACATCACAGATTTTACGACCAAGTGGTGTTTCTCTAAGTTGCTTTTCCTCGATAATTCCCTCAAGGCTTACTTCATTCAAAGGGCTATCATCCTCTGGCTTTGTGATTGTATCAGCCATAACATACATAAGAATGGCTTTTCCAGACCCGGTTTTTACGTGCCGGGTAATTATCTTCCCATTGACACATACCGTTCCGCTGATTCCTGTATCGCTTATTTCTTTGTCGAACAGTACCGGAAGAATATCTGCGACACTGCTTCTTCTTTCAACTCCGATGAAAAATTTATAAAAAATCTTACCGTTTGATTTATGGCTTTCCCTTGGTGCTGATACAACATCACCGATCAACGTTATTCTGTTCTCCATTGCTTCTCCTTTCCATTTCTCTGTCAAGAACCTTTTCAAAGTCCTCTTTATCGTCTTGTTTCTTCTTAACTTTACCCTGCATCAGTGCAACTAAAGCTTTTCTTTCATAATCGCTACAACGGATGCCACTAATAGTCATGCTTACCATGAGCATTTTTCAATCTGCTTTCTCCTTTCTCGTATTCTTCGGTTTGTTTCCTCTCTTGATAAATCAATGGTTATCTTTATCTCTGCGATCAGTGTTATTACAAAGCATACAAATGCAATCACTGTCGGAATGTTGATAACCGAATCAGATGAATCAAGGAAGCAACAAGTAACCATTCCAATTAAAAAGCTGACATATTTAATAACCTGGTATATCATTCCCATGCTCCTTTCAGAAACTTGTTTACAAAGTAAACCTGTCCTTTTCCGGTAACTTTCGTTGTCTTTGTGATTCTTACTGAACCGTCCGGATTCTGAATGTTGCTTTCCTTAACCTCGAACAATCCCTGCTCCACATATCTCTGTTTTGGCATGTTCCTAGAAGTACCGCTTTTAATAAGGAAGTTATTCTCTCGCAACCACTCAAACAACCGCTTCTGCCCTATCTGCACACCGTTCTGACAAATCAGCTTTGCTAAATCTCCGATGAGGATTGATGTATGACTTGCTGATACCGCATCAGCGAAAATCTCTTTAGGTATCATTCCTTGGATTCGTGAGTCCTGCATGGCAATGATGTTGTTCTTTTCGTCAATCTTTCGTTGTGCCACCATAAGTGCCTTGGAAAGCAATTCTTCATCAGACAAGGTTTCCTGCCCTGCTATGTAACCGCCATTCTTACGGATTGACGGAAGAACCTCTGATGTTACCCATTCTGTAAATCTCTCTGCGCTCTCTTTTCGACTTTGGAATACTGCCTTGTAAAAATTGCTTTCATTAATATAAAGAAGATTTTGTTCACCACCATTTGTAGGGGTAGGAATAGTATTCACACCCTTTGGGTTTAATCTCTCCTTTACCTTTGACGGTTGCGACAACCCCAACGCCTTGCAAACATCAGCCAAGCAAAACATCGGCTCGCTATTTACTACTGCGGTTCGGACTTCTCCGAACTCTTCATTATTGAAAATCTGTAATTCGTTCATAACTCTCCTTTCTGTGGTATAATTCCCTTATCATCAAATAAGGGAGGTGAATTTTTGAACAATGAATATGTATCTGCCTACGCTATCGCTAAAATCTGTGGATGCAATGATTCTTTCAATGATTTCAAAACCAAGTACGACCAATACTGCGAAGAAATCAAAAAATCTCTACCGAAAGAAGAAAATCAATTATCCAGCGTAGAGGTGGCAGAAAACCCATTCCGCAACATAAAACATTTCTAATATGTTTTAATGACCGGAGAAATGGCGGTAAGAACTTTGACGGATAATTCAATGTTTGTATCTTCGATTTTCTTATCGCCATCCAAAATACTTTGGTAATCATCAACAATATTCATTGCTATGTGCTGCGCTAATTCATCAAGACCGATATATCTATCCTTGTCTTTCTTTACAATTACAGCTTTTCCTTCTTCGTCTAAAAGCCGGTATCTTTTTTCTTTCACCCTTTATCACCCCTTTCTTCACTATCTTCTTGCGGTAAAAGCAAATGAATATTTTCCAAACGGAGATTAGGATATAATCTCTTTGTTTCTTCATATACGGTTTTGGTTTTCAGCCATTTCCGCATATGAAGAACCTGTTCCATGACATCCATATCGTGAATATCCACTTTGTTTAAAATCTTCTGCAATTCCTTTTCCATTCCATTAAAATAAGAAACCGGAACAACAACCAAATCATTCACGGATTTAATTTCTTTCATGTCCTCACTCGCTTCCTTTCTTTTATAATCCAATTTAATTGGATGTATCTGGCACAAAAATAAAATCCATTGGAATACCAGATAATTTGCTCATGGTTTTCAACTGTGATAAGCTAGGCTCTGTTTTGCCCTTTTCCCAATTGACAACGGTTGCATTAGATACACCAAGCATTTCAGCCCATTCCTTTTGTGTCATTTTCGCATTTACGCGAACTGCTTCTAATGAAATTCTAGGCATCTTTTTTTCTCCTTTCATATTTGATGGTTTAATCATAATCCAATTATTTTGGATTGTCAACACTAAAATTCAAATTTATTGGATTTAATATTGAATTTTTTATTTTATTGGTTTATAATACAATCAGAAAGGAGGACAGAAGAAATGGATAACGAAAATCAATTTAATGAAATGGATGTAGACGATATCCAAAAAGAAGTGTTTGCTGAAAATTTAAGATACTATATTGGATTAAATCAAAAACAGCAAATAGATGTTGCAAAAGACTTAGGTATTAACCCAACAACCTTAAATATGTGGTGTACCGGAAAATCATTTCCAAGGTCAGGAAAGCTTCAGGCATTGGCTGATTATTTCAAAATCGGAAAAACAGATTTAATAGACCCGCGCATTAATAAACCTGTTGACGAAGAATTTTCAAGTGTTGCATTAAATATTGGAATGAATGATGAACGTTTCAAAAAAATTATTATTGAATATAGCAGATTGCCGGTAAGCAAAAAAGAATTGTTATGTGAATTTTTCGAAAAATTTATATTCTAAAAGAAAAGGCAGGGTTCAACGCCCTGCCTTTTCTTCTTTTAACCCAGCTTTTACAAATTCATGCAAAATTCGTAAAATCTTATAATTTTCAATTTCTTTTATCATAGTTGTAATTTCTTCTTTGTAAGTCTCTTTTGTTTTTACTTCTCCCACCATAAAACCCCCAATCATGTGCCCTATGTAGCGATACAAATATTATAGAACGTGTGTTCGGCATAGTCAATCCCCAATTATGGGCGGAGCCATGCCAAACCCCACCCATGCCAGAACTTGAAGCGTCCTTTCGGACAAGTCCATAGTATCACTGTAATATGCATGATTTCAACATTTTTCGGTCGCAAGTTTCGACAGGAAATGTCATTGCAGAGAAGCGGAAAGCTGTTTCTCAATCTCTTCTTGCACTTTTGCGCGCCAACGCATAGGCACTTCATCAATCGTCATTTTCTTGTCGATAAGAATACGTCTTACATAAAATTTAACCATATCCTACACCTCACTTCCTGCGGCAATGCTTGCCAGTTCTTCGATTGCTTCTGCATTTGCTTCATGTCCTGCTTTAAGCTCATCAATTGCCTTTTCCATTTCCGTCTTTGTTCTCAAGCTGACCGTTACGGTATATGTGCCATCTTCTGTGCCATCCTCGCCCACATTTGGCACATAGGAGAAGTTTTCACATTTGAGATTCGTGTACTCTCCGGAAGCCTGATTATTATGCGCAAATGTGACCTTAGAGATATTTTCCGCCGAAAAGGCATCTGTAATTGTCTTGATTTCGTCAAAAGATTTTGACTGAATTCGAATATTGCTGAGACTCGCTCCTTCAGCAATCTCGAACTCTGTTTTGTTTTTCAAAATAATTTTGTCCATGATTTTTATTCCTTTCTATGTGTAAATTTACGGGTTACTAAACTTATTTAAACGGCAGTTTAAATAAGAATTTTGTAAAAACAAAATTCTATGACGCTAATGTCAAAATGGATGACGCGGGAAGATCAGAGAGTATCAAAGCCGTAGTCGAACAATTGAGTATCAGAGAAAAGGTCATTGCTACTATACGATATAGTGGTGGATATTACACAACTAATATAATTGATCGCAGTCAAACAACTGCGACTGTAATAGAATACGATTTCGACTCCTATGCAGGTAGCGATAATTATTGCTTTAATTATTGGGTATATATGAATGGAAGCGTTAAATTAATAAGAAAAATAGTATAAATTTTAAAAATTAAGAGTTTTCCAATCGCTCCATTTTCCTTTTAATAAGGTTCGGTATGCCTTTAGTAAAATGTATTTTTATAATAAAAGTTCATGGCATGAGTTTTAAATTCAAGCACCTCTAAAAAAGTAAGACGTTACATTAAACTAAAGTTTTTTATTCCAATAACAGCAATTCTTGCTACATTGATAGTATTAGTGTTTTCAATTTTAAAAATGCCTAACCAAGCATCACGTGTCCCTTCTTCTGAATATGACAATTTTAACCCATTTGATTCATCGCCATTTATATACGATATTCTACTACGAATAGTATCGGAGGCATATCCGATAGTTGTTGCAATGCTGAATGTTCTTGCATTACTTCCGTTATAGAAAATAATGCAGTTTAAACATGGAATTGCAATACTTTCATTTACTGGAATCGTAAATTGTTTTACGCATAGATTTAAACTGCCGTTTAAATCAGCTACCTGCTTTGCAAGCGTACCATCCAGATTAGGGTTTGCCTGTCGTGCGTCAAGTGCGAAGCCTTCCACTGTGGTGATCTGGTTGTTTACGATACTTTCCGGTTGCAGTGCGCTTCCGATTTTATCCTTTAATGTATCCGCCAACTTTATGACGTTTTTCGCTTCATCTAATGTAATTGTGGTTCCATCCAAGTTAATACTAAGCGTTCCACTCTCATCTACGCTCATGCTTTTTCCGTCCGGTTTTACAATTCCGGCTTCCTCTGTTGTTGCGATTGCACCGACACCGCCCACAATCGATTTCGACCAATATTCTGCATTTGTGGGTAACGTCCCCTTCGGCACAGCTTTTTTTGCTATGAACATTGTGTTATTATATGTTACCTCATCAAGTCTCTTATACTCCGTCTCTGCGCTCCAATCTCCTTTTGGCACAATTGCTACTCTTCCTGCTATAGCCATTTAAGCCACCTCCCAATTTAAATTTCCGTCATTGTCAACGACAAAGTTGTATGCCGCATTGTCCGTGTAAATCAACTCCCCATCCTCATTCACATCAAATTCTGTCATTGTGAGTTTCTTGTTAATCTCGTCTTCGATTCCCTGCGCTCGGTCTGCGCTGTCCTTGGCATCTGTGGCGGATTTTGCTGCGTTGGTTTCGGACTCTCCTGCGTTTTTGGCAGATGCTACCGCCTTGGCAGATTCCACCTTGATATCCGCCAAAAAGTTCGGTTGCAACTTATCTTCGGTAATTGAACCGTTCTTTACGATAGCCTTAACCTTGCCATCTGTAATCTCAAATGCAATCGTATCAGAATCTAAGAACTCATACTGCGTGATTAGCGCGGATAGATCCACGTTCTGCACTGTGCCATCATCCAACGTGATTACCAACTGTTGTGTCTGCGGATTGTATGTGAAGTTGACCGCCAGTTTTTCCAATTTTGTGTCAATCACAGCCTTGGAACCGTTCATCTTAACGACCGTCAACGTACCGTTGGATTCATCCCAAAGAATTTCCTTTACAAGTTCGTTAGCTTTGGTCAAGTCAACTTTTGTGGTATCAAGTGCACACACACGATCGTCGATTGCATCAATTCCACCCTCTATGTTGTTCAGCCTATTTTGATTAATTGAAGTCTTTTCGCTTGGAAAATTTTCCCAATATTCTCGGCTATAGATTTTCTGATATGCCATCTGACCACTTCCTTTCTAACGCGGATAGTCTGCGTTCAAAATCGTTGCATCTGTTCTGCAATTTCTGTATCATGGCAGTATTTAAAGCAATAAATTCTTGGTAGCACAGCGTATACATATCATTTGCGCCACCATTCTGCTCTAAGAATTTTTCCCATTCCTCATTAGATTCAAAATCTTTTTCGGATAATACCGCATGTTCCAATCCGTAAAACTCATTTTCAGATATGCCACAATCCGTCATTGCCTGTTCGACATCCTGTGCAACAAATCCAATGTGCATTTTATCGTCATTTTCTATGAGCCGATATTTCATCGGTTGTAGCAACTCGAAAAATCTCTCAAACCGATCATCCTCTAACAGTTTCCGGAAATCTTTTTTCTTTCTACGGTCAGACGTTGTTTTCCAACCACCGGAAGAATACCCTCCGGCAAATGGGTTGGGGTTAGTTCCACAGTACACAGAACTAGAGCTTGGAATTAAATTTCCGTTGCCGGAAATATGTACATAATCACTTATTCCAATGCCTTGTAAATAATATGCGATTGATGCATTTACGCACTCCCTCGCCCTCTCTGCGCTTTCTGCGGTTGTTGCGCTTCCTGCGGTTGTTGCATAATCTGCCGTACTCGCATGATCCCCTATGGCATCCCCATTTGCGTCAGTAACAGATGACAAGTCCAACATAACATTCTGCAATAGCGCATTATTTCTTCCGTCATGCCCTAATATCTCTACCCCATATGCATCGCCACTGTCAAAAAGCAGAGAGTCTACTATATGTGCTCGTCCAAGAGCGTCCAGCTCGAAATTGCTACATTCTACAATCAATCTGTTTCCTCGCAACACAATTTGGTCTGCACTTGCGTTAATCATAGAAACAACTTGGTCGTTCTCATCTCTGCCTAACTTCAATTCTAATGATGCGTCTAATTGCCCTTCCGCTTTTTGCGCACGATCGACTTCTGCGGAAATGCTATTTGCGGTCTGCTCAAACTTGGTATTTGTCTGGTCCTCTAAATCCTCATACGTGGATTGAAGATGGTCTGCGTTCCTCTCTAACTTTCCGGTACGTCTTTCCACGCTTTCAATCGTATCTCTGATAGAATTAACCTTTGCGGAGTGCGTCTGTGTGCCCTGTGCCGAGATTGAATCTCGCTTGCTTTGTACTCCGGTTAGGGTGCGTTGCAACAGATACGTTTCAACAATCTCTCTTGTGGTATTGAACCGGATGGGTTCGCCAAGTGTCAGACATGGATTGCCGACGCAAGTGCAACTTTTAATCGGTGTGTATGCTGCCTGTTTCATAATCGGCAATAGGTTATTTGCAATCTGTTCCAGCTCTGCTCCGGTCTTGTCTGATACAAGAAAGTTTCCTGTAATCGAATAGTTGTTTCCGGCAGTTCCAACAATAGCACCGGCATTATCATTGCTTGTCTTGATTTCAAGCTGTGTGATTGCCTGTGACTGGAAATCCTCATAATCAAACGTAATATAATGCCCGGTCATGGACTCCGTGTTTGCATCACTTGGGAACAGATCATCTGACGGGAACAAATCTTCTCGCGGATAAAGTGCGCTTGTAATTGCTTTCAGAAATACATATTCAAACTTTCCATCTCGATTGATGTTACCAAAGCATCCGTTAATCTCACAGATTGCCGTTACAACCGTTTTTCCGCTGATAGAGGACTCTTCTGTTACCGCGCTTGAATCGTCCGTCTGCGTGGCTACAATCGTCTTATTGACCGTCATGGAATCATTGACAAGGCTTATTTCAACTTGAGCAATTCCAAGATGCGTAAAGAAGCTATCCCGGAACTTCTTTAATGTCATTGGAAAGCTAAGTCCTGCATACCAAGCCTTTACGTCTGTATTGATAATGTCATACATTGCGTCATATGCCGTAATCTGACGTTTTGTACGGTCAGCCGTAGGAACATCGGATGCCACCTTAAAAACTCCGTATGGCATCGGATTTTTGCTATCTCCGTCAATCGTTTCTTCGATAGAGATTGTCTTTCCAATAATGTTTCCTGCGGTGTTTCGTGCTGTGAATTTTACACAATTCGCTTCGCACGCTCCAAACTTTAATTCAGATTCCGAACAAAGACTTTCTTCGAGCGCAAACGTACCGATTTCAAGCATCGAATTGTCTATTTTCTGATTCGTTCCAACAACAGATATGACCATCTGTTTATCTGTCGCGGAATCCCAATACTTTTCTTTCAAACTGCTATTTATCATATACACCGCCTATAAATGAAAATTTGATTGCGTCATACTTAATCTTCCCATGTGCCACAGAATAGAACGTTGGCTGAATATCAGCGATATATCCGTACTGCGTCACATATCCGCGTTTCTCCGGCACGTATGCCGTGATATAGCCACCGCGTTCCTTTGCCTTGGTATAGTTCTTTTCGATATTCTTCCAAAAATCATCAAACTGCTTTTCGGTCAGCATGGCTTTGGTTTCAAACTCAACCTTTAAGGCTTTCAGTTCCACGGCATCACGATGCTCATATCCGTTTTCATCCGTCCATGGGTCTTTGTCCTGCATATTTACATAGGAACTAAACGTGTCCTGCTTTATTAAATTGTTCGGTATGGTATAATTACCAAACTTTACTAAATATCCGCCATATCCCATCGTTTACCTCCTAAAAATGGGTATAAAAATAGCACCTACCGTTTGGTAGATGCTATCCATTTAATTAAATTTTAAGCTACTACTGATTCCCATTCAGATTTCAGCTTTTCTACATCGTTTTCAAAAAGTTTGCAAGCGATTTCGTACAACTGCGGAATCATTCCCATTTCCCTGTCGATATAATCCATCTTGTTTCTTACTTTCGGTTTGAGTGTGCACCCTTCCATCCTTGATTTAAGGTTGCAGTGATATTTCCTTTCAAATTCTCCATAAAGCAATGAATAGCGTTCTTGATACTTTCCATCGGCACCGAAACGGACAATCTGCGTTATCCGCTGTCTCTTGGTTGCCAAGTCAATATCATCAACAAGCCCGATAATAACATCTTCCTTATGGATGATTTCTTTCTTCTGCCTTTTAATGGTTTCGTTCTGCTCCCTAACAGTTTTTAATGTCTGGGAAAATATCAGCTTAGTGTTTTCATCTGCATATGGTAGGTAAGTGGAAATAAATAATTCATCATTATTGACATACCCACCTGTTTTACGGATTGTAGGGAGAACATCTGATGTTACCCACTTGCGAAACTTCCTGGCATTCGGCTTATCGCTCCGAACGATAACCGCATATAAGCCGGATTCAGTAACAAACCAAGTTTCTCCTTGACGGGGTAAGTTTAACTTACGTCGTTCATCCTCGTCTAGTCTATCAGCAACAATACGGCTGTTTGACATTTCCAATGCCCTGCAAACATCAACAAGGCAAAACATCGGTTCATCATCGACCATGGTCATTCTAATCTGTCCGAATATTGGATTCTCAAATACCTTAATGCCGTTTTGAATCTTAAGCATAAGTTGTGATTTTTTCATTCGTGTCTACCTCCATACATTTTTATCTGAATAAAAAAGAGGAAGCCACTTGTGAAATCACATTGGTTTCCTCTTTCGTACAGTATGGCGTTCGAGTAAGTAATCCGCTTCTTCACGGATAAGGTTGTTTCCTTAGTAATAAGGATAGACTATTTTTGATTTTGTGTCAATCCGATTTTTGAATTAAAATAAGCCGTGTTTCCACGGCTTAAATATCATTTACTTTTTAACTTCAAAGCATACCTTTGATTCGTTCCAATAGTTTGTTTCATATTCAAGAGAAATATCTTTGGCATCCTTTGGGATTTCAAAGCATACAACACCTTTTGTCTTCTTCCCGGCTGATAATGTTGCATCCAAATCTTTATCCTTGCTTGAATATGCGCTTTCCATATCATATCCATCCGCATAACAGTTGAAATCCAAAGAAGAAACACATTGATCCGAATCTGAAATATTTACAAATTCAAACTCAAATTTGTAAAACTCATGTCCTTTTGCTGGCTCGTCGTATTCTTCTGTGTACGGCTCGGCTTTCAAAAACGTAATCCTCAAATCTTCCGTCTCAACAGTATCTCCAACTTTAAATGGTTCATTAACCTTTTCTTCCGTTGCCTGAGTTTGTGCTTCTTCATTCGATGATATTTTTTTAGGCGTATCATTCGTATCATCGCTTGTGAATACAAACATTGCTAAAAAGAAAATAATAATGCCGACTATTGAACATACCAAACCGCCTATAGCCGTTCCGTGCCCCCTGTTTTTCTGCGCAAGTGCTATAATCGCAAATACAATTCCAACTATTGCCGGAAATATTCCGATGACAACGCACGCTAACAAAACGCCTGCTATTCCGCACACTAAAGATGCAATTCCCCATCCACTTTGTTTCATAATCAAATTCCTCCTTGCTTGTAATATATACATATCAATATACCACAAGCAGAGGAGTTTGTCACTATACCGGATATGGAGATCTTCCGGTACGATCAAAATATTCTTTTGCGCTTTGCCGTGTGCTATCAAAGATAACTTTTCCGTCAAGTGCAATCTGAATCGGTCGATTATTTCCTCCACCCATTTTCACAAGTGGCTGAATAACTTCCTTTACAGCCTGTGCAACTCCGTAAGAAACAGACGATACAATCTGATCGTTATTCATTACTGCTGTATGACCACCAAGCGTTCCGACAAGTTCCGGTCCTGCTTCTCTTGCAACGAACATCTGTCCCATATTCGGCAATCCACCGACTGCGTATTTCTTAACCGGCTTCCAACTTCCGCCGGAAAATACACCGCCATCAGCTTTCTTTGTAGCTTTCGTACCAACACTAACAGTCTTACCACCGAAAAATCCTTTTACAGATGACCAAAGATTGTTTAATGAGTTCTTCGCAAACCCAATTCCAATAGTTACGGCTTTTTTATCCCCCCATGAATCTTTAAAGTCTTTCCATAACTCACTTATCCTTGTTGCTCTCTTTGTCAAAAATTTGACTGTTCTCTTCTCGCCCCATGATTCTTTAAAATCTTTCCACAATTCACTAATCTTAGAGCCTATTTTAAGGAAGAATTTCGCTGTTTTGCTTTCACCCCATGCGGTTTTAAAATTGCTCCATAAATCTTTTGCCTTTGAACCAATTTTCAGTAAGAACTGCGCGGTTTTCGACTTGCCCCACGAAGTCTTAAACTTTTCCCAAAGATCAGAAGCCTTTGAAGCTATCTTCGTCTTGAACTCCGCAACCTTGTTTTTGACATTCTCCCAGTCTTTTTTAAATCCGTTCCATAATTCAGATGCTTTGTTCTTTATCTTTGCGCCAATTTCAAGAACGCTGTCTTTCTTTTTGCTCCAATATTTATTTACTCCGGATAACCAATTGGCAAAACCTTTCTTTGCTTCATTGAACGAAGGAAGCTCAAAATCTGTAAAAGGAATTTTGAATTTGTAATTTCCGGTTGCCATATCCAAGGCCATTAGTTCAAACGCGGGACCGAACGTGTCATCCCACCAATCACTAAATCCTTGCTTCCAATCGTCAAGAGAATACGAGAATAAATCGCTGAAATTAAATGTTGTTTGATATTTCTGCATTTCCTCCGGCTGCGTCAATTCAGCAATCTTTTTGCCGATTGCTTCTCCGATTGTAAGACCACCCTCCGCCGCTATTGTAATTGCAGCTATTGTGAAAAATGCTTTTTTAATTTTTGCAGTAAGTATCTGTCCTCCAACAGAATCAGCAAGTGCGCCAACGGCTGATTTACTAAACTTCTTTAGTGCATAGGCACCAAGAATTGTTGCAATTGTCTTAGAGCTTAAAGATGTAAGAAATGTTTTTAATCCGTTAAAAATACCGCTCCAACTCAAATCGCCAAAAAAACCAACTGCAAAGCTCCAAAAACCATCAACCCATCCGTTGATAGCTTCTGCGCACTGTTTCCATTTAAATTTCTTAAAAAAACGGTTAAATCCATGTGCAAGATTTGTTCCAAATGTTTCAAAATCAAATTTATCCGTAAATCCCTTTGATGCGAATATCGCAGTATTCAACGCTCCTGCAATCACATCTGCGGTTGCGGTAAATACACTATTTCCTTTTTTATCTTCTGAAAACAAACCGTTAAGAAACGATGCGAGCCCACTACCGAAGCCGGACGCTTTAGCGTATATTTTATCCCATTCAATGCCACCAACGGCGTTTACAAGGGCATCTCTGATAGATTCTCCGAGTCCTTCAAGGTCTTTGATGTCGCTTTTGAATTTCTTAAATATCGTGTCGGTCTGAACCAACTTTCCAGTATCTCCACCACCAGAACCACCAGCACCAGAGCCACCACCACTTCCACCGCTTCCAGAACCGGAAGTGTTATCTTTGCTCTGCTTTGAAATAACCTTTAATTCATCAAATGCACGAGTTGCCTGTTGTATTTCTTTTTTTGCTTTCTTGGCATTTTTTGCGATACCGCCTGTGTTTTTCCCTGCGCTTCCTGCGGCATTACTTAAATCGTCCATGCCATCAGATGCGCTTCCAATATCATCAGCAAGACCGCTGATTCCTGCTCCTTTGCTTGCTTCATACTTCCATCCGAAGATAGAACCTAAAGCGTTTGTTACCATTTCCGCAAAAGAAATCACCTTCTGCAGAACTGAATTAAGTGCCTTGATAAATGGCTTAAATGCGTTGATTAAACCACCACCAACTACCGCTCCAAGTGCTTTGAAGTTCTCTTTAAGCATGGTTATCTGATTGTGCCACGTATCTGCTGTACGTGCGAAATCTCCGGTGATATTGGTTGTATGTGCAAGCACATACTGATAACGCAACATGGCTTTTTGAGCCTGCGTCATTGAGGAAATGTTCGCATCAAGTCCCTGCTTTAACGCCCATTCCTTTAATGTTGCCTGTGTCAAGTCGATACCATAACGCCGCATAGGTGCCGTAGTACCGGAAAATACAGATTGCAGACTCTTGGCAATATCTTCTTGGCTCACATCATAGAATGAAGCCATATCTCCGGCTAATTCGGTCAACCGGATAGACATATCTGCCATTTTCCCCTGTGGAATATCAAGGGCAGTTCCCATAGCTTGGAAACGGCTTGCAAACTGTTTTGCGGACAATTCAGACATACCAAATTTTTCAATGGATGTTTTTGCGAAATTGTTAATTAGGCTTTCATACTGCCCGAATGTCTGCCTTACAACGTTCTCAACCTCTGTCAGTGAGGATGATATGTCAATAGCATCTCTAAGTAGCCTAAATGCTCGGAATAAAGTCCAATACGTTGCATACACTTTTCCGATTGCAGACGCAAGGGAAAATGACTTCTTGGTAGCCACGGAAGCACTGGAAGAATACCCGCTAAACATATTTGAAAAACTTTTAGATGCATTTCCGGCTCTACCTCCCGATGAAGCAAGTTGAGCAATCGCCTGCGTCATTTGAATAATGTTATTATTCAGAACAGGCGCGTTAGACATGACTTGCATAAACTTTTTTAGTTCCGTTGCTAGAATCCCAAGGTTTGATGCCGTTTGCGCGGTCTTTTTCCCGGCGATGGCGAGCTGACCGATTGCGGAAGTGAATTTAATTATGTTTTCCGATACTGCTTTTGCAGAAGATAGTGAATTTGTTACACTTCTAATCGCTCTTCCAAGGCTCGGCAATGACGAAGCGGTTTCCGCCATGTTTCCCGAAGATGATGCGAGTCTGCCTATTGCATTGACAAGCTGAATCGTATTTCCTTGGACTTTTTTCGCTCCCGACAATGAGTTTGATAGCTGATTAATCTTATTTCCAAGACTGCCAAAATCAAATCTATTCAAACTGCTTAGATTTGCGCTAGATAGCTTAGTAACTGAATTGATAAATGCATTGAGTCCGTTTCCTTTAAAATCTATGCCGCTAAGTGCTCTTATAGAACCGCTGATCGTACTGATTGCATTTGACACATTATTTAGTCCGGTTGCATTAATTCCCGAAAGCTTATTCAAGTTTCTTGCTAAAGCGGAAAACGTTCTTGTGTCAACACTTCGCATAGCACTCATTGAGTTTGACAATCGTTTTACCCCTGTGGCAAGGCTATTCAGATTTCCGGTACTAAGCCCGGAAAGCGCGGAAGATAATCTTCCAAGCCTTGTCACAAGCGCATCTATCTGACCGCTTGCCTGTCTTGCCTGTGCTTGGATTTTTATTTCTAAGGTTTCTAATTCCAACAGTTACACCTCCTTTATTTAGTTTTAGAAAAAGGCGGCAGGATTTGACCCCTACCGCCCTTGAATTACTTTTTCAGTTTTCCCTTTTTCAGAAGAGAAAGCATTTTTGAATTTTCCTCTGATGTAAACTTAAAATTGGAAAATCCGTTCTTTTTTGCGATTTCCGCACGATGTTCTTTCGACACATCATCTTCCCCAACCGCTTTTAATGCTTCAACGATTGAGTTTGAGTTTCCCTTATACTTCGGATAATACTTGGCTTTGCATTTCTTTGCGCCTTTTACAACAATAACTGTGTGCCCTTTTATGCGTGTCACAAGAATATCTCCGTTGCGAAGAATAAAACCGGCATGATAAGAACCCATATCATCAAACAAACCGGATTTCAAAATTACCGGTCGTTCATTAGATGTATTGAAATCTCCCACATCCTTGCCGGATGCATAGATAATACAGGCACGCACAAGAGAAGAACAATCGCATTCCGTCTTGACCTTTGTGTTAATGCCATGCTTAATGACTCCGTAGCGTTCTGATTGGTCATAGCCGATATTTTTGTTGTCAGATGCAATCTGCATAGCTTCGGCTAACTTCTCCGCAACCCTATCGTCCTTCGCCCTTAGCACGTACCATCCCTTAGAATGGTTATAAAACTTCTGCGTAGACACTTCCTGTCCGGTCTGGTCTCCGGCTTTTCCACCAGAATAACAGTTTCCGTGTTCATCGTGCCGCGCACTTCCGATAATTACTGCCATAGCAATACCTCTTTTCTTAAACTATCTTTGGCTTTGGTAAATGCGATTTCCTTGATTCAGCCGCCCATGCTTCTTCTGCCTTAAGCATTTCTCGCATCTCTGCATCGGGATCGTCCGTATTATGCTTTTCGATGGAATCATAGCAAGTTTCTTTCACGTACTTACTATTACCCTTACCGAATGTCGCGTCTATTGCTGTCACAAGTGCTGACGTTGCATATCTGCCAAACCACATATACATTTCCATGTCGCGTTGCTTCCATTCTGCCTTGTATGCATCCACATAAGGCTTAAGCAACTCTGGATTCATCATATCTATATCATCAACGGAAAATCCGTAGCCTTTCGTTACCACAAGGTAAAACGGACGGATTTCCGCAACGTAATATTCCCATGTTAATTCTTGGCTTTCGCTTTGGATGGGGTCTTTTTCTTCTCCTGCTCCTGTGCCTGTGCTCTCTCCAACGACTCCATCATCTGCGCTAAAAAACCGTTTGTCATCATTTCCTCCTGCATATCAGCGAATAAATCCATGCAGTTAATCTCGTTTGTATCAATCGAATCACAGAGAATGTTAGACACCTTCTCAAACTGCCTATCGTATCCGTTGTTCGTTTTGTAATCATATCCAAATTCGTCATTGTGATGCATCTGCAATCCCACAAGAAGCGTCTTAGGAAGTGTTTCAAGAAGAATATCTTCCATAGAAGAAATATCTTCCATGTCCTGTGTCTTCATAATATCCTGTAAGATATGTGATTTTAATGATGGTCTTGTTGCAAACTGAATTGTATATTCTTTTCCACCTAATTTAACTTTCATGTTTTACCTTGCCTTTCTGCCCTATATTGGCAAGGGGCAGTGTTGCCACCGCCCCATTGTTGCTTATCTCATTGCTTCAAGTTCTGCTATCGACCGTTCATCCTCGCCTACCGGTGCGGTCGATTGCTCGTCCGATAGGCTTTTTACCCCACCACTGTTACGGTAAATGTACCATCGTTGTTGTCAACGACCTTAAGTTTGTCTGTACACTTTTCGGCAGTGGTTGCCGGGATAATCGTTGCGGTCATTTCAAGAATTTCATCATTGCCGCCTACATCGTTAGGTGTTGCGGTAACTGTTCCTGTTTGCGCATACTTGGCTACGCCACCAACTCCATCAGTGCCATAAAGCTGGATAATGTCAACCTTTTTGCCTGAAAGCTCATCAATCTTGTCAAGATGCGTTTTTTCAAGGTTTCCTGTGATCTCTCGTGCGTCCGCTGTTTTAATACCTTCTTCAAATGTCTGCTGACCATCTTCCATAGTCGTTGATTCAACTGTGTTTGGTGGCTGAACCGGAGAAGGCATCGACTTAGCAGCCATCAAGAGGTTGTAAGTTCCCGCAAAGTCGGTTTGTTCCGCTGTGTGCTCTTTAATAATTGCACGCGTTTTATAACTTGTTGATGCCATATTTTCTACTTCCTTTCTGCTTATAGCTGATCTAAATGCTCAACGTTTCCAATTACGCGAGTCGCGCGGAATGTAACCGTCCGCACTTGCTTGGAAATTGTTGGGACTGTATCTGATACCTCAAACATTTGTTGCTTAAAAAAAGACACCGCATATGCTGCGATGTCCTTAGTTGCTTTTCTTGAACCTTTGTTTGTAATTGTAATCTGAAATGTTGGGCGAATTGCATTGATTGTCTTTGCTTCATTGGTTCGTCCGGCTTCTGTGCCCCCGATTTGTCTGACTAAAAGTGTCGGAAATGTTGCGGTGCCACCCGATTCTTCATCTTGCGTCACTTTAATTCCTTTTACCTTGCTTTCCATGTACGATTTCAAAAGAGAACATAAGGTATCTTCAAAATCAAGTGCCCAACTATTTAACTCATTTTCCACCGAATACCTCCCTTGCAATCTTTACATACTGTTGAATAATCTGTTGTTCCGCATTATGCATAGGCATTGTGGCTTTGATACCGTGGGTATAATGCCATGTTTCGGTCTTATCATCCCAATAGTACCAACCATCTTCAAAAGCGTGTATTTGCCCCGGATATGTGCCGACACCGAATCCAAGTTCCGGTGCTTTCGGGTTCTCTTTGGAGTTATAAAAAATACCGGCTCCAAACTCTACCGCCAACAAAGTATAGAACGGTTCTCTATCTTCTGACGTTACCGTTTTTCCGGTTGCAATCAGAATCGCGTTTGAGGTCATTAACTGTGGTGCTTTATCTACCCTTACCGTTATCGTGTTCCCTAATGGAGATTCCGATATGTGTTGTATTGCCACCGTCTGACCTTCCTGCGCAAGCCTAGAAACAAGTAAATCGCATTTAGCCTGTAAACTATCGCGGTACTTTTCTAATTCCTTTATGGCGGCTTGTATGGACTTAGTGGATAGTGTCATTGAAATAGTTTTCTTTGCCACGCAATCACCTACTTAATATTCTTCCGAAGAAGAAACAAATCCGTGGTCAGTCCTTCGTCTGCAACGCCTTTTACGATGTAATCTGCGGTTTCTGAATCCACAAGTCCATCATCAGTGCGTTTGACTTCCGAACGTTTCCACACCACATCACCGGCTTTCAGTGGCAAATATCCTTTATCCGTGACAATCTGACAGTATGATGTACTATCATCAATTCCGAATTCTTTCACAAGGGCTTCCGACAACTTATTGCTGATATTGGCTTTGAATGTCGTAGGTTCTGAAAACCCTTCAATTTCCTCGCCTTTTGGAATCTTGTTGCCTTCGGAATCTAAATAAGGTACAAAGTTCCCATCGGAATCCTTGTACCCTTCATAGACAATATCTCCATTTTCGTCAGTTTGTGGGATGAATACCCTCTGACCAGATTGTGAATATTTCATTTTCTGCTTGTTAATGTCAAGCATTGGTGTTTTCCTCTGGGATTCCGGCAACACTTGTCAGAAGCGATAACACCCCGGCAAGTACTGATGCAGAAAGAACATATTTCCAATCTACCGCACCCATAAATGCCGCCGTTCCAATTCCAGCAACCGCCGCCTGTGCAACAGTCTTGATTGCTCGGATTCCGGCTTTTTTAGTCCAATCTTTCCAATTTCTCATGGCTTTTATCTCCTTTTCCTATATGAATCTCTTCAATCTCATGTTTCATTTTCGTAACCATTCCATTTCCGCCTAACGCATGGTACGCATCATACATCTCGCAGAAGTTCTGATAGGCATATGACGGTATTTCTCCGATTCTGGTGTACTTTGCATGGTATTCAATAAGCTGGACACGCAAAAGAAGCATTGTTCCTTTACTGTTCGCATCCCTGCTTTTCTTTTGTTGTTTAAGAAGCCAAACTATATATCCAAGCACTATCGGAAGTGCTACAAGATAAGTTTGAATCAAAATACTTTTCATTTGAATCTCCTTTTGACGCACTGCCCACCACCGCTTAATGTGCGCCGCCTGCAACCATAATGGTCACGCTCAATCTTCTTTAATTACATTGCTTTTACAAACGGAAACACTCCAACAAAAAGGCTTTCACGGTCTTTCCATGTCCGGCTCACACCGTTTTCGGAAGAACTTGCCATGTATGCTTCTCCTGCCTGCGACCGGTCGTACACTGCCAAATTGACCATAATGTTTTCATAGTTCTTAACATCACTGTCAATCTGGTCTTGCGTGTATGTGTCCGGATAGTTCCGTCTGCTGATAATCTCTTTTCTTGCCTGCTCTAAAAGCTGTTCAATCAAAGGGTTACATTCTTTTTCATCAAACACAACTTTATCGGACTTTTCCCCGGTCGTTTCGTCCTCTACCTCTTCTATATGAAATTGTTGTAAACGAATCTTTACTTGTTCGACAAGTGTGTATGACATAAGCGATCTCCTACAGATTAAATTTTGCAATCAGAATTTCTTTCAGTTCCGCACCGCTTGT
>OJJV01000246.1_pt1 | contig 46418 bp, 37 predicted proteins | sample 1596391 | NCBI WGS metagenome assembly OJJV01 (sample SAMEA4350164, study PRJEB24818) | metagenome | biome: human; feature: gut; material: faeces | place: Denmark | collected 2013-09
CTTCCTCTGGAAGGGGCAGACGAGCGAAGCGAGGCGGGGTTGGCATCCCCGCGTGTGAAAATATCGCTTCACGCAGCCAACCTCCGCCCCTTCGGGGCACCTCCTTCCAAAGGAAGGAGGGAGAAAAGCGGAGCGTGTTGACTGGTAACTAGGGTTCAGAATTCAGGGCTCAGGGCTCTCGTGGCGGCTTCGCCGCAATTATATGTGGGGCGATGCCCGATTAAGAATCATTCTCGCCCCTTCCTCTGGAAGGGGCAGACGAGCGAAGCGAGGCGGGGTTGGCATCCCCGCGTGTGAAAATATCGCTTCACGCAGCCAACCTCCGCCCCTTCGGGGCACCTCCTTCCAAAGGAAGGAGGGAGAAAAACGGAGTGCGTTGACTGGTAACTAGGGTTCAGAATTCAGGGCTCAGGGCTCTCGTGGCGGCTTTGCCGCCTTTTTTAGAAGATGGTATTCTCGTATCGTAGCCTTCCCCTCTAGGGGAAGGTGCCCGAAAGGGGCGGATAGGATGACTATGGCATGAAAGATAGCTGGGATAAGGTTTCCCGGTCACTCCTATGAGAGCTGCAAGTCCCCCGCGGCAGATGGAACGCGAAAATGAGATGATCGTTATTTCACATCGCCTTTTTGTTATAATAGGGAAAAGAGAAAGACGCGGTGTTTCCATGTCAGGGCGATGAAGGGGGACGGAGCATGAAGAGACGCGGATATATTCTTCTCGAGGCGCTGATCGCGCTTTTCCTGATCGCATCGCTTTCGGCGGCGCTCTATCCCTTCGCGGCGGAGGCTGTGCGCGCGGTGGATCTCATGGCGAAGCGTTCGCGGATCGCGGGCGAGGGGCTGTATGCCATGGATTTCATGACTGAGCAGCTCCGCAATGCTCTTAAGAGGGGGGAGGCCTCTTCGATCTCCGGCGATACCTACAGCTATTACGCGTATAACCAGTCAGGCGAGGAGAAGACGTATCGTTTCTTTCTGGACCAGGAGAAATTAAAACTCGATGTGTACGGGAGGACGACGGAGCCGGTGACGGGGACGACATCGGGGAAGGAGGAGTACGCGCTGACTTGTGAGGAGGGGCCGCTCTTTGTCAAGAACGGCGAGGGATCGCTTGCGATCTCCTTCTCGATCCTGCACCGCCCGTCGGGGGAAATGATGCATTTCCGCACGAGCCTTCTCTCGTATGCCGATTTCTACAGGAAGGGGCAGCGCTATGAATAGAAGAAAGGGCTCCATGACGCTGTGCCTGCTGCTTCTTTTTTCTATGCTGGTGACGCTGTCTGCGGGAGCGCTCTACTACGTCTCCCGCACCGCCTCGGAGGCGTACCTCTATCAGCAGGGGCTGTCTTCGGTGTACGCGGCAGAGAGCGGAGCGAATGTGGCGCTCGGGCGGCTGAAGGCGGGGGCGATGGGACGGCAGAGCTTCACGCTCTCGGTGAATGGACGGCGGGTCAAGGTGACGGTAACGGATACATCGGTATCCCGCACGGAGGGGACAGTGACCTCTACGGCATCGGATGCAGATGGCGGGTACAAGCGGACGGTGCGGATCACGTACACGAGAGAAGAGCATGAGGACCAACGCATCATCACGGTCACAAACGTGTCGAGCTGACTGGGGACTAGTGACTGGTGACTAGGGACTGGGGACTAAGAGACTGGGAGACTGGGAGACATCAGCGTCCCTGTCTTTCATACCGCCAGTGCCCTATCCGCCCCTTCGGGGCACCTTCCCCTAGAGGGGAAGGCTGACGATACGAGGACAGCATCATCTAAAGTGGCGGCGAAGCCGCCACGAGAACCATGAACCTTGAAAGCAGGGATTGGGGTTACGGAACTCCTCCCCGCTGAGCAGCCCCTTAGAGAAGGGGCGCGCCAAAGGCGCAGGATGGATCCTCGCCGCGGTTTGAAAAACAATGTGAAGCTATCCATCCCTCACGCATGTCATTCCGAGCGAAACGAGAAAACTTTGTCATTTGCGGTCAGGGACTCACGCTTTTCCCACATGTGCCGCGCACCTCTCCGCTTTCCTCATCTGTCTTTCCTGCCGCCCCTCTCCTATTCGCACCTTTGAGGCATCTTTTCATAGGGAAGGCTGACGATACGAGAGTGCAATCGTCTAAAAAATCAGCGCAGCCGCGGACGATATTTCGCATTTTCATTCTCTTAAATCAAATGATCAAAAATAACTTAGCACTCTATTGACATGAGTGCTAAAAGTGCTATACTATAGTTGTTCAAGGGAGAACCGAAAGGACTCCTGAAGAAAATTATAAAAAGAAAGAGGTCTTTGATATGCGTAGTTTGATTCCATTTGATGGTCTGTTTGGCAATACGGTTCTGGATCACTTCTTTGATGATGATATGCCGACGGTGTATCAGGATTACACCGCTGTCCCGAAGGTCGATATTGAAGATAAGAAGGATCATTACGAGATCACTTGCGATATGCCGGGGTTCAAGAAGGAAGAGATCCATATTTCTTATGAAAATGGGATCCTGTCTCTGGGTGCAAAGAAGGAAGACAAGAAGGATGCCGATGATACAGAGCATCACTACATCCGCCGCGAACGTGCTTCTGTCTCCTTCAGCCGTCAGTTCACGGTGAAAGGCATCAAGGAGGAAGGCATCAAAGCGGCACTGAAGGATGGCATCCTGACCATCACACTGCCGAAGGAAGAAGAAAAGAAGGCAGAACCATCGCGTCAGATCACGATCGACTAATGTCTTTCGAGAGACGCTGATGCGATCGCATGGAAAGCCCCTGATCGGAAATTTTCCGGTCAGGGGCTTTGTGGTGTATGGGATGACTGGGGACTGGGAGATCGGAAGACATCAGCGCTTTTTTTCTTCCTCCTTCCTTTTGAAGGAGGTGCCCCGAAGGGGCGGAGGTTGGTCGCGTGAAACGGTACTTCCACATTCAGGGAAGCCAACCCCGCCTCGCTTCGCTCGTCTGCCCCTTCCAGAGGAAGGGGCGCGAATGATTTTTAAGGAAACACGGATTCAATCATTGTCATTCGCGGTCAGGGACTCGCGCTTCCCCCACATGTGCCGTGAACCTCTCCGCTTTCCTCTGGAAAAGAAATGGCAGGGGCGGGTTTGGGGCAGCGGATATAGCAGAGAAGGCGTCGGCTTCGCCGCAACTATGCCTATGACGATACACGCAGCGCCTTTTTTCTCCCTCCTTCCTTTGGAAGGAGGTGCCCCGAAGGGGCGGAGGTTGGCCGCGTGAAACGGTATTCCCACATTCAGGGAAGCCAACCCCGCCTCGCTTCGCTCGTCTGCCCCTTCCAGAGGAAGGGGCGCGAATGATTTTTAAGGAAGCACTGATTCAATCGTTGTCATTCGCGGTCAGGGACTCGCGCTTTTCTCACCTGTGCCACGCGCCTCTCCGCTTTCCTCTCTTCATTGTCAACTGCAATCATTTTCTTGATTGACACATCTGATTGTTTATTTTATACTTACCTACAAGGTAACAATTCAAAGGGGCGAGTGCCCCGAAGGAATGAAGGAAAGGGAGAATCATCATGGAAAGTGCTTGTGCAGAGATCATCAGATTGGCGGAGAAGGTCATGGATGGGGGTGAGATCACGCAGGAGGAAGCGAAGAGTCTCATCCGCACGAAGGATGAGGATACCATGCTGCTGCTTGCGATGGCCGATAAGATTCGCCAGAAGTTCAATGGAAATGCGGTGGATTTCTGTGCGATCATCAATGCAAGAAGCGGGCATTGCCAGGAAAATTGCAAGTTCTGCGCGCAGTCGGGCTGGTATCACACGGGCGCAAAGGTGTACCGTCTTCTGCCGGAGGAGGAGATCCTGGCGGCAGCGAAGAAGGCGAAGGAAGCAGGCGCTGTCCGTTTCTCTTTGGTGACTTCCGGCCGTAACCAGGATAATCCGAATGAGTTCGATGAGATCATCGATATCGTGAAGAAGATCAGAGAGCAGGTGGGCATCGAGGTGTGCTGCTCTCTGGGGCTGATTTCCAAGGAGCAGGCACTCCAGCTGAAAGAGGCGGGCATCACGCGCATCCACTGCAATATCGAGACGTCGCCTTCCTATTTCCCGGAGATCTGCTCGACGCACACGATGGAGGATAAGGAGGATATCATCCATACCGCGCAGTCGGCAGGGATCCGCGTGTGCTCCGGCGGGATCATCGGGCTCGGGGAGTCTCTGGATCAGCGGGTGGAGATGGCCTTCCACCTGAAGGAAATGCATATCGACTCGGTACCGCTGAATATCCTGAATCCGGTGAAGGGGACGCCTTTCTATACGAATAAGCGTCTGCCGCCGCTGGAGGTGCTCCGCACGTTTGCGATGTTCCGTTTCGTCCTGCCGAAGGCACTGATCCGCACCGCGGGCGGCCGTGAGGTGAACCTGCGAAGCCTGCAGGCGTATGCACTGACAGGCGGGCTGAACGGCATCATGGTGGGCGGCTATCTGACGACAGGCGGCCGCGATCCGAAGGAGGATATCCGCATGACGGAGGATCTCGGACGTTCCATGACGACACCGAAGCTTTGAGAGTGACTCGGGACTGGAAATCAGACATCAGACGTCTGATTTCCAGTCCCGATTTCACAATAACCAGCACAAATGCATAGAAATATTCCCATTGTCAAACACGAATATTTCTATTACGTATGACAAAGGCAAGACCCGGCCATGCGGTCGGAGGATTTAAAAAATGGAAAGCAGCTGCGAACAGATTTTGAAGTGGACGGAAAAGGTTTTGAATGGCAGAGCGATCACAGAAGAGGAAGCGAGGACGCTGATCCGCACCGCAGGTATCATGCGTTGAGGGGTGAGGCTGTCACCTTCACTCCTTCTATATACTTTTTGTGGGATCATGCAAGGGTTAAGGAAACGCTGATTAAATCGCAGAGTCGGATTTCACATGGATTTTTATACATAGCTTCGTCATCATCTTCCTTAAATAGCTCGCTATTCGCGTCAGATGATTCCTCGCTCTGTATAAAAATCCAAGAATGAAATCTGACAACGATTTAATCAGTGTTTCCTTAGACCGAATCGGTGTTTTCCTGAAAGAAAATGGTGAGGCAAATCATGGATGAACATATAGCAACCATCACTCGGTGTATGGATCAGGTGCTCGCGGGAAGAGAGATCTCCAGGGAGGAGGCAGAGACGCTCTTTGCGGCCGGGAAGGAGGAGCCCTTCTTCCTTATGGCGGCAGCAGACAAGATCCGGAAGACCTTCTGCGGCGATCAGATGCGCTTTTGCAGCGATGTGAATGCCAGAAGCGGACGCTGTACGGAGAATTGCAAGTTCTGTGCGCAGTCAGGCTGGTATCACACCGGCGTCAAGGAGTATCCGCTAAGAAGCCCGGAGGATCTGCTCCGTGAAGCCAAACAGGCAGAGGCCTATGGCGCAGAACGCTTCGGCATCGTCACCTCCGGCCGCGGGCAGAGCGATCCCGTGCAGTTTGCTTCCATCGTAGAAGCGGTGAAGCGGATCAGCAAAGAGACGAAGCTCTCCGTCTGCTGCTCGCTCGGACTTCTGACCGAAGAGCAGCTGAAGACGCTGAAAGCGGCAGGCTGCCAGCGCATCCACTGCAATCTGGAAACGGCGAAACGCCATTTCCCCGCCATCTGCACCACACACACGTATGAGGAAAAGGAAGCGCACATCCGCCGCATCCAGCAGGCGGGTCTGGAGGTCTGCTCCGGCGGCATCTTCGGGCTGGGGGAAACGGAGGAAGACCGGATAGACATGGCCTTTGCTCTTCGTGAGCATCACGTCACCTCTGTGCCGCTCAATATTTTCAATCCCATCCCGGGAACGCCCTTTGGTAAGAATAAGCCTCCGAAGCCGATCGAGATCCTTCGGATGTTCGCTATGTATCGTTTCATCCTGCCTCACGTCATCATGCGCGTATGCGCGGGACGTGAGAATTCGCTCCGTGACATGCAGGCCTTTGCCCTCTCGGCGGGGCTCAATGGCGCGATGATCGGCGGCTATCTCACGATTGCCGGCCGTTCGCCGGAAAGAGATAAGCAGATGGCCGTCGATATGGGACGGACATTGTAAAAAAACAGAGTCTCCTTTTGCAAGCAAAAGGGGGCTCTGTTTTTTGGTTCAGGGTTCAGGGTTCAAGGGTAGTCCCGAGGGCGTGCTGCCCCTTGATGGGAGATGAAATCTTTGCTCGAATGAGGAATTAGGAATGAGGAATGAAGGTGGCGGCTTCGCCGCGATCCTTCGGCTCAGGTCGCAGTTGTTCTGGCATTCGTTATCTCACATACGACGTTTCTCGCCGCTCAGGATGACGAAACGGGGCGATGCCCGATTAAGAATTGTTCTCGCCCCTTCCTCTGGAAGGGGCAGACGAGCGAAGCGAGGCGGGGTTGGCATCCCCGCGTGTGAAAATACCGCTTAGAGAGCCAACCTCCGCCCCTTCGGGGCACCTCCTTCCATGGGAAGGAGGGAGTGTGCCACCTTCCCGCATCGTCATTTCGAGCGGGAGCGAGAAATCTTTTTCGTTTGCGGTTCGGTAAGCAATGTGAGGAGAGGGATCACGAGAAACACCGCACTCCCAACGACTTGGAAGCACGGTGTTTCATGCAGATGTATGTACACAGGAAAAAGAAAACGGCAAACGAAAAAGATCCCTCGGCTGCGCTCGGGATGACGAAACGAGAGCAGGGCTGTTTCCCATTTTTTTCATCCCGCTTAGAGAGCCAACTTCCGCCCCTTCGGGGCACCTCCTTCCATGGGAAGGAGGGAGTGTGCCGCCTTCCCGCATCGTCATTTCGAGCGGAAGCGAGAAATCTTTTTCGTTTGCGGTCCGGTAAGCAATGTGAGGAGAGGGGGCACGGGAAACACCGCACTCCCAACGACTTGGAAGCACGGTGTTTCATGCAGATGTATGTACACAGGAAAAAGAAAACGGCAAACGAAAAAGATCCCTCAGCTGTGCTCGGGATGACGAAACGAGAGCAGGGCTGTTTCCCATTTTTTCATCCCGCTTAGGAAGCCAACCTCCGCCCCTTCGGGGCACCTCCTTCCATGGGAAGGAGGGAGTGTGCCGCTTTTCCGTATCGTCTTCTATCAGCTGCGTTTCTCATCCTTTGGCTGCTCCATCATCCTCCGTATCCGTTCGCGCCGCCTTCTGGCCGCTTCTTCGTCGACGATGATGAGATGGCCGGTGTCAGTGACGATCTCTTTGCGCTTCATGGCAGCGGGCTTGACAGGAGCGGTGCTTTTGTAGTCGAAGCCGCCGGCGAGGTGACAGCTGGCGCAGTCCCTGCCGCGCGCGCCGCGCAACATGCGGTAGAGGCAGTAGAGGAACCAGCCGGCGATGGCAAGGCCGATGAGGATGGTCAAGAGTGTGTGCATAAGGGTCCTTTCTTACAGAAGCTATGGGGAATCAGGGAGGAAATCACCCCTGGGAGTGCCGTTTCGCGCGCGCCGCGGCAAGCTCTTCCAAAAGGTTTGGCGGGGTGTCGCTTTGCCATACCCAGTCAGGGCGGAGGGCGGCGGCGCGTTCCTTGGCGGCTTTGAGGTCGTAGTAGACCTGCCATTTCGCATCGACCAGTGCGCGGCCGCTCTGGCGGAGAAGGTAAGCGGGATGGAAGGTCGGCATGACGGGGATGCCATGGAAATCGATCCAGTGACCGCGGGAGCGGATGATGCCGGCTTCGCGGCCCAGGAAGAAGCGGAGCGCGACTTTGCCAAGACCGATGATGACGGCAGGGCGTGCGAGTGCGATCTCCTGCAAAAGCCAGATGCTTCCGCAGAAATGCCCTTCGTCCATGGTGGGGGTGCGGTTGCCGCGCGGACGGCATTTTACGATGTTTGTCACGTAGACATGGTCGCGGGTGATGCCGACGGCGGCGAGCGCCTTGTCCAGCAGCTGCCCGGAGGGGCCGATCAGAGGGCCGCCGTAGTCATCCTCGACACCCCCGGGGCCTTCGCCGACGATCATGAGCGGGGCATCCGCAGGGCCGGTGGAGAGCACGGGGCCAAGACCGCCTTCGCGGCGAAGCGGGCAGCGGCTGCAGGAGGTGATGGCTTCCTTCAGCGCTTCGTGCGTGGCAAAGCCGGCGGGACGCTCCATCTCCTGCCTGCGGCGGACGATATATTCTTCCGGGTCTTCGTGTCCGAATAGATCCATAAGCGATGCCTCCTTAGAGGAAATCAATAAAGGGTTCAGGGTTCAGGGTTCAGGGTTAGCCCGTGGGACGTGCTGCCCTTTGATTGTGGGTGAAAGCCTCGCGCGCTCTCTAGTTAGGAGTTAGGAGTTAGGAGTGGTGGTGCGGCACATAAAAATATGGAAGCGCCGCGAGTATATATGGGGCGATGCCCGAAAGTAGTATTCAAGCCACTAGTCACAAGTCACAAGTCACTAGTCACTCGCGGCTCCTAATCCCTAGCCACTAGTCCCTAGCTACTAGAATCCAGTCCCCCAGTCACTAGTCACTATTTAGGCATGCCTTTCGATAGTCAGAAGGTATTTGCATACATTTGTATTCCTCTATATCATAGAGCCAATGGCCGGTCTTGGCAAGAGGCGGCGCGCTTGCAAGGCAGGTTGTCAGGAATGATATAATAAGAAATATATGTAGCAGGCCATCCGGCGGCTTCGGGACGCAGAGATGATTTCCTTTGTGCCTTCCCGATCGCTGCCCTTCGCCTGTCGGGTAAGAGGTATATATGAAAAAAATAGATATGACGCATGGACCGATCGGAAGGAAAACGATCCGTTTTGCGCTGCTTCTGGCACTGACGGGCATGCTGCAGCAGGTGTTCAATACCATCGACACCATCATCATGGGGCAGTTTGTCGGGAAGGAAGCGATGGCGGCTGTCGGGAGCAATACGCCCATCATTGGTTTCATCGTGACATTTTTCATCGGCATTTCGATCGGGGCAAATGTCGTGATTTCCCAAATGACAGGGAAGAAAAATCGGGAGGGGATCCATCGGGCGGTCTTTTCGACGCTTGCCTTTGCGCTTGCCGCAGGAATCGTGATGACCTGTCTGAGCGAAGCTGTCGCAGAGCCGCTGCTCTCGCTGCTTCAGGTGCCGGATGTGCTCATGCCGCTCTCCGCAGAGTATCTGCGCATTTTTTTCCTGGCTCTGCCGGGGATCCTGGTCTATAATTTTGCGTCTGCCATCTTCCGAAGTCAGGGAGATACGAAGACGCCCCTCTTCTGTCTGGCGGCGGCGGGGGTCATCAAGGTCATCATCAGCTACACGCTGGTGGCGTTTTTTCATCAGGGCGTGGCAGCTGTGGCGATCTCTACGACATGTGCGACGCTTCTTTCTTCCGCCATGCTGGTGACGATCCTGCTTCGCAGCACGCATGTGATCCATCTGGAATGCAGGGCATCATTCTTTGATCTGTATATTTTACGGGAGATCCTTCGCATCGGCACACCGGCCGGGTTGCAGGCGGCGGTCTTCTGTCTGTCGAACATCGTGATCCAGTCGGCGATCAACAGCCTTGGCGCGGATGTCATGGCGGCAACGGCGGCGGCGTTCAATCTGGATATTCTTTGCTATATCTTTGTCAATGCGTTCGGGCAGGCATGTACGACATTCGTCGGGCAGAACTACGGGGCCGGCGACATGGCGCGCTGCCGCCGCGTCGGGGTCATCACCACCTTGCAGAATCTGGTCGTCTGCGCCATCATCGGAGCGCCCATCCTGTATTTTTCGCCATCACTGCTTGCGCTTTTTACCAGCGATGTGATGGTCATCAGTTATGGCGTCACCCGCATGGGCTATATCATTCTGGCGGAGCCTTTGAATCTGGCCATCGAAATGATCTCTGCCTATCTCCGTGGCTTTGGCAATTCACTCTCTCCGGCGCTCATCACGATCGTCGGGATCTGCGGTTTCCGTATCCTGTACATGTGGGCCGTATTTCCTGCCATCCCCAGCTTCGACTGCCTTATGACCGTGTATCCGCTGAGCTGGTTTGTCACGGCCGTCGGACTTTCTGTCTTGCTTTTCAAGACGCGAAAGAAGTATATTTTGGGGTGACTGGATTCTAGTAGCTAGTGGCTAGGGATTAGTGGCTAGTGACTAGTGATTTAAATACTACCTTCGGGTATCGCCCCATATATACTCGCGGCGCTTCCCTATTTTTATGTGCCGCACCACCATCCCTAACTCCTAACTCCTCACTAGAGAGCGCGCGAGGCTTTCACCCACAATCAAAGGGCAGCACGTCCCACGGGCTAACCCTGAACCCTGAACCTTAAACCCTAACAAAGGAGACTCTCCTATGATCGATGAAAGCATTCTTCTCAAGCAGAAAACGCTTGAAGCACATTTGAAAACACTTGGCTCGGCCGCCGTCGCTTTTTCCGGCGGTGTGGACTCGACCTTCCTTCTTCATGAGGCCTGCAAGGTGCTCGGCGATCAGGCTGTCGCAGTGACGATGAAACTGAATTCCGTCCCCGCGCGTGAGATCGAAGAGGCGAAGGATTTCTGCACGTCCCGCGGCATCCGGCAGGTGATCGTGGAAAGGGACCAGTTCGCTGCGCCGGGCTTTGCTGACAATCCGAAGGATCGCTGCTACTGGTGCAAGACTTATCTCTTCTCGTCTCTTGGCGAGCTGGCGAAGGAGCATCAGATCGCTTATATCATCGACGGGACAAATTTCAGTGATACGAAGGGCTATCGCCCCGGGCTGAAAGCGCTTGCCGAGCTGGGTGTCGTGAGCCCTTTGAAGGAGGCGGCGCTTACGAAGGAGGAGATCCGCCTCCTGTCGGAGAAGGAAGGACTTCCCACATGGAATAAGCCATCCTTTGCGTGTCTGGCGACACGTTTCCCCTATGGCACGAGGATTACGGAGGAGAAGCTCCGCGCGGTCGAAGCGGCTGAACAGCTGCTTTTCGATCTGGGCTTTTTGCAGTTTCGCGTGCGCTGCCATGGGGATATCGCCCGCATCGAGGTGCTCCCCGCGCAGCTCCCAAAGCTCGTGGCAGAGCGCGCGGACATCATTTCCCGCTTTCATGCGCTGGGCTTTCGCTTCGTGACCATGGACCTGGAAGGGTTCCGCTCGGGATCGATGGATGGGAAATAGGGATTAGGAGCCTCGAGTAACTAGTGACTGGTGACTTGAATATTACTTTCGGGCATCGCCACTATTTATACTCCGTGGCGCTTCCTTATTTTTATGCGCCGCACCACCATTTCGCATTTCTCATTTCTAATTTTTCATTCAAGCGAAACTTTCAAACGCAATCAAAGGGCAGCACGCTCCGTGGACTAACCCTGAACCCTGAACTTTGAACCTAAACCAACAACCAATCAACCAAAGGACACATATATGAGTATTCAAGAGATATTGACCCAAGTGAAGTCCGGCGCGCTGTCGCTCTCTGCGGCAGAGGCGCTCATCCGTGAGAATCCGGCGGAGCGATCCTATGAGGAAATGGGATTTGCCAAGCTCGATACGGATCGGAAGAAGCGTTCCGGCTTTGCAGAAGTGATCTACTGCCAGGGGAAATCTGACGAATTCATCGGACAGATCTTCCGAAGGCTCTATGAGGTGGAGGGGGAAGTCTTCGGCACCCGCGCCTCTTCCCACCAGTATGAGATCGTGAAGGAATTCTTGCCGGAGATCTCCTATGACCCGGTGTCGCATATCCTGAAGCTGGAAAAGGAGAAGGAGCACATCGGCTGCGTGGCCATCTGCACGGGCGGCACGGCAGATATTTCCGTCGCAGAGGAAGCGGCACAGACGGCAGAGTACTTCGGGACGCATGTCGAACGTGTCTATGATGTGGGCGTCAGCGGCATCCACCGCATCCTTTCGAAGGAGGCGATCGTGCGCCGTGCGAACTGTGTCATCGCGGTGGCAGGCATGGAAGGGGCGCTCGCCTCGGTCATCGGCGGACTTGTGAAGAATCCCGTCATCGCGGTGCCGACGTCGGTGGGCTACGGCGCCAGCTTCCACGGCCTTTCGGCGCTCTTGACGATGATCAATTCCTGTGCGAACGGCATCGTCACCGTCAATATCGACAATGGCTTCGGCGCCGGCTATGTCGCGACACAGATCAACCGATTGGCGGAAATGGGACGGATTTGAAAGTAACCATATCGCCATATTTCTTGTTATGATTACGTGCCATAATTAGGAATGAGGAATGAAGGTGGCGGCTTCGCCGAGATCCTTCGGCTCAGGTCGCAGATGTTCTGGCATTCGTTATCTCAAGTGCGACGTTTCTCGCCGCTCAGGATGACAAAACGGGGCGATGCCCGAAAGTCGTATTCCAGTCACCAGTCACTCGAAGCTCCTAATCCCTAGCCACTAGTCCCTAGCTACTAGAATCCAGTCACCAGTCACTCCTGATTCCAACCAATAATCAACAACCAACAAGGAGAAACCATATGGGAAAAACATTATACCTTGAAACTTCCTCCGGCATCAGCGGAGATATGTTCGTCGCAGCGATGATCGACCTCGGCGCAGACCCGGAGGCGCTGGAACGCGCGCTGAATTCCATTCCCGCGGACGGTTTCATGGTGGAGATCTCCAGCGTCAAGAAATCCGGCATTGCGTGCTGTGATTTCAATGTCATTCTGGATGCAGCCCATGAAAATCATGACCATGATATGGCCTACCTCTATGGCCCGGCGCCGGTCAGCTCGGCAGCTCCGCAGGAAGAAGCACATCACTGCCACGGATGCGAGGACGAGGAAGCGCACCACTGCCACTGTCACGAGGACGAGGAAGCGCCTCATTGCCACTGCCATGAGGAAGAGGAAGAGCATCATTGCCATTGCCATGACGAGGAAGCACATCATTGCCACTGCCATGAGGAAGAGGAAGCACCTCACTGCCATTGCCACGAGGAAGAGGCGCATCATTGCCACGGACACGGAGGCGAAGAGCCTCATCATCACCATGAGCATCACCACCACCACGGACGCCATCTGGCAGAGATCCTGGGCATCATCGACGCGACAGACATGACAGACTCGGCGAAAGCACTGGCGGGCAAGATGTTCCACATCGTAGCGGAAGCAGAGTCTCTCGCCCATCACATGCCGCTGGAAGAGGTGCATTTCCATGAAGTCGGCGCCATCGACTCCATCGTAGATATCATTGCCGCGGCGGTCACCTTTGACAGCCTGGGGATCACGGATGTCATCATCCCCTGCCTCACCGAGGGCAGAGGCACCGTCCGCTGCCAGCACGGCGTGCTGCCCGTCCCCGTCCCGGCGACCATGAATATCATCGAAGCCTACGATATGCCGCTCACCATCATGGAGGCGAAGGGGGAATACGTCACACCGACCGGCGCGGCCATTGCGGCTGCCATCTGCACGACGCACCAGCTGCCGAAAGCCTTCCGCATCGTGCGTACAGGCCTTGGTGCAGGCAAGAGAGACTACACCGAGCGCACGAATATCCTCCGCGCATACCTCATCGAAGGGAATGCCATGGAAGAGGGCAAGGATGAGATCGTGAAGCTCGAGACCGACATCGACGACAGCACCGGCGAAGCACTCGGCTATACCATCGACCGCCTCATGCAGGCCGGTGCGCTCGATGTCCATTACAGCCCGGTCTACATGAAGAAGAACCGTCCCGCGTGGGAGCTCACCGTGATCTGCAAGAAGAGCAGGATGGAAGAAATCGAAGATATCATCTTCAAAGAAACGACGACCATCGGTATCCGCGAATTTCCGAGCGTCATGCGCTCCATCCTTCGCCGCAACCAGAAGCAGGTGGAAACGCCCTTCGGCATCGCGGAGGTGAAGGAAGTCGCCCTTCCCGGAGAGAGACGCTTCTACCCCGAGTATGAATCGGTGAAGGCCATCGCAGAAAAAAACCACCTGCCCTTTGCGGAGGTGTATCATCTCGTGAAAGCGCTGGCGGAACAAAACGAGTAGTGGCTGGGGACGAGTGACTGGTGACTGGTAGCTAGGGATTAGTGGCTAGGGATTAGGTTTGCGATACGAGAGAGCCGCTAGTTTTCAAACCTCCGCGGCGCTTCCTCATTTTATGCGCCGTACCTTCACTCCTCACTCCTCACTCCTAACTTGATTTGGATGTTGATTTAAATGCCAGTTGTTTAGAAAACGCAATACTAGGGGGACTCTCGTATCGTCATTTCGAGCAAAGCGAGAAATCTTTTGCCATTCCTTAACATACGACGTTTTTCTCCGCTCAGGATGACGAAATGCGCCGCACCGCCCCCGTTGAACCCATAGAACCTGCCCCCTCTTTCGTCTGCGGTCAATGGGACGGCACGCAACCTCGCTTCTCATAAGCATCTCAAGAAATTTTCGATAGCCAGAAAAGCCCCGCGGCGGCGGGGCTTTTGTCATGCAGGTCAAATTGTTCACTTTTTCAAGTGAAAAATGGTGTATAATAGAACCAAGTAGACATGTCAGATCGTTTGATGAGAAAATCTGTCCGAAAGAACTCTGCGTGTGGATCAGGAGCCCGGGGCATTTGCCGCCGATAAAGTAGATCGGCAGGATGGGTGCAGCGATCGCCTGAGAAATGAGCAGACTCTCTTTCATGAGCTTCGTCTCCGAAATTTTCGACTGTGAGACGGAGGATCCCGTAGCGTTTTCCCGTGCTTCACAGGGAAGGCCTTTGGGATGCTCTGTCTGTCCTCTCCGGTAAATCTGTCTAGCCGGTGCGGAAGAACGCAAAGGAAAGAAAGAACGAGGGCGGCCTCGTAGCGTGACATGACTCCCAAGGCACCAGAGTCGGGGGCCGTAGAAGTCATAGTGCATCTGCGTTTCCGTGCGCCTTTTACCAAGGCTTGCTCTTCTTTTCTGCATGAGGTCAGTGCTTTCCTTATGTGTTCCTGTATGATTTTCCATCCTGCGCTCCCATCTCTCCTTGCCGGCTGCGGTCCGGCAGAATGAAACCGGCTGTCAACGGTGGATCTCTGAGGAACATATGCTTGTTCCGTTCCGCATTCTCATAGGATCATAGTCCTATGGTCTTATGACTAGACCATTCCGAAGACTCCAAAAATACAGCCCGCACCGGCCGCCATCCGGTGCGGGTATTTAAATGGGAAAAAAGGGTGCGGGGGGGAAGGCGGCATACTCCCTCCTTCCCCCGGAAGGAGGTGCCCCGAAGGGGCGGAGGTTGGCTCCCGCCGCGGGATGAAAAGGAATGCGAGACAGTCCTTTCACGTATCGGCATCCTGCGCTGCAGGGAGCGTGGAGTTTCCCGTGATCCCCTCTCCTCACAGCGCTTTCCTGACCGCAAACGAAAAAGATTTCTCGCTTTCGCTCGAAATGACGATGCGGGAAGGCGGCACACTCCCTCCTTCCCCCTGGAAGGAGGCGGTCCGAAGGGGCGGAGGCTCACTCCCGCCGCGGGATGAAAGGGAATGTGAGACAGCCCTCTCCCGTATTGTCATCCCGAGCGCAGTCGAGGGATCTTTTTCGTTTGCCGTTTCCGTTTTCCTTCGTAAAGCTGTTTGCATGAAGCACCGTGATTCCACGCCGCAGAGAGTGCGGTGCTTCCCGTGATCCCTCTCCTCACCGCGCTTTCCTGACCGCGAACGAAAAAGATTTCTCGCTTTCGCTCGAAATGACGATGCGAGAAGGCGGCATACTCCCTCCTTCCCCCGGAAGGAGGTGCCCCGAAGGGGCGGAGGTTGGCTCCCTAGGCGGGATGAAAAGAAATGGGGCAGCCCTCTCCGTTTCGTCATCCCGAGCGCAGCCGAGGGATCTTTTTCGTTTTCTTTTTCCGGTGCAGGCATGTATAATAAAAAGAATTTATACATGCTTTTTTTGTGCGTGCCGTAAGGGGGAAGCCATGAAGGACGAGGTCTACTTGAAGATGCTGGGGGCAGCGGTCTGGGAGAGTCCGGTGCCCATCTATGTCATCCATGTCGAGGTGGATGAGGCGGGAAAACCGGTGGACTGGCGTTTTGCCTATGCCAATGAGGCGGAAGCAAAGCATCTCTCTATCCCTCTTGAGAAGCTGCTCGGCAGATCGGGCATCGAGCTTTTGCCGAAGATCGGCGGCAAGTGGCTTTTCCCCTACTACGAAGCGGCCTATCACGGGAAGACGCTGGATTTCGATACCTTTGCCCAGAGGACGAAGCGCTTCATCCATCTCCATATCATGCCGGCAGGGACACCGGGCTACTGCCTTGCGTCGATCAGAAACTTCGACAAGACGCTTTGTTCGGAGACGGAGCCGGGAACTCCTGTGGAGCAGGCGTTCCGTCATCTTGCGAGGGAGAATGCGATCCTGCAGTCGCTCTGCTTAGACTACACGGTGATTTGTTTCGCAGACCTCAAGACAGATACGATAGAGGTCGTGAAGCAGGGGATGTTCAGCCATGGCATGGATATCGATGAGGCTCTGCCTGCCAAGGAGAAGCTCTCTTATCGGGCGCGCATGGTATACATCCGCGATCATCTGCTGGTGAAAGAGTCCTGTGGGGATTTCTATGGGGAGCTGGGCCCTGAGGGACTGATGCGCCATCTGATGGAGAAGGAAACGTTCACGTATCGGGCGCGTACGAAAGGGAACCGCGAGGGGAATGAATACTTCGAGCTGAAGGCCATCCGCGTGCATCAGGATGAGACGAGCTTTAAGGTCGTCATCGGGATCAGACCGATCGATGATCTGATCAGGGAAGAGGGCAGACACCAGCGGCGTCTCGAGGAGGCACTCGCATCTGAACGCCGGTCGAATGAAGTCATTTCTACGATCAGCAAGATCTACTGGGTGATCTACCTCGTCGATCTGGAAAAAGACACCTGCGAGAGGATCGCTAGTGTCGGTGAAGGGTATCAGGCGAGCAGGAAGGTGTGTGCGGCGTCGCAGGCATTTGAGGATATACTGCGGTATATCGTTTCCGAGGAATATTGGGACCACATGCGCGATTTTGTGGATACGAGGACGCTTGTCAAGCGTCTTTCGCAGGAAGACACCATCACGACCACGTATCGTGCGCGCACGGGAGAGTGGCGGCAGGCGCGATTCATCGTGAAGACGAGAGATGAGAAGGGGCGCGCGAAAGATCTCCTGTACATGGTGAATCCCATCGACCGCGCCAAGCAGAAGGAGATGCAGAACCAGGCCGTGATGAATGCGCTGGGGCAGGATTTCTCTGTGATCTTCCTGACGGATCTCCGGCAGGATACCATCGAGCTGATCCGAGGCATGGAGGATACGCACATAGGGCGAAAGCTCGAGGATCTGCATTATCGCTATAGTGAATGGATCCGCTATGCCTGCGAGCATCTGGTGCATGCGGCGGATCGCGAAGAGATGGCCGTCCTCCTTTCACCCGCGCGACTCGAAGAGGAGCTTCTCCGGCATAAGACGTACAGCGTCCGCTGCCATGTGCGTCCGAATCCTGCGGGGAATGAGTATTTCGAAGTGCGAGCGGTGCTTTCTCAGCAGGATGAAGATCATTTCGAGGTCATCATAGGCCACCGCGCGCTGGATCAGATCATCCATGAGGAGAGGAAGAAACAGCAGCAGCTGGAAGAAGCGCTCCGCCAGGTCGAACTCGCCAATAAGGCGAAGTCCACCTTCCTCTTTAATATGTCGCATGATATCCGCACGCCGATGAATGCGATCCTTGGCTTCTCCCACCTGCTTCGCATGTACAAGGACAAGCCGGAGAGGATCCTGGACTATACAGAAAAGATCGAGAAGTCCGGTGAATTCCTGCTCTCTCTGATCAACAATGTCCTTGAGCTTGCGCGCATCGAAAGCGGCAAGAGCGGTATCGAGGAGTCGATCATCGACATGAAAGAGCTCTATGAGTCTGTTGGCTGCCTTTTTGAAAATCAGATGAGGGACAGGCAGATTTCCTTCACAAGGACGCTTCGGACGCCGCAGCGCTTCATCTATGCCGATAAGGTGAAGCTGCAGGAGATCCTGCTGAATCTTCTCTCGAATGCATGCAAGTACACACCGCCCGGAGGGAGGGTGTCTTTCGATATCTGCTCCGCTCCGGCCCAAGAGGGCATCGAGCTCTTCACGACGACCATTCGGGACAATGGCATCGGTATGAAGAAGGAATTCCTCGCGCACATTTTTGAAGCCTTCACGCGCGAGAGGAGCAGCACGGAGAGCCGACGGCCGGGCTTTGGCCTCGGTATGGGCATCGCCAAGAAGCTGACGGAACTCATGGGCGGCACCATTGCGGTCGAGAGCGAGCCGGGCAAGGGCACCACCTTTACGGTCAGGGTCCCGCACCGCATCGCCAAAGGGCCGGAAGAGGCATTCCCTGCAGAAGACTCCGCCCTGCCGGATACCGCACTCCAAGGCCGCCGCATCCTCCTTGCGGAAGACAATGATCTCAATGCAGAGATCGCAGAAGAGCTTCTAAAGGAGGCCGGGCTTCTTGTGGAGCGTGCCAGAGATGGCATCGAGTGTCTGGCGATGCTTGAGAAACGAGAGCCGCTCTGGTATGATCTCATCCTCATGGATATCCAGATGCCGAATATGGATGGCTACAAGGCGACCACCATCATTCGCCATCTGGAGGATCCAAGGCTTTCGAAGATCCCCATCATCGCCATGACGGCCAATGCTTTCGCCGAAGACAAGGCGAAGGCCGCCGCGCTCGGCATGAATGCCCATGTGGCAAAGCCCTTCGATATCAGGGTGCTCAAGCGCGTGATGGCGGATGTGCTGGGGAAACAGTGAGTCAATGTTTTTTGGGGCATGCTGCTCTTTGAATTAGAAATTAGAAATGAGAAATGCGAAATGGTGGTGCGGCGCATAAACGTATAGAAGCGCCGCGAAGTATAGACAGTGGCGATGCCCGAAGGCGGTATTCAAGTCACTAGTCACTAGTCCCCAGTCACTTCCCAAAGAGGGCAGATACGACAAGCTGCTTTTGCATTTTGTCGCAGCTGCCCTTTTTCGTTCTGCCTGGCGTCGCTTGAAATCATTTTGCGCTTGCATTGTTGATTCATTTAGTATAAAGTATATATCAATAGCGAAAATATACAAAAATATGTATACACACTATATAAATCACATGCACTTATTGAGAGACCCTCTCATTTCTAATGGTCACTTCGGAGGTCGATCTTATGCTTCTACCCCTCTTGCTGGTTCTTTTGCCGCTTGCAACGGCCGTGACGTTGCTCTTGACACGCGATGCCTCCTTCCGCACCCTGCTCGTGAAAGGCTCGGCAGCGGTGATGATGGGGCTCGCACTTGCCGTTGCCGTCACCTGCTTTGATGAGCCGGTGAAGATCGGCGTGGATAGTGAGCTGCTGAAAGCGGTGATGCTGGCGGCAGACTTCCTTGTTATCCTGGCGGTCTGCTACTATGCGAAGAAATTCAAACGCTACAGCATCGCGCTTCTGGGGCTTGTGCAGTTTGCGATCGTGGCGGCCTTTGAATGGCATATGGGTGAGCGCATCTATGTATCATGGGATTTCCTCATCGATCACTTTGCCATCATCATGATCCTGATCGCCGGCATCATCGGCGGACTCATCGCGGTGTACTCCTTGGGCTACATGGCGCAGTACCATCGAAAGCATACGGGGATCCCTGACCGGCGCGGCTTTTTCTTCTTCGTGGTCTTCCTCTTCCTTTCGGCGATGTTCGGTCTCGTCATGTCGAACAATCTGCTCTTCATGTACACCTTCTGGGAGATCACGTCTCTCTGCTCCTTCCTCCTGATCGGCTATTCACAGACGAATGAAGCGATCCATAATTCCTGCAAGGCGCTCTGGATGAACCTTTTGGGCGGGCTTGCCTTTGCATTGGCGATCGTCCTTCTGGGGGAGAAATACTACACGGTCGAGCTGTCCCTCTTGGTGAATCTGGGCCGCAGCCGTGAACCTGTCGAGCTTATCGCAGCGCTCCTCGTCTTCTGCGGATTCACGAAATCGGCGATGATGCCCTTCTCCGGATGGCTTCTGGGGGCGATGGTGGCACCGACGCCGACATCGGCGCTCCTGCACTCTTCGACCATGGTCAAGGCGGGTGTCTTCCTCATCATCAAGCTCGCGCCGATCCTGGGAGACAATCATGTCGGCATCATGGCAATGCTGGTGGGCGGGATCACCTTCTTCTTCGCTTCCTGCGCCGCCATTTCCCAGTCCGATGGGAAAAAGGTGCTCGCCTATTCCACGATCTCGAATCTCGGTCTGATCGTCTGCTGCGCAGGCACAGGCTCCTATGAAGCCGCATGGACGGCGATCATGATCGTCATCTTCCACGCAGTCGCCAAGTCTCTCCTCTTCCTCACGGTTGGCACCGCAGAGCAGCAGCTCGGCAGCCGCGATCTGGAGAATTTCGATGGGATCTTCAATTCCATGCCGCGCCTTTCGCTCTGCATGGTGATCGGCATCTGCGGGATGTTCCTCGCACCGTTCGGCATGCTGATCTCCAAGTGGGCCGCTATGAAAGCCTTCGTCGATGCAGGACAGCCGCTGCTTCTCCTCGTCCTCGTCTATGGCTCGGCGACCACGCTCTTCTACTGGACGAAGTGGCTCGGCAAGATCACGACCTTTGTCCCGACGAATGAAAACCGCGAGCGAGGGATCCTTGGCGTCGAATGGACGGCGCTCAAAACGCTGGCAGCACTGACGCTCATCGTCTGCGTGCTCTTCCCGCTCGTTTCGGAATACGGCGTCATCCCCTACCTCGCACTCACTTATCATGCGACGGCAGAGGTCATCGCGCAGAGCAATCTCTGGATCATGTCGCTCATGGTCTTCCTCCTGGTCGTCCTGCCGCTGCGCTTCGGCAAAAGCCGCGAGAAGAAGCAGGTCGTCACGAATCTTTCCGGGGAGAACCTCGGGAGTGACAATGCCTATCGCGGCGCCGGCGGACGTGTCGTCCCCGTCACATTGCGGAACTGGTATCTGGAGAGCTGGTTCGGTGAAGACCGCATGAAGCTCCTTGGCTACACCGCAGCCCTTGCCTGCGTCCTGATGGAGCTGTCTTTGACTGTAGGAGGTGCATTCCATGTCTGACTTCCTGATGCCTATCGCAGGGGGCCTCCTGTACCTCCTCTTAGCGCCGATCCTTGGCGGACTGCTTTCCGGGTGCGACCGCATCATCTCCGCCCGTATGCAGCGAAGAAAGGGGCCGCCCCTCCTGCAGCCCTTCTATGATTTCCTGAAGCTGTGGGGAAAGCAGCCGATCGCCGTCAATAAGGCGGAAGGCTTCTACATCTTCGGCTTCCTTCTTTTCGTCCTTCTGACAGGCACCCTCTTCTTCGCGCAGGGCGATATCCTGCTCGTCGTATTCACACTGACCATGGCGAGTGTCTGCCTCATCATCGCGGCGTATGCCGTCGACTCCCCCTACAGCCAGATCGGCGCGGAGCGTGAGCTCGTGCAGACCATGGCGTATGAACCGATGCTCCTCATGGTGGCACTCGGCTTCTACCTCGCCAGCGGCAGCTTCTCCGTCGGAGACATCCTGACGGGCGCCCATATGAATATCCTGCGTATGCCGGGCATCTTCTTCGGTCTCTGCTTCATTCTTCTCATTAAATTCAGGAAATCGCCCTTCGATATCTCCATGTCGCATGAAGCGCATCAGGAGCTCATCGGCGGTCTGAAGACAGAGATCTCCGGCCGTACCTTGGCCGTCGTCGAGATCGCGCACTGGTATGAGAATGTGTTCCTCTTCGGCCTCGTGCTCCTCTTCTTCGCATCGGATACCTGGTGGACATGGCTTCTCGGCCTTGCCATCTGCGAGATCGTTTTCTTCGCAGAGATCCTCATCGACAACTGCTGCGCCCGCATCAAGTGGGAGCGCATGCTCGCCTCCACCTGGCTCGTCGGCCTCATGGCAGGCTTTCTGAATATCGCATTTTTGATGTATTTCAAATAAAGGTTGTCTGGTTCAGGTTAATGGGTTCAAGTGAGCGGCGTCGCGCTTTGCACCGAATATAAAATGGCGGCGAAGCCGCCACCACAAGTTTGAAAACAGGGATGAGCAGCTAGTGACTGGTAGCTAGGGATTAGTGGCTGGTGGCTGGTGGCTAGTGACTAGTGACTTACATACCACCTTCGGGCATTGCCCCATATATACTCGCGGCGCATTTCGTCATCCTGAGCGGAGTGAAATGTCGGATGTTCGAAAATGTAAAGGCGGAACAGTGAGAACTGAGTCGAAGGATCTGGCGCCGCACCACCACTCCTAACTCCTAACTCCTAACTCCTAACTAGAGAGCGCGCGAGGCTTTCACCCACAATCAAAGGGAAGCATGTCCCGTGGGCTAACCCTGAACCCAATAACACCCTATCCCAATTCACTCCATTCCGGAGGTCATGTATGAGCTTTGAAAAGAAATCTCCCTGGCTGATCCACTATGACGGATCGTCCTGCAACGGCTGTGATATCGAGGTGCTTGCGTGCCTGACACCGCTCTATGACGTGGAGCGCTTCGGCATCGTCAATACCGGCGACCCGAAGCACGCCGATATTTTCCTTGTCACCGGCGGCGTGAACGCACAGAACCTGCCTGTCGTCCGCCAGATCTATGAACAGATGCCGGAGCCGAAGGTGGTGATCGCCGTCGGGACCTGCGCATGCAGCGGCGGCATCTTCCGCGAGTGCTATAATATGCTTGGCGGCATGGACAAGGCGATCCCCGTCGATGTCTACGTCCCCGGCTGCGCCGCACGTCCGGAGGCCATCATTGATGGCGTCGTAAAAGGCCTTTCCGTGCTGGAAGAAAAGCAGAAGAAACTGAGAAAAGGTTGATGGGTTCAGGTTGGCGGGTTCAAGGTTATGGTGCGGTGCGAAATATTTATAAAGCGCCGCACTATCACACTGAAGTTTGAAAGCAGGGATTAGTAGCTAGGGATTAGTGGTGCCGAGTGACTAGTGACTTGTAGCTTGAATAACACCTTCGGGCATCGCCCCGTTTCGTCATCCTGAGCGGCGAGAAACATCGTATGTGAGATAACGAATGCCAGAACAGATGCGACCTGAGCCGAAGGATCTTGGCGAAGCCGCTACCTTCACTCCTAATTCCTCATTCCTAATTTCTCATTCGAGCAAGGCTTTCATCCCCAATCAAAGGGCAGCACGCCCCGAGGGATTAACCCCGAACCCCGAACCCATTTCTATCCCCCTCCCAAAGGAGAACATCTATGAAACAGCAGTTTATCACCATTCGCCCGGAAGACCTCTTGGAGCGTGTGGCGCGATTCAAAAAAGAAGGCTGCCGCCTGGTCCAGATCCTCTGCACCCGTACCACGGAGGGCTTCGAACTGACATACACCTTTGATAAAAATTATTTCCTCTACCACCTGCGTCTGACCGCGGCGCTCGACGGCTCCGTCATGAGCATCACGAGCCTGTACTGGTACGGCTTTGTGTGGGAGAATGAGATCCACGATCTTTTCGGGCTGGATGTCCGTTTCATCGCGCCCGATGTGGACTATGGCGGGCATTTTTACCACCTCGCGCAGAAGACGCCGTGGCATGACCTGTCGAATGCCGTCCACGCGAAGCAGGCCGTGAAGGTGAACCTTCGAAGCGGTCTTGGCGTCGATGCATCTGTCGTGAAGAAGGAGGAGGGCAATGGCTGAACTCACTACCGTTTCCTTTGGCCCGCAGCATCCGGTCCTGCCGGAGCCGATCCATCTGGATCTGGAGCTGAAGGATGAGAAAGTCGTCCGCGCCGTGCCGTCCATCGGCTACGTCCACCGCGGACTGGAAAAGCTGGTCGAGAAGCGCGATTTCAAGCAGTTCATCTATGTCGCAGAGCGCGTCTGCGGCATCTGCTCCTTCGGGCATGGCTGGGGCTATGCGAAGGCCGTCGAAGGGCTGATGGAGATTGACGTGCCGCGCCGTGCGAGCTACCTGCGTACGATCTGGCATGAGCTTTCCCGTCTGCACAGCCATCTCCTGTGGCTCGGGCTTGGCGCGGATGCGCTGGGCTTCGAGAGCCTTTTCATGCACTGCTGGCGGCTTCGCGAGACGATCTTGGATATTTTCGAAGAAACGACCGGCGGCCGCGTCATCTTCTCCGTCTGCGCGGTGGGCGGCGTGCGCCGTGACCTCACGGATGCCATGAAGAAGAGCATCGAGGAGAGGCTCACCGGCCTGCGCAAGGAGATCGAGGAGATGGCGTCTGTCTTTCTCTATGACGATACCATCCAGACACGTCTGGAAGGTGTCGGTATCCTTTCGATGAATGAGGCGATGGATCTGGGCTGTGTCGGTCCGATGGCACGCGCCAGCGGCGTTCCGAATGATTACCGTATGGCCGATAATGACGGCGCATACAGGGATCTGGGATTTCATCCGGTCCTAGAGCAGACCGGCGACTGCCTCGCCCGCGCGAAGGTACGCATCCGCGAGCTCTACCAGTCTATCGACATCATTCTAGGCGCGCTCGAAAATCTCCCGGAAGGCGCGATCGCATCGCCTGTCCGCGGCGTCCCGCCCAAGGGCGAATTTTTCACCCGCGTCGAGCAGCCGCGCGGCGAAGCCATCTACTATATCAAGGGGAATGGAACCAAGAACCTCGAGCGCTTCCGTCTCCGCACCCCGACGAACTGCAATATCGCGGCCCTCGTCAAAATGCTGCAGGGCTGCGACCTCGCCGATGTGCCGAATATCATCCTGACCATCGACCCCTGCATCAGCTGCTGCGAAAGATAGGTCGGGTTCAGGGTTCAAGGTTCAAGGTTCAGGGGTGCGGTGGAACAGTTGGGGAATCAGTGCTTCCCTAGAAATGCGAAATGGTGGTGGCGGCTTCGCCGCAAATATAATGGCGCTTCACGCTCTCCCTCCTTCCTCTGGAAGGAGGTGCCCCGAAGGGGCGGAGGTTGGCAATGCGCAGCATCGCAAGATTCGCGAAGCGAATTTGAATGGAGGATGACAGCCTTCCCCGTATAGTACCCCCTTCCCGAGGGGAAGGGGCTTTATATAGAACTCGCGGCGCTTCCAAAATATGATGCGCCGCACCATCAACCTGAACCCTTATTTTTCCCCAAGTCAAAAGGAGGCTTTCACATATGAGTTACCTGGTATATATCAAACAGGCCGTGGCGAATTTATTCAAGCCTCCTGTGACCTCGGAGTATCCGCTGGCGCCGAAGACCTTCTGTCAAGGTGTTCGCGGGCGCGTGGTGAATGACGTCAGCCAGTGCATTCTCTGCGGCATGTGCGAAAGAAGCTGTCCTTCCGGCGCACTCACTGTCGACAGAAAGACAGGCGAGTGGAGGATCGATCCTTTCTCCTGCATTCAGTGCGGCGCATGTGTGGAGGCGTGTCCGAAGAAGTGCCTCTCCATGGATCCGCACTATGCGATGCCGGGCCTTAAAAAGACGGAGATCATTCTGACCGTCGTCAAGAAGGAGGGCGTCAGCGAAGTCAAGAAGACTGTTGCCGCGCAGAATACAGCCATGCTCGCGATGGATGACCGAAGCCATATCGTCAATAATGTGATGAAGTGCGTTTTCTGCGGCATGTGTGAAAGAAACTGTCCGGCGGGTGCCATCACCGTTGACCGTGCGAACCGTACATGGCGCATTGATCTGGAAGCCTGCGTGAACTGCGGTACCTGTATCGACAACTGCCCGAGAAAGTGTCTCTCGCTCGGCTGTTACCTGGGCAATCGGACAGAGATCACCGTTCACGGCGTCTCGAAGATCCGAAGAAGACCGGAGGGGCAGCCCGTCATAAAGGAAGCGCAGCCGCCGGCAGCGGCAGAAGCGGCTGTGGCTGACAACCATGTAAAAAATGACATCGGAAAATGCCTCTTCTGCGGCAAGTGCGAAAAGACCTGTCCGGTGGACGCCATCACGATCGACCGCAGAAACCGTACATGGACGATCGATCGGAACAAGTGCATCACCTGCGGCGCCTGCGCGCTTGACTGTCCGGCGAAGTGCCTTTCCCTCGAAGATACATGGGGAGAAGGAGAAAATAAAGCCGCTGTCACCACCTATCAGGGCAAGGTCCTGACCCGCCGCCCGCGCGTGCGCCCGGCGCCGCCGGCACCGAAGGCAGAACCGGCTCCTGCGCCGAAAGAAGACGTCCCGCAGTCGGAGAATCCGCATCATGTGAAGAATGACATCGAGAAATGCCTCTTCTGCAGACGCTGTGAGCACAGCTGTCCGATGCAGGCGATCACGATCGACCGAAAGACGCGGAAGTGGACGATCGACCGCGAGAAATGCGTGGCGTGCGGCGTATGCGCAGAGAACTGTCCGGCGAAGTGCCTTGCGATGAAGGAAGAGTGGGAGGAAGGCGAGGACAAAGCCCTCGTGCTGACGCTCACCGGAAAGGCTCCGGTGCGTCCCGCCCGTCCGGCGGCAAAACCGGCGGAAGCTGCAAAGCCTGCCGCAGAACCATCGAAGGCAGAAGCACCGAAAGCAGTCCCTGCCCCGGAACTGGCAAAGGACGTGCCGCAGTCGGAGAATCCGCATCATGTGAAGAATGACATCGAGAAATGCCTCTTCTGCGGACGCTGTGAGCACAGCTGCCCGATGCAGGCGATCACGATCGACCGAAAGACACGGAAGTGGACGATCGACCGCGAAAAATGCGTGGCGTGCGGCGTATGCGCAGAGAATTGTCCGGCGAAGTGCCTTGCGATGAAAGAAGAGTGGGAGGAAGGCGAGGACAAAGCCCTCGTGCTGACGCTCACCGGAAAGGCTCCGGTGCGTCCCGCCCGTCCGGCGGCAAAACCGGCGGAAGCTGCAAAGCCTGCCGCAGAACCATCGAAGGCAGAAGCACCGAAAGCAGTCCCTGCCCCGGAACTGGCAAAGGACGTGCCGCAGTCGGAGAATCCGCATCATGTGAAGAATGACATCGAGAAATGCCTCTTCTGCGGACGCTGTGAGCACAGCTGCCCGATGCAGGCGATCACGATCGACCGAAAGACACGGAAGTGGACGATCGACCGCGAAAAATGCGTGGCGTGCGGCGTATGCGCAGAGAACTGTCCGGCGAAGTGCCTTGCGATGAAAGAAGAGTGGGAGGAAGGCGAGGACAAAGCCCTCGTGCTGACGCTCACCGGAAAGGCTCCGGTGCGGCCCGCCCGTCCGCGTCCGCCTGTAAAGAAGGATGAGCCCCATGCATGAGTACCCGGTGACACTGGAGATCGTCCGCATCGCAGAAAAGACCGCCCGTGAAAAGGGCGGTCTTGTGAAAGCGATCCATCTCGTCGTGGGTGAAGACTCGGGATTCATCGGAGAGTCCATCCAGATGTACTTTGATGTGATCTCCGAAGGCACCTTTTGCGAGGGCGCGCGGCTGACGATCCGGGATATCAAGCCGAAGATGCGCTGCGACCGATGCGGCGCTCTTTTTGAACGGAAGCGCTTCTCCTTCACCTGTCCCCATTGCGGCGGCGATGGCTCCCCGACAGAGATCGGGAAGGAGTTCTATATAGAGAGCGTGGATCTGGAAATTTAAAACCTTCTATGGCAGTCTATTTACCTGCCAGTTGCATAGCAAGAAAAAGGAGATACCCATGCATATGGTCAAAGCTGGCGTGATGGAGAATATTTACGCCCATAACAATCACATTGCCGAGCATGTCAGACATTACCTGACGGAGCGGAATATTTTCGCCGTGAATGTCATGGGCGCACCGGGGACGGGCAAGACCACCTCGCTCGAGCAGCTCATGAAGTACATCGCGCGCAAGGTCTATGTCATCGAAGGTGATATCGAGTCCGACATCGATACCGAGCGCCTCAGAAAGCAACATGTGAAGGCGGCGCAGATCAATACCTTCGGAGCCTGCCATCTGGATGCACCGCTCGTGCATAATGCGGTACACACCATGGATTTCGATGCGCAGGGCATCCTCTTCATCGAAAATGTCGGAAATCTCGTCTGCCCTGCCGAGCTGGATATCGGCGAGCACATGAAGCTCCTCATCGTCAGCGTGGCAGACGGCAGCGATAAGCCGTACAAGTATCCGCTCGCTTTTGAAAAAGCGGATATGATCCTCTTGAACAAGGTCGACCTCATGCCTTATCTGGACTTCGATGAAGAGTTCTTCATGAAAGGCATCCGCCATCTGAATAAGAATGCGCCCGTTTTCAAGGTCAGCGGAAAGACCGGAGAAGGGTATGAAGAGGCCGCGAAGTGGATCTGCGAGAAGGCGGGGATGAGTGACTAGTGACTGGGGACTAGTGACTGGTAGCTGGTATAGCGATTTGTTAACTTCTGGACTTAGTGAGAAGTGCTGGAAGGGGCACACCATTCATATAGTGCCCCAATACCCCTCCTTATATAAAATTCCGCGGCGCTTCCTATTTTCATGCGCCGTACCTTCACTCCTAACCCCTCACTCCTCACTTGATTTGGGAGTTGAGTTAAATGCCAGTTATTTAGAAAACGCAATACTAGTGCCTGGATTAGAAAATGTGATTCTCGTATCGTCATTTCGAGCGAAGTCGAGAAATCTTTGTCATTTGCGGTCAGGCGGGCGATGTTTGGAAACTCTAAACGGGAAACCTGTTGTCCGCAGGCCTTCGGGCATCGCCCCGTTTCGTCATCCTGAGCGGCGAGAAACGTCGTATGTGAGATAACGAATGCCAGAACAGCTACGACCTGAGCCGAAGGATCTCGGCGAAGCCACCACCTTCCCCATAGAACCCGTTGAACCCATAGAACCCGTTGAACCCGCGAATCTTTTATTTCTGAAAGGAGCCTGCCATGCTGACCTATCGCATCACTGCCCTTGGCCGTGTGCAGGGCGTGGGCTTCCGTCCGCTCATTTGCCGTCTGGCAGGGGCGCATCATATCACAGGCACCGTCAGGAATGAAGGCGGCGTCGTCACCATCATTGCACAGGGGAGCCGCGAGGCTCTCCTTTCTTTCATGGAGGATATACGGGCGGCGAGGCCGCCTGTGGAGGTCGCGGAAATGCGTGTGGAGGAGATCGCCCATGCGCCTTTGCCCAATTTCCGTGCGATCGTAAGCGGCGGAGCGGTACGCGCACCGCTCTTTCCGGCGGATCTTGGCATCTGCGAAGACTGCCAGGCAGATATGAAAGATCCCAAGGACCATCACTATGGCTACCCCTACACGTCCTGCACCGCCTGTGGGCCGCGCTATACGATGATCGAGGCGCTTCCCTATGACCGCGAGCGGACGACCATGAAGGATTTCCCTCTCTGCAAGGACTGCGAGAAGGAGTACAAAAGCCTTTCTGACCGCCGTTGTCATGCGGAAAGCATCGCGTGCGCACACTGCGGCCCGCAGCTGAAGGGATGGACGAGGGAGAGACGGTTTGAAAAAGAGGCGGCGATGGCAGAAGCGATCCGTCTTGCGAAAAAGGGCGCGATCCTTCTGGTGAAGGCGATGGGCGGCTACCAGCTCGTCTGCCGCGGGGACAGGAAAGAGACGGCGGGCTGTCTTCGTCGCATGAAGCACCGCAGCGGGAAGCCGTTCGCGCTGATGATGAAAGACATCGACATGGCGAAGGCGTGGGCGATGCTTTCGGAGAAAGAGGTCGAAATGCTCACCTCGCCGGTGCGCCCGATCCTGCTTGCCTCGCCGAGACGGAAGGTCCTTCCTGCCGTGGCATCTCGCGTGCCGCGTCTGGGGCTTTGCCTTCCTTCGACCGGATTCTACAGCCAACTGGCGGAGGGCATCGATGCGCCGCTCATCGTCACGAGCGCGAACCAAAGCGGCGAGCCGATGATCTTCAGAGACGAGGAGGCGCGGGCGTACTACGAAGCGCACGAAGACATCGCAGGGCTTTTCTTCTATGACAGGGAGATCCTGCGCCCTGCTGATGACAGCGTCATGCAGCTGCAGGGAAGGGAAGTGCAGATCCTTCGAAGAACGCGCGGATTTCTCCCGGAACCGGTGGTGAGAGACGCGCCATCCGGCATGGCCCTTGCGACAGGGGCGGACATGGCGCCGGGCTTTGCCCTCGCGGGCGGCGGCTCGCTGTATCCCGCCGAGGTGCCATGCGACATCCTGAATGAACGCTCGCAGGCGTTTTTTCTGGAAACAGAGCAGGACTGGGAAAAGCTCTTGGGGCTTTCGCCGCAAGCGGTCATCTCGGATCTGCATCCTGCCTACCTGTCCCGCCTTTTGGGAGAAAAAACAGCCAGAGAGCGGGGGATTCCCTTTTATACCGTCCAGCATCATCACGCCCATGCGCTCTCTGTCATGGCGGAGCATCATCTGCAAGGAAAGTCCCTTGCCTTCGTCTTTGACGGCACAGGCTATGGGGAGGACGGCACCGTCTGGGGTGGAGAGATCCTTCTCTGCGAAGGGACGTCCATGCAGCGCGTGGGACACCTTGCGCCGATTTCCATGATCGGAGGCGATGCCTCTATGAAACAGGCGTGGAAGAGCGCGCTCTCTTATCTGGCAGCAGCGGGCCTTCCGTCGAAGGATCCGCGCGCGCCTCTCATCCGCGCTGCACTTTCTCATCACGTGAATACGATAAAAAGCTCCTCCATGGGCCGTCTCTTCGATGCGGCGGCGGCTCTGCTGGGGCTTGGCGAGGAGAATCATTTCAAAGGCGAGTGTCCCATGGCGCTGGAAGCCGCCGCGATGGCAGCTGTGCACGCTCCGAAGATTTTCTGGGAAGGGAAAGAGCAGGATGGGCGTCTTCTCTGGGACGGACGCACGCTCCTCGCCTCGCTGCTGGCGTCCCATGGTACAATAGAAGAAAAGGCGCTTGCCTTTCACGAGGCCATTGCCGAGATGATCCTCTCCTCGGCGGAGCACTTCGGCCTGCCGCGCATCCTTCTCTCCGGCGGCTGTTTTTCGAATCAGCTTCTCCTCGCTCGTGCGCGGGAAGCGCTTCAAAAGCGCGGCTTTTCTGTCTATACCAATGAAAAAGTCCCGTCGGGCGATGGCGGCATCGCGCTCGGACAGGCATTGTTCTATCTCATGAAGAATCAGAAATAAAGCCCTCTGTTTCCCGAAAGGAGCATCCCTATGTGTGTAGCATATCCCGGCCGCGTCGTCTCCATCGAAGGCACGCATGGCATGGTCGATTTCTCCGGCTCCGAGGTCCGTGTGAACCTCTCCATGGTGCCCGCAAAGCTCGGTGACTACGTCCTCGTCCACGCCGGCATGGCGATCCAGATCGTGAAAAAGGACGAGGCAAAGGACTGGATCGCCCTGTTCAAGGAGATCGGGGAAGAAATGGGTGACTAGTGACTGGCAGCTAGGGACGAGTGACTTACATACCACTTTCGGGCATCGCCCCGTTTCGTCATCCTGAGCGGCGAGAAATGTCGTATGTGAGATAACGAATGCCAAAACAGCTGCGACCTGAGTCGAAGGATCTCGGCGAAGCGTCGCTCCTCTTAGCCTTCCCCTCGAGGGGAAGGCTGACGATACGAGGAAAACCTGCGATCGCAAACCTTCGGGCATCGCCAGATTTATACTGCGGCGAAGCCGCCACCACAACCCTGAACCCTGAACCCTGAACCCTGAACCCTGAACCCTGAACCCTGAACCCTGAACCTATTTCTCAAAGGAGCCTTTTATGGAGGAACGCAAACTTGCCCGCTGGCTTTCCTGCTACGACGGGCCGCCGCTCACACTGATGGAGGTGTGCGGGACGCATACCTCAGCGCTGTACCGTTCGGGCATCCGTCAGATGCTCCCGCCGCAGATCACCTTCCTCTCCGGACCGGGCTGTCCGGTGTGTGTGACACCGACGTCCTACATCGATAAGCTCGTCCGCTATGCGCTCACTCCGGGCTGTCAGGTGATGGCCTTCGGCGATCTCCTCGCCGTCCCGGGCAGTCGGATGTCACTCTCCGGTGCGGAAGGCAGGGGCGGGCGCGTGGATTTCTTCTACGATCCGGAAGAGGTGCTCGCCAAGGCGGCCGCCGATCGCAGGACGACCTTCATCCTCGCCGCCGTCGGTTTTGAGACGACGGCGCCTGTCTGGGCGGATCTCATCCGCCGCGTCTATGAGGAGCACATCCCGAATGTCCGCTTCCTGACGGCACTCAAAACGATGCCGGGGGCGATGTCGCTGATCTCCGGAGAAAGCCACATCGATGGCTTCCTCTGCCCCGGTCATGTCGCCGTGATCACAGGATGCCGCCCGTTTAGAAAATTGGCGGAAGAAACGGAAGAGACGATGGTGATCGGCGGCTTCTCGCCCGCTGACCTTCTCCGCGCACTGACGCGCCTCGTGCTTGCGGCGTCGCAGAAAAAGAGGGGACTATGGAATGAGTATCCGAGCGTTGTGACGGAAGAGGGAAATCCGAAGGCACTGGCTCTCCTTGCGGATGTTTTCACGCCGGGGGATGCCGTGTGGCGCGGTCTTGGGACGATCGCAGGCTCCGGGCTTTATCTCCGAGAGAAATACCGCGTGCTCGATGCGGGCAGCTGGGGACTCTCAGAAGATCGGATGCCCGCCGGCTGTCGCTGCGGCGATGTCCTGACAGGCCGCATCACGAGCGAAGAATGTCCCTGCTTCGGCCGTGCCTGCACGCCTGAGCATCCTGTCGGTGCCTGTATGGTCTCCTCTGAGGGTGCCTGCTGCATCACCTATCGGGAAAAGTGATTGCGTGACTAGGGATTAGTGACTAGGGTTTAGAGATTAGGATTCTCCAGCATCGTCATCCCGAGCGTAGCCGAGGGTCTCTACTGCACTGTGGGAATCAGCGTGTATGCGCCGGGGAAAAACGATGTCTTGGTGCTGCTGAACATCAGGCAATGAGCGTTCTGCTATAGAGCTTTCTCGGCTACGCTCGAAATGACGACGGCGCGAAGCGCTATCAAAATTCTGCGGCGCTTCATTATTTTATGCGCCGCACCACCATTTCTCATTTCTAATTTCTCATGCAAGCAAAGCTTTCATTCGAAATCAAGGGACAGCACGCCTCCTGGGCGAACCCTGAACCCTGCACCTATTTCCAACCAACGATCAATCAACAAGGAGCATCTATTTATGAATATCGAACTTCGCCACGGGAGCGGCGGCGAGGAGACGGGAAAGCTCATCGCCTCGTTCTTTGCCAAATACCTGACAAATCCCATCTTAGACCGTATGGAAGACGGTGCGGTGCTGCCGCCCCTCTCCGGCGTGCCTGTCATGACGACGGACAGCTTTGTCGTCTCGCCGCTCTTCTTTCCGGGGGGCGACATCGGACGGCTCTCCGTCTGCGGGACGGTGAATGATCTGGCCTCGATGGGGGCAAGGCCTCTCTATCTGACGGCGGGCTTCATCCTTGAGACGGGACTTTCCACCGATGTGCTGGAGCCGATCGTCCGCTCCATGGCAGAGACGGCGAGGGAGGCAGGCATCACGATCGTGGCCGGTGATACAAAGGTCATCGAAGGGAAGGGCGGCCTTTACATCAATACCGCGGGCCTTGGCGATCGCGCGCCTGCTTGTGAGATCTCCGCCGGAAATCTTCACGATGGGGATGCGATCCTCGTCACGGGGACGCTTGGCGACCATCACGCCGTCATCCTCACAGAGCGCATGCAGATGAAGACGACGCTTGCGAGCGACTGTGCGCCCCTGAATCATCTGGTGGAAGCCCTTCTGGCGGCGAAGCTGCCCATCCATACCATTCGCGACATCACGAGAGGGGGACTGGCGACCGTTGCCAATGAGCTGGCAGCAGCCTCCGGCGTTTCCATCACGCTCTCCGAAGAGGCACTGCCGATCAGAGAAGAGATCAAAGCGCTCTCCGGTATCCTGGGGCTTGATCCATTGACGATGGGAAACGAGGGCAAGATGCTGATCGCGCTCCCTGCCGCCGAGGCAGAGACGGCGCTTCGCATCCTTCGCGCGCTCCCCTATGGGACAGAGGCCGAAGAGATCGGGCGCGTCAGCACGGGAAGCGGCGTGCATCTTAAGACTCTCTATGGCGGATGCCGCCGCATCCTTCCGCTTCGGGGAGAGGGCCTTCCGAGGATTTGCTGAGAGAAAGTCGGGGATAAGTGACTGGTAGCTAGGGATTAGGGATTGGAAGCAAGCGGTGATTGAAATAGCGCAATTGTTGCGCTAATGGTTCTGCAAGGAAGATCCCTCGGCTTCGCTCGGGATGACGATACGTGCGAAGCACCATCAAAATTCCTCGGCGCTTCTATTTTTTTATGCGCCGCACCAAACCCTTTGAACTCGTAGAACCTACAGAACCCGCTGAACCTCTTTCAGCCGCAATCAAAGAGTATCACGCCCCACGGGCCAACCCCGAACCCATTTCATAAGGAGAACATCCATGATCCATAAATTTCACAGCCGGCCGAATGGCTGGGAGGGCATCACGCCCCATATTTACAAGGAAAATCCCGGGGTCTTTCGCGATGTGACGAAGCAGATCCTTTTTGATAATGAAGCCGACCTTCCGGTGCAGTTCCGTTATTTTCAGGTGGAGAAGGACGGCTTCTCTTCGCTGGAAAAGCATGAGCACATGCATCTCGTTTTGATCTTCAAAGGGAAGGGCCATGCGCTTCTTGGCAGTGATGTGCATGAAGTCAGGGAAGGGGATCTCATCACCATCCCGCCCTGGCAGTGGCATCAGTTTCGCGCGGACGCAGGAGACATCTTGGGCTTCCTCTGCCTCGTGAACCATGACCGCGACATCCCTGTCTATCCGACGGAGGAGGAGCTTTTGGCGCTCAAAAGAGATCCGGAGATCGAGAAATTCTTGAAAAAGTAAGGAGCATATATGTTTGAGAACAAGTCGACGATCATTTTTGATATGGACGGGACGCTGATCGACTCCGTCGGCGTGTGGAACCAGGTAGACCTCCGGCTGATCCAAACGCTTGGCGGACCTGCCATGGCAGAGGGCGATATCCAGCAGAGAAGAGAGCGCTTCCTGAAGGAGCATCAAGATGCGGAGAAGCCGTATCTTTCTTACTGCGAGGAGCTGGGGAAAACGTATGCCTCTGCATGGCAGGCCGAAGACATTCTGCAGGAGCGTTACCGCATAGCGCAGCATTTCCTGAAGGAGGTCGTGGACTACAAGCCGGGTGCACCGGAGGTGCTCCATGCTTTCAAGAAAGATGGGAAGACACTCGTGATCGCCAGCACCACGCGCCGCGGCAATATGGAGGTATATCGGAAGGAAAATAAAAATATCCGCGGCAAAGCACCGCTTGATTCCTGCTTTGCGAGGATCTATACGCAGGAGGATGCGCCGGAGATCAAGCCAAGCCCGGCGATCTACCTCAAGGTCATCGAGGATATGGGCCTTTCCAAAGAAGAATGCTTCATCTTCGAGGATTCGCTGGCGGGCGCGTCCGCGGCAAGAAATGCCGGCATCGACTTCGCCGTGATCTATGACCGCTACTCCGACGCCGACCGCGAAGAGCTTGATCAGATGACGCCGTATCAGTTCGACCATTGGAAGGACGTCCTTTCCGTCATCCGAAGAGAAAGGCGTTTCCCTAGTATTGCGTTTTCTAAATAACTGGCATTTAAGTCAACTTCTGAATCAAGTTAGGAGTGAGGAGTTAGGAGTGAGGAGTGAAGGTGCGGCGCATAAAATGAGGAAGCGCCGCAGAGTTTTATATAAATGACTGACAAGCTGTTTTATATAATGAGGGGGGATTGGGACACTATATGAATGGTGTGCCCCTTCCAGCACTTCTCACTTCTCTCTAAGTCCAGAAGTCCATCTGGCTCTGAGGGGTCGATAGAGTCGGTGTCCAAAGGCTGCATTTCAGTCACCCGTCACTTCCCATCCCTTTGACATCTGCCCTTTTTCATGCTATCATTCTCCAATAAGTGAGGGAGTAGCAGCCACTTCGGTGGAGCCCGTCAACATACTGGCAGTGACCCGTACATCCTGCCTGGCTTGCTTTAAAAATGCGAGACTCACGTGCATAGTTTTCGGCTGTGCGCGGGGTCTTTTTTTCGTTGGGAAAAGACTCCGTATGGGAAGATGGGGAATGAAGGGAGCGCAGAGCGCTGCAATGATAGATGACTGTATGCTCGTATAGGCAGCCTTCGGTGCCCGAAGGGGCAGATAGGGCACAGGCGGCATGCAAAAGGTCGGGGTGACGCGGTAACAGAGGCACCACTTCCGCCCTACCTATAGAACCTACTGAACCTCTTTTGCAAACAATCAAGGGGCTAACCCTAGTCACCAGTCACTAGTCCCCAGCTACCCAAATCGCACAGCTCATTTCATTTCGGGGAGATACCAATGAGTGGTTTATTTATTTTGAACAGTGTCCTGCTCGGCGTGGGACTTGCGATGGACGCCTTTTCCGTCTCGCTTGCGAATGGCCTTGCGAATCATTTCCTCCGCATCCGCACCATGTGTCTCATCGCGGGGACCTTCGGCTTCTTCCAGTGGCTGATGCCGATGGCAGGCTGGGCATGCGTGAACCGGATCGTCGATCTTTTTCAAGCCCTGCTCCCGCTCGTGCCGTGGGCATCGCTGGTCCTGCTCGTCGCCATCGGCTGGCTCATGATCAGGGACGGTCTCTCCGGAGATGAAGAGGACGTCAAAGTCAGCGTGGGCTTTCGCTACCTGTTGCTCCAGGGGCTCGCGACCTCCATGGACGCGCTCTCTGTCGGCTTTACCTTGGCGGAGTACCCCTTCGCCAAAGCGATGCTCGCAAGTATCATCATCGGCATCGTGACCTTCGCCATCTGCATCGCAGGGCTCTTCCTCGGGAAACGCTTCGGCATGAAGCTCGCGGATAAGGCGACCATCTTAGGCGGCGTGATCCTCATCGGGATTGGGCTGGAAATATTCTTCGGCGCGTGAGGATAGAGGGGTAGCCCTTAGGGGGCTGCCCCTTGATTGTGGAAGAAAGCTTTGCTCGAATTAGAAATGAGGAATGAGGAATGAGGAATGAAGGTGCGGCGCCAGATCCTTCGACTCAGTTCTCACTGCTTTGCCTTTACATTTTCGAACATCCGACATTTCACTCCGCTCAGGATGACGAAATGCGCCGCGGAGTATAGACGGTGGCGATGCCCGAAGGTGGTATTCAAGTCACTAGTCACTAGTCACTCGCGGCTCCTAATCCCTGGCCACTTCTTATTTCCAACTTTGGGAAACCCTTCAAGCGCAATCTATGGACGAGCCGCCCCTTGGGCTAACCCGAAACCTTTTCTGCTCTATATCAATTTTAGAAGATGCCCCTAGGCTTCTATGCCTTTCTCTCATATGAACTGCAAGAAGCATGAGTAAACGCAAATAATAAGCATATACTTGTTCAATAAACGCTTTACAAGCACTTTACCTGTTGTTTACGAAAAAACAGAATGATAAAATATTTCTGATAAACGTGCAACAGAATAGAGGGGCGATGAAGCCTTCAGAAAGACGGACTATCCTCTTGCACGATTTTGAGAGAGCATCTCGGAAGATGCAAGGAGGAAACCTATGAATAAGAAACTGGCATTGCTCGGTGTCGCAGTTCTTTCCGCAGGCATTCTTTTTGCCGGCTGCGGAAACAAAGACAAGAAAGCCGCAGGCGACGCTGCGTGGAAACCAACAAAGGACGTCAAGGTCATCGTGGCGTACAAGGCCGGCTCCGGCACGGACACCGGTGCGCGTCTCTTGACGAACAGCGCGAAGAAATATGTCGGGCAGACACTCGTCATCGAAAATAAACCGGGCGCTGACGGCAAGATCGGCTGGACGGAGCTTGCAAAATCCAAGCCGGACGGACAGACCATCGGCTTCATCAACCTGCCGACCTACACCACGCTCGCGCAGATGGAAGGCTCTGCATTCACGGACAAGTCCATCGTCCCGATCTGCAACCACCTGACAGAAACGGCTGTCGTCGTGGTCAAGAAGGATGCGAAGTGGAACAGCCTGAAGGAACTCGTTGCAGATGCACAGGCAAACCCGGGACAGCTGAAATGCTCTACGAATGGCGTGCAGGCTTCGAATCACACCGCAGCCCAGCTCCTTGCACAGTCTGCGAAATTTGAATACAACGCAGTTCCTTATGGCGGAACTGCTGACCAGCTCCTCGCTCTCCGTCAGGGCGAAGTCGATTTCTCCTGCGCGAAAGTCGCTGATGTGGCAAAACTCATCAAAGGAGACAGCGCAGAGCTGAAAGTCCTCGGCGTCTATGCGGAAAAGAGAGACCCGCAGCTCCCAGATGTACCGACCTTGGGCGAACTCGGCTACTATAATAAATGGTACGGCTCCGCGCGCGCCCTCGTCGCTCCGAAGGGCACCCCGGACAATGTGATCAAGTTCTACGAAGATGCGTTCAAGAAGACCATGGAAGATCCGGAAGTCAAGAAAGCCCATGAAAATGCGGGCATGGTCATCGACTTCAAAGACAGCAAAGCCCTTGGTCAGATGATCGCAGAACAGATGGACTTCTGCAAGAACGTTGTTTCTAAGCTGTATGCGAAATAATTGAGGGTGCAGGGTTCAGGTTGATAGGTTCAGGATTCGCAGCGTGATCCCTATTCTCTGGAAATCACAAAAGCGAGAAACGAGAATGTGCAAACGCTCGTTTCTCGCTTCTGTTTTCTGGTAACTAGGGACTAGTGGCTAGGGATTAGGTTGGCGATACGAGAAAACCGCTGGTTTCAATTTTCCGCGGCGCTTTCGTAATTTTATGCGCCGCACCAACCCCATGGAACCTCTTGAACCTATAGAACCCGCTCCCCCTCTTTCGCATGCAATCACGGGGCGATACGCCCCATGAGCCAACCCTGAATCCTTACCCCATTTTCCAAAGGAGTCAAACCATTTCATGAAAAAATCAGATATCTATATCTGCGGCTTCATGTACGCTTTCAGTTTCTTTTTCCTCTACCTGACACAGAGCTTTCCCCTCGGGGCGCGGCACTATCCGCACTTCGTCATCGGGCTGCTGCTCCTTCTCACCACTGTCCGCGTGGGGCAGATGGTGCGTGACTACCGGAGAGAAAAAGCTTCGGAAAACGACATGCCGGTCCTCTTCGACGGCTTTATGCCGAAACAATTCTGGACCATGTTTGCGGCCTTCATCCTCTACTTTGTCATGATGTACCTCGTCGGTTTCTATCCCGCATCCTTGGTCTACCTGCTCTTCTGTCTGAAATTCTTCAAGATCCGGCCGCTCTACATTCTGCTGGTTCTCGCCGGTATGGTGGTGCTGGTATTCGGTACCTTTGATCTCTTCCTGAATGTGCCCCTTCCGATGGGCATGCTCATCGAAGACTTGCTCTAAGGAGGAAATGACATGGATGCGAATACATTAGCACTGATGGCCCAGGGCTTCGGTAATGCTCTGGACCCTATGAATCTTCTCATGATGGTGATCGGCGTCACCATTGGCGTCATTGTCGGCTGCATGCCAGGGCTCTCCGCGGCGATGGGTGTCGCGCTCCTCCTGCCTCTCACCTTCGGGATGAAGGCAGAAACGGGCCTCATCATGCTCGGCGGCATTTACTGCGGCGCCATCTTCGGCGGCTCCATCTGCGCCATCCTGATCCACACCCCGGGCACTCCGGCTTCGGCTGCGACCGCACTCGACGGCTATGAGCTCACCAAACAGGGACGCGCGGGCAAAGCGCTCGGCACCGCCTGCACCGCTTCTTTCTTCGGCGGGCTTCTCTCCTGCATTTCCCTCTACTTCTTCGCACCGCTCCTTGCAGAGCTTGCGATGAAATTCGGCAGTCCGGAATATTTCTGGCTCGCCCTCTTCGGACTCACCATCATCGCCGGCGTCACCACCGGCTCCATGGTCAAGGGCCTCATGAGCGGCGCCTTCGGGCTCATCCTCTCCACCATCGGCATGGACCCGATGGAAGGGACCGCGCGCTACATGTTTGGTGTTGATGAGCTTTACAACGGCATCAATGTCACCTGCGCGATGATCGGACTTTTCTCCATGTCCCAAGTCTTTATCCTCATGGAAAAAGCCATCAAGGAACGCGGAAGCATTGTGAAATTCAAAGACTCCGTGCTGCTCAAAGCCCATGAACTGAAACAGATCGCGCCGACCGTCATCCGCTCATGGCTCATCGGGAACATCATCGGCATTCTTCCTGGCGCCGGCGCCTCCATCGCCTGCTTCCTCGGCTACAATACTGCCAAGCAGTTCTCCAAGACACCGGAGAAATTTGGACACGGCTCCATCGAAGGCGTCGCGGGCTCCGAAGCTGCGAACAACGCCGTCACCGGCGGCTCGCTCATCCCGACGCTGACTCTCGGCATCCCGGGTGAATCCGTCACCGCCGTTCTCATGGGCGGCCTCATCATCCAGGGCCTCCAGCCGGGGCCGGAGCTTTTCACGAAATATGCGCCGATGACCTACACCTTCTTCGCCGGCTTCGTCATCGTACAGTTCTTCATGCTCCTCATCGGACTCGGCGGCTGCCGCATCTTCGCACACATCGCCAAGATCTCCGATGCCATCCTCATCCCGTGCATCTTCGTCCTCTGCGTCGTCGGCTCCTTCGCCATCAATAACAGCTTCGTCGACGTTGTCCTCATGTTCATCTTCGGCGTCATGGGATACCTCATGCGTAAGATGGGCCTCAATACCGCTGCCGTCGTCCTCGCCCTCATCTTAGGGCCGATCGGCGAGCGTGGCCTGAGGAGAAGCCTCACCCTTTCGGGCAACGACATTTCCATCCTCTTCTCTACCCCGATCTGCTGGGTCCTCATCATCCTCTGCATCCTCTCCGCCTTCTCCCCGCTCCTCATGGACTGGCTGAAGAAAGGGAAAGCAGCTATCAAGGGATGATTCGCTGCACGCAAAAGGCGATGTGAAATAACGATCATCTCATTTTCGCGTTCCATCTGCCGCGGGGGACTTGCAGCTCTCATAGGAGTGACCGGGAAACCTTATCCCAGCTGTCTTTCATACCATAGTCACCCTATCCGCCCCTTTCGGGCACCTTCCCCTAGAGGGGAAGGCTGCGATACGAGAATACCATCTTCTAAAAAAGGCGGCGAATCCGCCACGAGAGCCCTGAACCCTGAACCAAATGAAAGCAAAGTAAAAAGGGGCTGTGAAGAAATGAGGATTCATTTCTTCACAGCTCCTTTTTTGTTGCTGGTGACTTGACGAGCCGTTTCCCTAAATAACTTTTCGCCAAGACTGGAAAAAGAGCGGAAAGTATGGTATTATCTATGCATGAGTATGCGGGTGTAGTTCATCGGTAGAACGCCAGCTTCCCAAGCTGGACAGGAGGGTTCGACTCCCTTCATCCGCTCCACATGAATTGGGAGAGCCCGAAAGGGCTCTTTTTTGTTTGGCTTGGTAGGATATAATAGTGGTGACTAGTGATTGGTGAATCAAGCCAAGAAAGGAATCAACGTATGCCATACACCTACTACGATATCGGACTGAATCTTTTTACGAAATCCTTCCCTCATCCGGAGAAGATCATCGAGGACGCGCACGCCGCAGGGATCCAGTGTATCCTGACAGGCTCGGAGGCGGAGGAGAATGAGCTCGTGAATGATTTCACGAAGACCCATGACGTCTACGGGACGGCGGGGATCCATCCGCACAGCGCCGACGAAGCGAAGGAGGAGGACGTGGCGCGCATCGAGGAAATATTGACCACGAATCCCCGCATCCTGGCGGTGGGAGAGACGGGGCTCGACTATGACCGCATGTACAGCAGGAAGGAGAATCAGATCCACTACTTCAAGGAGCTGATCCTGCTCGCAGAGAAATTGGGAAAGCCGCTCTTCCTTCACGAGCGGGACGCAGCGGAGGACTTCATCGCCTGCTTTGCCGGTCACGAAGCCATCTGTCCGCGCGCCGTCGTTCACTGCTACACGGGGGATAAGAAAACGCTCCGGCGGCTGCTCGATATGGGCTTCTACATCGGCATCACCGGATGGATCTGCGATGAGCGCCGTGCGGATGACCTGCGCGAGGCGGTCTCGATCCTTCCGCTGGACCGTGTGATGATCGAGACGGATGCGCCGTACCTCACGCCGCGCGGCTTCCACCTGCCGAGGACGAATGTGCCGCAGAATATCACCTACGTGGCGAGGGCGCTTGCGCAGTACATGGGTGTCTCGGAAGAGGTGCTCACGAAATGCGCGAAGGAGAATACGGAGCGCTTCTGGGGAATCAGATAGAGGGGGTAGGGTTAGCCCATAGGGCGTTGTCCCTTGACCCTGAATGAAAGCTTTGCTCGAATGAGGAATTAGGAATGAGGAATGAAGGTGGCGGCTACGCCGCCTTTTTAGAAGAGGGTATTCCCGTACCGTCAGCCTTCCCCTCTAGGGGAAGGTGCCCCGCAGGGGCGGATAGGGCACAGGCGGCATGAAAGACAGATGAGGAAAGCGGAGAAGTGCGCGGCATATGTGGGGAAGCGTGAGTCCCTGACCGCGAATGACAACGATTGAATCAGTGTTTCCTTAAAAAATCATTCGCGCCCCTTCCTCTGGAAGGGGCAGACGAGCGAAGCGAGGCGGGGTTGGTTTCCCCGAATGTGGGAGTAGCGTTTCACGCGGCCAACCTCCGCCCTTTTTTCTCCCTCCTTCCCAAGGAAGGAGGGAGAAAAAAGGGCGGCGTGTATCGTCATAGGTATATTTGCGCCTTCTCTGCTGTATCCGCTGCTCCAAACCCGCCCCTACCATTTCCTCTTCAAAGGGCGTATAATATAATTACTGACTAATGGTCAAAAATATATTTCAAAGAAAGGGAAACGCTATGAACGAAGTCAAAATGCCGAAACGGCCTATACTGGCGTATTACATTTTGATCTTCCTTGCGATCTTCCTGTTCAACTCGATCTTCGTGCCGATGCTCCGTGAGAATGCCGTGAAAGAAGTGGACTACTCCTCCTTCATGACGATGACGGAGAATCAGGAGATCGACAAGGTACAGGTGGAGCAGGACAAGATCCTCTTTACGAAGAAAGATGACAAGCAGGCATACAAGACAGCTCTCATGAATGACCCCGAGCTGGTGGAGCGTCTGCACAAGTCGGGCGCAGATTTCACCGGAGAGATCGTCGAAGCGATGAATCCGCTCTTATCGGCGCTGCTCTCCTGGGTACTGCCGATCCTCATCTTCTTCGGCATCGGCCACTACATGAATAAGCGGCTGATGAAGAACATGGGAGGCCCCGGCGCGATGCAGTTCGGCATGGGGAAATCGAATGCGAAGATCTTCGTCAAGCCGACGAACGGGATCAAATTCTCCGATGTCGCCGGTGAAGATGAAGCGAAGGACAGCCTGCAGGAGGTCGTCGAGTACCTGCACGATCCGACGAAGTACAGAGACATCGGTGCGAAGATGCCGAAGGGCATCCTTCTCGTGGGCCCGCCAGGCACCGGCAAGACCATGCTGGCGAAGGCCGTCGCCGGCGAGTCCGAAGTGCCATTCTTCTCCATTTCCGGCTCGGAATTTGTAGAAATGTTCGTCGGCATGGGGGCGGCGAAGGTCCGCGACCTCTTCAAGCAGGCGAAGGAAAAAGCACCGTGTATCGTTTTCATCGATGAAATCGATGCCATCGGCAAGAAGCGCGGCGGCGGTGCCTTGGGCGGCAATGATGAGCGCGAGCAGACGCTGAACCAGCTCCTGACAGAGATGGATGGCTTCGAAGACAATGCGGGCGTCATCATCCTGGCAGCGACGAACCGTCCGGAGTCACTTGACCCGGCGCTCACACGTCCGGGACGCTTTGACCGTCAGGTGCCGGTCACGCTGCCGGACCTTCAGGGGCGCGTCGCGATCCTCAAGGTCCATGCGGCGAAGATCAAGACCGCGCCTTCCATCGACTACGACAAGGTGGCGCGCATGGCCTCCGGCGCATCAGGGGCAGAGCTCGCAAACATCGTGAATGAAGCCGCTCTCCGCGCTGTCCGCGATCATCGTCCCTATGCGACACAGGAAGACATGGAGGAGTCCATCGAGGTCGTCATCGCCGGCTATCAGAAGAAGCATGCGATCTTGACGGACAAGGAGAAATGCATCGTTTCCTATCATGAGATCGGCCATGCCCTTGTTGCAGCACTGGCGTCCCATAGCGCACCGGTGCAGAAGATCACCATCATCCCAAGGACCAGCGGGGCGCTGGGCTATACCATGCAGGTGGAGCAGGGCAATCACTACCTCATGAATAAAGAGGAAATGCTTGACCAGATCGCCACCCTGACTGGCGGCCGTGCGGCGGAGGAGGTCGTCTTCGGCACATCCACCAATGGAGCATCGAACGATATCGAGAAAGCCACCCGTCTGGCGCGTGCGATGATCACGCGCTACGGGATGAGTGATGAATTCGGCATGGTCGCCATGGAAAATGTGACGAACCAGTATCTGGGCGGCGATACCACCCTCGCCTGCTCGCCGGAGACACAGGCACGCATCGACAAGGCCGTCTCCGATCTCATCAAGACGCAGCATGAGAAGGCAAGGCGGCTCCTTGAGGAACATCGCAAAAAGCTCGATGAGCTCGCAAAGTACCTCTATGAAAAGGAAACCATCACGGGAGAACAGTTCATGGAGATCCTGGAAAAGAAAGCGGAATAAAGTACAGGCAAAAAAGGAAGCTCGCGAGAGCTTCCTTTTTTTGCTTGGTTGAATCAGCGTTTTCTTAACCTACGAGGATTCACATAAAGGGTAGATGTTCTTTCTGCTTTCAAACTTCAGGACTCTCGTGGCGGCTTCGCCGACTTTTTAGAAGAGGGTATTCCCGTATCGTCAGCCTTCCCCTCGAGGGGAAGGTGCCCCGCAGGGGCGGATAGGGCACCGGCGGTATGAAAGACAGATGAGGAAAGCGGAGAAGTGCGCGGCACATGTGTGGGAAGCGTGAGTCCCTGACCGCGAATGGCAACGATTGAATCCGTGTTTCCTAAAAAATCATTCGCGCCCCTTCCTCTGGAAGGGGCAGACGAGCGAAGCGAGGCGGGGTTGGTTTCCCCGAATGCGGGAGTACCGTTTAACGCGGCCAACCTCCGCCCCTTCGGGGCACCTCCTTCCAAAGGAAGGAGGGAGAAAGGGAGGCGCATTTGTGCTGCTAACGAAAGCAGCCGAGCGCCGCTGACGCGGTTCCCCTTCCCCATGCGGGGAAGGCTTGTAAAGTCTCCCAGTCACCAGTCATTCCTTTGATAAGCGGGGAGTGGATCGTCTCACATGTGTGGCATGAGATCCTTCGACTCAGTCCCCACTTGTTCTGGCTGGGGCTTTTCACACATAGAGCATTTTCGTCCGCTCAGGATGACGATACGTGAGGGCGGATGGGCTCTTATCTGGGAGATATGTTGCGTGTTTTGGAACTAGCGGTGTTATATTACGATACGAGTAGCCCCTTAGAGAAGGGGCGCGCCGAAGGCGCAGGATGGATCCACGAAGCGGTGTGAAAGACTATGTGAGATTACCCGTCTTTCACCTGTCATCCCGACCGAAGTGGAGGGAGCTTTGTTGTATGGAGGCGGCTTCGCCGCCTTTTTAGAAGAGGGTATTCTCGTACCGTCAGTCTTCCCCATGCGGGGAAGGCTTATAAAGTCTCCCAGTCACCAGTCATTCCTTTGATAAGCGGGGAGTGGATTGTCTCACATGTGTGGCATGAGATCCTTCGGCTCAGTCCCCCCTTGTTCTGGCTGGGGCTTTTCACACATAGAGCGTTTTCGTCCGCTCAGGATGACGATACGTGAGGGCGGAAGGGCTCTCATCTGGGAGATATGTTGCGTGTTTTGAAACTAGCGGTGTTATATTACGATACGAGTAGCCCCTTAGAGAAGGGGCGCGCCAAAGGCGCAGGATGGATCCACGCAGCGGTGTGAAAGACTATGTGAGGTTATCCGTCTTCCAACTGTCATCCCGACCGAAGTGGAGGGATCTTTCTTGCAGAACGGTAAACCGTGGGTGAGGGAAAGACGAAAAAGGAAGCACCAAGGTGTCGTTTGAGTGAGGGCACATGTGTGCATATGGCGACAGTGCAATAAAGATCCCTCGGCTGCGCTCGGGATGACGGTACTTGGGGAGCGGATAGGTTCACAAGGGTGGTGTGCCACCTTTTTTAGAAGAGGGGATTCTCGTATCGTAGCCTTCCCCTCTAGGGGAAGGTGCCCCGAAGGGGCGGATAGGGCACAGGCGGCATGAAAGACAGATAAGGAAAGCGGAACAGCGCGGCATATGTGGGGAAAGCGCGAGACCCTGACCGCGAATGACAACGATTGAATCCGTGTTTCCTTAAAAATCATTCGCGCCCCTTCCTCTGGAAGGGGCAGACGAGCGAAGCGAGGCGGGGTTGGCTTCCGCGAAAGTGGGAGTACCGTTACACGCGGCCAACCTCCGCCCCTTCGGGGCACCTCCTTCCAAAGGAGGGAGGGAGAAAGAGGGGCTGCGTGTATCGTCATAGGTATATTTGCGGCAAAGCCGCCACCTCAACCCTGAACCTTGAACCCTGAACTGAAGTGATAAACTAAAATTGGACACAGAGGGGGTAATCTTTAGACATACAGTGTACACTGCATAGGCAGTGCAAAATAAGCGCTGGACAGAGTGTCCCCCTTACTGGACAGGAGGTTTGCCATGAAGTACACGAAAGAACAAAGATTGGACATCGGTCGACGAATTTACTACAGCGAAATAAGTCGGTATGAAGCCGCGGAAGAATATGGCATTAGTGAGCA